>Ga0055584_100006776_pt1 | contig 11230 bp, 8 predicted proteins | sample OSDHelmetaG_FD_58716 | JGI IMG/M metagenome (GOLD analysis project Ga0055584, IMG submission 58716) | Pelagic marine sediment microbial communities from the LTER site Helgoland, North Sea, for post-phytoplankton bloom and carbon turnover... | ecosystem: Environmental > Aquatic > Marine >...
CATGGCTTATCAAATAGAGTTTATTTATGGTCATATTACATTACTAAGCTCAGTTGTTTTTTTGGGATTTAGTGGTTCGTTAGCTTTTAGAGCTAAAACATGGGATAGGTTTTCATTAAAAAGTGAATTAACAGGAAAAGTAAATTTAATTGATGAGCAAATTATTCATGTTGGCGATAAGGGTGTGGCGATTTCAAAACTTGCGCCAGCGGGGATGGCACGAATTAACGAAAAGCTATATGAAGTTCATTCAAAGTATGGATTATTAGAAAATAATACTAATATTGAAGTAAATAAAATTGAATCAAATAAGATAATTGTAATAAAATTAGAATAAAATGGGTGATTTAGCAGGTATGGCCTTTATAGGCGTTTTAGGTTTAGTGGGGTTGCTGATACTTTTGTATTTAATTCCAGTTGGTCTTTGGTTTCAATCCGTTGTCTCTGGTGCTAAAGTTTCAATGTTACAGCTAATTTTTATGCGCTTTAGAAAGGTGCCCCCATCTTTAATGGTTAACGCTAGAATTAATGCGAAAAAAGCTGGAATCGAAATCTCAACAGATTTATTAGAGTCGCATTACATGGCAGGGGGAAATGTCATGAATGTAATAAATGCCTTGATATCTGCTGATAAGGCAAATATCATTTTGGATTATCAGGCTGCCACAGCGATAGATTTAGCTGGAAGAGATGTTCTAGAGGCAGTTCAGATGTCTGTAAACCCAAAAGTAATTGATACTCCACCTGTAACCGCGGTGGCGAAAGATGGTATTCAGTTAATTGCAAAAGCAAGAGTGACCGTGCGTGCTAACATTAAACAGTTAGTTGGAGGAGCAGGTGAAGATACTATATTGGCAAGAGTCGGAGAAGGTGTTGTTTCTTCAATTGGATCTGCCTCATCGCATAAAGCAGTTTTAGAGAATCCAGATTCTATTTCAAAAGTGGTTTTAGGCAGAGGACTAGATACAGGAACAGCCTTCGAAATTTTATCAATCGATATTGCTGATGTTGATATAGGTAAAAATATTGGTGCGATTCTTCAAACTGATCAGGCAGAAGCTGATAAAAATATTGCTCAAGCTAAAGCAGAAGAAAGAAGAGCGATGGCCATTGCAGAAGAGCAAGAAATGAAGGCTAAAGCTCAAGAAGCGAGGGCAAAAGTGATATTAGCTGAAGCCGAGGTGCCGCAAGCTATGGCAGATGCTTTTAGAACTGGTAATCTGGGTATTATGGATTACTATAAGATGAAAAATATTCAAGCTGATACAGGAATGAGAGATTCTATTTCTAAACCAGACAACAAACCTAAAAAGTAAATAAACCTAATAAAAAAAATATGGATGCAGATAGAGCTTTACAGCTATTAGTTACGGGTAATGAAAAGTATGTTGCCGATAAAGAAAATGTTGATGCCTCAACAGCAATAAGATCGAGTTTGGTTTCAGGACAGAGTCCTTATGCTATAATTTTAAGTTGTGCCGATTCCAGAGTAATTCCTGAATCAATTTTTGATGCCAATGCAGGGCAGATATTTGTGTGTAGAGTGGCAGGGAATATTGCTAATGCTTCGACAGTGGCAAGTATTGAATACGCAGTTGCGCATTTAGGAACTAAACTTATTATGGTGCTTGGTCATGAAAGCTGCGGGGCAGTAACGGCCGCTATTGCAGGAGTCAAAGAGAGTGCTAGTTTGGCTCATTTGCTTGAACAAATTGAGCCTGCTGTTAATTCTTGTGGCTCGAGCGAGGTAAATGAAGTTGTTAAATTTAACGCACAATTAACCGCTAAGGAATTATTTAACAAATCTGAAATTATTAGAAATTCAGAGGGACTAAAAATCGTATCTGGGTTTTATAATTTAGGTTCCGGACAAGTTGACATTATATAGGCTAACCAATTTTTAAAAAAGGAGCAAGTTTAATACTTGCTCCTTTTTTGTTACTTAAAGTTTTCTGCTAAGCTGGCTCAATTAAGCTATGTCTAATTTTGTTTAGTTTAATAGTAATTTTTGCAAGTTGGGTGCGATTGATTTCTGCAGATTTTCTATTAATGTATTTACCTGTTGTATCAGTCATTGCCTGAATTAAAAGTTCTTCATCAAGTTCAACGCCTTCATATAATAATCGGAGCTGAGTTAGTTCATCAATAAGTTGACCAAAAAGTGGCTCTGTTTTAAAGTTATTTAATAGCATAATAAATTTCTCCAAAATAAGTTTTTGTTCTCCAATTTTCGCATTTAGAGTTTCGTTTTCAAATTCAGAATTGTATGTTACCGTAGTTGCGATATGAATGGCTTCTAGCCAGCTTCCGACCATTAATAAGAGACTTGTATTGTGTCTGTCATTTTCTCGTAAATATTTATCCATTTTTGTAAAGACCCCACCCGTCATAGCAAAAATTGAATCGGTCAACATTCCAGCTTCCTTTATTTGTTCAATACGATTTCTATCGATGAAATGCGACAAGTCTAAATCAATCGCTAAACTATTAATTACTTTGAGATGGTCTGTTAAAAGATCCCCCCGATCATAAGCGCCAATGTATGCAAGGTCAGTTCCGTAAATCCCCAGATTAATCGTTTTTCTGAAACTTGTAGTGTAGCTCTCTGCATTAAGGGGATTATTTAGCGTTAGCGCAGAAAATAAAGAACCAGAAGTCTTAATTGTTGCAGTAATTTCATTTGCAGTAGGCATCGTTATAATTACCGAATTTACATCCTTTAATGGTATAACTTCTGTATATATGGTTTGTTTAGAGCTAATAATCTCTTTTTTTTGAAGTTCAATTTCTTGTTGAGGTTCAGTAGGGTTTTCGCAACTAAATAACAGTGAAGTTGAGGCTAAAATTGTAATTATTTTTTTCATAGAATCAAAAAATATAAGTTGCAAAGTAACTAAAACTCTTTAATACACATCAGTTTTGTTGATAAAACTTATAACTTCAAGTAAAAAACAGCAATTACCTTGGTAAATTTACAATTAATTAAAAACACATTAAATAATATGCCATATTATATACTTATAACACTGTTTTATAGCTTTTTAAGCTTTAGTTGTGTTGGTGGTTTCGTTCAAAATAAAGTCACGCCTGAAGCTAAAGATTCGGCAAGTACTAAAGATGACATTATTGACCCAATCTTGTTTGAGATGGTCGAATCGGCATGGGTAGATTCAGTAATGCAGACATTAAGTCCAGACCAAAGAATTGCGCAGTTATTTATGGTTGCCGCATACTCCAATAAAACCCAAGATCATGTTAATGAAATTACCAAACTGGTAGAAGAACAAAAAATTGGCGGATTAATTTTTTTTCAGGGGGGACCCGTTCGGCAGGCTAAACTCACTAATTTTTATCAGGAAAAAGCAGCAGTCCCGTTATTACTCTCAATGGACGCGGAGTGGGGGTTAGCAATGCGCTTGGATAGTACCGTGAAGTATCCGCGCCAGATGACGCTTGGAGCAATTCAAGATAATGATCTTATTTACAAAATGGGAGAGGATATAGCTGAGCAGTTCAAACGTATTGGACTTCATGTAAATCTTGCTCCAGTTGTAGATGTAAATAATAATGCTAAAAATCCAGTAATTAATAGCCGTTCTTTTGGTGAAGACAAGGTTAACGTTGCAAACAAAGGAATTGCTTACATGAAAGGAATGCAAGATCATTATGTTATGGCAAATGCAAAACATTTCCCTGGCCACGGAGATACTGACTCCGATTCGCATAAGTCTTTGCCAATTATTAATCATGATTTAGAACGTTTAAATGATATCGAGCTTTACCCCTTTAGAAGAATGATTGAAGAAGGTTTGGGCAGCATGATGATTGCTCATTTGTATATTCCTAGTTTAGATTCTACTCAAAATCAGGCTTCAACTTTGTCTAAACCTATTGTAACTGGCCTTTTAAAGGGAGAAATGAGTTTTGAAGGCTTGATTTTTACAGATGCTCTTAACATGCAGGGGGTAAGTGCCTATTTTGAACCGGGTGTTGTTGATGTAAAGGCTTTGCTAGCCGGGAATGATGTATTACTTTTTTCAGAAGATGTACCAACCGCACTCAAGGAAATCAAAAAAGCCATTGAATTAGGTCAGATTACTCAATCTGAAATAGACGCTCGCTGTCGTAAGATATTGGTAGCTAAGCAATGGGCAGGTTTAGATAACTATAAGCCTGTTGAGCTTAAAAACTTGTACAAAGACCTAAATAAGCCAGAATACTATGCACACAATAGAAAATTGTATGAAAACGCAATGACTTTGCTCAAAAATGATGAAGACTTATTGCCATTGAAAAATATTGACTCACTTAAAATTGCTTCATTAGCCATTGGTGATACAAAAGTGAATACTTTTCAGAAATCTTTGGAACGTTATGCTAAGGTTAAGCATTTTAATATATCTAGTAATCCATCCGATGAGCAAATTTCAAGGACACTATCTGCTTTGCAAGACTATGATTTGGTAATAGTAAGTATTCAAAAAACAAATGAAAGTCCAAGTAAGAATTTCGGCATAACCACGCAAGCAATAAAGCTTGTTAGTGCTTTAGAAGAGAAGAACGCAGTTATCCTTGACGTTTTTGCGAGTCCTTATAGCTTGAATAAGTTTCTTGGAGCTGAAAATGTAAAGGCATTAATCGTTTCCTATCAAGATACAAGATTTGCTGAGGAATCTTCAGCGGCGCTTATTTTTGGTGGTCTCCAAGCTAAAGGTCAATTACCCATAACAGCTTCTAAACATTTTAAATTAAATGATGGATTGCAAACTTCTGAGTGGGTTCGCCTGCGATACGGAAGCCCAGAAGATGTTGGTATTAATTCAGAAGACTTGGTCCAAATTGATGAGATATGCAATTCGGGAATAGCAGATAAGGCATTTCCTGGTTGCCAAGTTGTTGTATTAAAAGATGGAAGCATGATTTATCAGGAATCATTCGGATATCACACTTATGAAAAGAAACGAGAAGTTCGTAACGATGATATCTACGATCTGGCATCTATAACTAAAATAGCAGCTTCTACACTATCCCTGATGTACTTACAAGATAATGGAAACATTAGATTAGATTATAGGTTATGCGATTATATTTCTGAAATGGTTGATACAACGCCATATCAGAATATGGTATTAAGAGATATGTTGTCACATCAAGCTGGGTTGGTTTCTTGGATTCCATTTTATAAGAAAACTTTAATAAAAGGAATGCCTCGATTTGATATCTATAGCCAAGCTGAATCAGAATTGTATGGTCAGCGAGTTGCGGAAGATTTTTATATAAAAACAGATTACTCTGATGAAATAATTAGGAGAATTTTGGGTACTCCTTTAAAAACTCCAGGGAGATATAAATACAGTGATTTAGGATATTATTTGATTCAAAAAATAATCGAAAAGGAAGTACAAATGCCTTTAGATAGTTTTGTTTCTAAAACTTTTTATCTACCAATGGGACTTAACACTATGGGTTACAAGCCAAGAAATAGGTTTGAGTTAGATAGAATTGCACCTACGGAATATGATATGTTATTTAGAAAACAATTGGTGCATGGTGATGTGCACGACCCAGGTTCTGCAATGCTGGGCGGAGTTGGTGGTCATGCAGGAGTTTTTTCTAGCGCAGAAGACTTGGCTAAGCTTATGCAGATGTATATAAACGGAGGTACTTATGGCGGTATAAGATACATTTCGGATAGTACAGTTGCTGAGTTTACCGATTGTCAGAACTGCACAGGCGAAGAAGGCGAAAACAGGAGGGGAGCTGGTTTTGATAAGCCTGTTAGGTTTGGCGTTGGTGGGCCAACATGCCAATGTATATCGTTCGATAGTTTTGGCCACAGCGGTTTTACGGGAACTTTAGCGTGGGGAGACCCAGATGAAGATTTAGTTTATATTTTTCTTTCTAACAGAGTATACCCTGACGCTGATAATCGAAAGTTGATACAAACTGGTTACCGCACTCAAATTATGAAAGTGATTTACGAAGCTGTGGCGAATTCTAAAGATTTGGTGCAATAGATTACCATTATGATAATTTACCTATCTATCTAAGCTAAGAAATTGACTTCTCAATTTTTTAATTAATGCTCATTTATTTAATAAAATCTATGACTATAAAAAATTAATATAATAGATTTTCTACAGCAGCATTTTAGCTCTTATTTTCAAACGATATTACTCCCAGCAAATAGACATCTATGGCAAAATGGGCAGCCATAGCCGAAACCAATCCTAATTCTTCAAATCCGTAGCTGATGCCAATCATTACAAGCGTAAGATATCCTCCATAGATGCTTATTTTCAAATCTTTTGGATTGAGATAGCCATGTATACCTACAAAAACAATAGAAGTAAAATAGATTCCTAACCAATATTGTATTGCTCCACGAAAAAGAAGTTCCTCGCCAACACCGGCACAAAAAGAAATAAAAAGAACATCTAGCCAGTTGAGTTTTAGCTGCCAAATAATTGAAGAGTAAAAGTTTCTAACCTCATGCATCAATTGCAGCTTTATCAAATGCCAGCCTAACCAAGCTGCTACTAATCCATAGATTAAACCGATAGGCAGTTGATAATACCAAAATATGCCACCTTCTAGAAGGGAGAGAGTAGATGAATCCTGAAAAAACTCAATTACAAGTATGCCAATTCCACCCATGCCAACTAGCGTTAAAAGTCCAAGGAGGTATAGTTTACTTTTTGTCATTGCAAATACATACAAAATTTTTAAAAAGCTGTAATCCGTTTTTGCCAGATGTTTCAGGGTGGAACTGAACACCAAATAATGCTTTTGACAGGTGCTGCATTCCCTCAATTTTGCAATGGTCTGATGTAGCAATTTGTTTAAACTGTTTAGGAAGAGAAATCATTTCGCAATGGTCTTCGTTAAATATTGAATGTGCTCCTATACCCTTGAAAAGTTTAGAATTTGTTTCCAGTCTTATTACTAAAGACTTTCTAGCTTCTTTGCAGCGGGATGCATACGCACCCCAAACCATACCTAATATTTGATGACCGAAACAAATCCCAAGCACAGGAGTAGTAATTCCAGTCAGAAACTGAAATTTGTCCAAGTATGGTTTTGTGTCAATTTCTGTAACTAATATAGGGGCTCCACTAATGATAATCCCTTTATATCGGATAATGTCCTTCAAGTCTTCTGCTAATGAAACACATTCAGTTTTTTCTCCTAGTAGGTCAATAAATTTGCCAATTTTTGGAGATTTTTCACTTCCACAATCAATAATGAGAATCATTAGATGGTTTTGCTCAAAAATACATGAATATATTTGCAAAAAAATTATCTGTTATGAAGTACAACCTATCTGAGATTAATGAGATTATAAGAAACAGAAGGAGCATTTATCCTAAGCATTTCAATACGAGAAAAGTGCACAAGGAAATAATCGAAACCTTGATAGAAAATGCTCGCTGGGCTCCCACACATGGTTTAACTCAGCCTTGGTCATTCAAAGTATTTATGGATAAAGGATTGAATAAATTGGGTGAATTTCATGCTAAAACCTATAAAATGAAAACACCAGCTAACTTATTTTTAAAAAAAAAATACGATAAACTAATTGCTAACCCCATGCAATCCTCTGCTGCAATAGCTATTTGTATGAAACGACAAGAAACCGAGAAAATTCCTGAGATAGAAGAAATTGCAGCAGTTGCATGTGCAGTTCAGAATATGCATTTAACTGCTACAGCCTACGGTATAGGTGCATGTTGGGTAACTGGAGGGGCGACTTATTCAGATGAGATGAAAGCCTTTTTAGGCTTGACAGTAAAAGATAGATGTTTAGGGTTGTTTTATATTGGCTATCCAAATATAGAATGGCCTACGAGTCAACGCCAGCCAATTGAATACTTTACAGAATGGGTAACTGAATAAATATTGTATTTTTGGAATCTGTCAGAAATTGAATATTTAAAATGAGAAATTTAGCATTACTTCTTCCTTGTATTTTTTTACTGAGTATAGGTCAAAAATCTCTAGCAGCTGACGATTTTAAAAGACTATTTCACGAGGCACAAATTCTAATGTTTAATGAAAATTATGAGGTTGCTTTGCCTATTCTAATAAAATTGGATTCTATGCAGGCCAATAATGCTAATATTCTTTATCAGATTGGCATGTGTTATTATTTTTCACCTTTAGAAACCGATAAATCTATTTTTTACCTTGAAAAAGCTGTAAAATCAACTAATGTAGAATACCAAGAAGGGGAAGAAAAAGAGACCAACGCGCCTAATTGGGCTTATTATTTATTAGGTAAAGCCTACAATAAGAATTATAATTTTGACCAGGCAATTTCGACTTTTGAGGAATATAAAATTTCAATTGATGAATTAGATAGCATTACTATTGCCGATATTGATCGTCAAATACAAATTGCGGAAAACGCTAAAATACTGGTCAGTTCTCCTGTTAATATGAGTATTAAAAATCTAGGCGAAAAAGTAAATTCTCCGTTTCCAGATTATAAGCCTGTATTGACAGCCGATGAATCTGAATTGATCTTTACATCAAGAAGAGCAGGTTCTACTGGTGATGCTATTAATTCTGAAGGTAAATACTTTGAAGATATATATATATCACAAAGGACAGGTGGGGAATGGACTGAACCTGAAAGGATTGGAGGCCATATTAATACTGATGATCATGAAGCGACGGTAGGTTTATCAGCTGATGGTCAAATCTTATACATTTATAAATTCAGCGAAGGCTCAGGTGATATTTACTTCAGCCAATTAGATGGCTCCAAATGGAGTGACCCAAAAAAAATGGGATCTGATATAAATCAAAAATCATGGGAAAGTCATGCCTCTGTAAGTGCTGATGGTAAATTCTTGTACTTTACCAGTGATAGAGAAGGAGGTTTCGGGGGAACAGATATTTATTTCTGCAGAAGGTTGCCAGACAATACATGGGGCTTGGCATTAAACATGGGTCGTAATGTAAATAGTGAGTATGATGAGGATGGTGGGTATTTGCATCCAGACGGTGAAAACTTTTTTTTCAGTTCAAAGGGCCATACCTCAATGGGAGGATTTGATATTATGACAGTACATTTAATTGATCCAGAAAATGACCTATCCTGGTCTGAACCCCATAATATTGGATACCCAGTGAATACTACTGGTGATGATGTTTTTTATATTCCGACAACTGATGGAACAGGAGCTTATTATTCTTCTTTTCGAAAAGATGGATTTGGTTATCAAGATATATACAAGATTAATTTTCCTGACGTGGAACAAAAGTCACTAACTGTATATAAAGGTGCAATTCATGCTCATGGCGGGATTAAACCCAGCCAAGTAAAAATTGAAGTTTTTAATGTTGAAACAGATGAATTGGTGGGTGAGTACACTCCTAATAGCGAAACGGGAGAGTATCTAATAGTTCTGCGGCATGGCGTATCTTATGATATAACTTATGAGGGGCCAGGATGTTTTTTTCACTCAGATCATGTTGAAGTTGGGGAGCACTCCCAGTATCATATTATTGAACAAGCGATTGATTTAGATCCATTAAAAGCAGGTATGATTTTAGGTTTGAATAATATATTCTATGAATTTGATAAAGCAGATTTAACTATTGAATCTACGACAGAGCTAGAAAGGTTACGCGGTTTAATGTTGAAATGTCCGCATTTGGTTATTGAAATTGATGGGCATACAGACACTAAAGGTTCGGCAGAATACAATCATAAATTGTCGCAAAGAAGAGCACAATCAGTTGTTGATTATTTGTTAGAGAGAGGAATTACTGCCGATCGATTATCTGCTCAAGGTTTCGGAGAAGAAAATCCTGTAGTTTCAGATGCCAATCCTGATGGTACCTTTAATGAAGAGAAAATGAAGGAAAACAGAAGAACCGAAATGAAAGTAATCGCTGTTGATTAGATTATTTTTTCTTCGAACAACGGATATGCTCATTCATATTTTTGGGGTTTATAAATAACGCTTTCTTGGTATTTACTTAGCCCGCAGTTTTTAGTTAACTCTCTTCCGGTTTCATGTCATAAAAGGACGTAAGTGTCATCATTTCCAATAATAGTTATTAACGACGGTCATATTGTCAGAAAATTTGATGTGGTACAGACTTTGAAAACCAAGCTTTCTTAAAATTATGACATAAAGTTTGCAGAGTAAGGGTCCTGCAAAACAATTATCTATAAACTAACTAACTGTAAAATGGCAAAAGGGAAGATAAAAGTGAATACGGAAAATATATTTCCGATTATAAAAAAATTCTTGTATTCCGATAATGAAATTTTCTTGAGAGAGCTGATTTCAAATGCAACTGATGCAACAAATAAATTAAAAACGTTCTCGTCATCAGGAGAGATGAAAGGAGATATTGGCGATACAACTATTGAAATTGAAATAAAAAAAGCAGAAAAGCAATTAATTTTTAGAGACCGTGGGATCGGCATGACAAAAGATGAAGTTGTAAAATATATTGCTGATATAGCTTTTTCAGGAGCTGAAGAGTTTGTTGAAAAGTACAAAGATAAGGGCGATACAGCAAATATTATTGGTCACTTTGGTTTGGGTTTTTATTCTGCATACATGGTCGCCGAGAAGGTTCAAATAAATTCTAAATCATTTAAAGACGAACCAGCTGTTTTATGGACTTGTGATGGTAGTCCAGAGTTTACTACTTCAAAATCCGACAAAACTGAAAGAGGTACCGAAATCATTCTACACATATCAGACGATTCAGTGGAATTTTTAGAGGAAGCAAGAATTACAACGCTTTTAAATAAGTATTGTAAATTCATGCCGGTTGCGATTAAATTCGGCACCAAACAAGAACAAGAAGATGATCCTTCTGGAAAGAAAGATAAGGATGGTAACGTTGAAAAAATCACTAAGACGGTTGATAACATTATTAATAATCCTGCACCAGCATGGACTAAATCTCCATCTAAACTAAAAGACGAAGATTATAAAGGATTCTACAGAGAGTTGTACCCGATGAATTTTCAAGAACCATTATTCAATATTCACTTGAATGTTGATTATCCGTTCAACCTTACTGGAATTTTATATTTCCCGAAGCTTGCGAATAATATTGAGGTTCAAAAAGATAAGATACAGCTTTATAGTAATCAGGTTTTTGTTACGGATTCGGTAGAAGGAATTGTTCCTGAATTTTTAACCCTTTTGCACGGTGTAATCGATTCTCCAGACATTCCGTTAAACGTTTCTCGTTC
>Ga0055584_100006778_pt1 | contig 11228 bp, 10 predicted proteins | sample OSDHelmetaG_FD_58716 | JGI IMG/M metagenome (GOLD analysis project Ga0055584, IMG submission 58716) | Pelagic marine sediment microbial communities from the LTER site Helgoland, North Sea, for post-phytoplankton bloom and carbon turnover... | ecosystem: Environmental > Aquatic > Marine >...
TCAAGAAAAACAACGCTATAGGGTCAACCCGCCTCGCGGGCCAGTATCGCCCAGCGCCGAGGGGCGCCCCAACGGTACCTTTTGAATAAACCGGTCGCGCGTAAAACACGGTGGCACGGGACGACATATCCGATGTGATTTGCAGCAACAGCTGTGCCAACTGCTCGTGATGCCTTTCGCGAACACACTGAGTCCGCAATTTGACCGTAGCTCACGATCGAGCCCCCGGGGATTCGAAGCAAGGCGGACCAGACCTGAAGTTGCCAGGGCGTGCCCTTCATAAGAATTGGAATCGTTTCACTCTCGGTAAACACTTTGCGACTCATGGCCTGGGCAACTGATTGGTCTTCAATGAATTGACTGAGAGGCCAACGCTCTTTTGCATCTGCCAACAGCGCCTCAGGCGCCCCATCGATAAACTCCAGACCACATAAACCACGATCAGAAACCAGAAACAGAGCCCTGCCATAGGGCGTTGGAACCAAGCCATGACGAATCGTAAGGTCGGAGCCCATAGCTTTGTATTCGCCGGGCGTCATAGCCTCGGCAGAGACCATAAGGTCATGCAAACGCGACGACCCAGACAGGCCTGCATCATAAGCGGCCTCAAGTACTGAAGCAGATTGTTCAAGCCTGTGCTTGGCATGCTCAATCGTTAAATAAGACAAAAATCGTTTAGGGCTAACGCCGGCCCAGCGTGTGAAGAGTCTTTGAACGTGAAATGCGCTAAGCCCAAGTTGCTCAGATACATCCTCTAAGCTGGGCTGCGCATCACGATTTTCGATAAGGAACGTGATCGCCCGCTCCACGCGTTCGTAATCACGGGCGCCGGCCGCCTGGTTTTGTAGTACTGCTGCATCGTCTTTAACCATGCCTCAGCCTACGCTCTAGATAGCAAAAGGGGCGACCCGTTTCTTGCGGTCGCCCCTTTAATCTTACGTCAGTTTAAAACTAGACGCCGTCTTTGAACGGTTGCGGATCCATTTCACGTTCATAGACCTCATAGCTCGAAACATTTGGCTCCTGCCATTCGGTCGGCGCCGTGAAATAGTCCGGGAAATTCGCTTCCGTATACTCGCGAATGTGCTGAGGTAGACCCTCGACGCCTTCTGGCATACGCCGCGTCACCGTTTTGTAGAAGAGGTGGCCTGGCTGCATACCCATCAGCATCCACGGAAGCCATGGCGAAATACGTTGCCATGAACCGGAAGCCTGAACCGTGGTTTGCTTTGGATCCATTAAGTCTGACAAACGCGCATGGACCTGAATAGCCTCTAGGACCTGCGTGGTTTCGCCGTGCGACTCACGTGGCCACTCTTCTGGCTGAAGAACGGCGCGGTGGGTCGTGTTGACGCCAAAATCGACAACTGCGTTATCACCCATAATGAGCCATGGGAATTTAAACGGGTACGTGACTTTGGTTGGACCGACACCAAATGAATAAGTGGGCGCCCATGTGGAATTCACAACATCGTTATGCACCTGAACGACTTTGACGGTCTCGTCGAGCAATGGGTTGTGCCATTCGTCCATGACTTCGCCGGTCTTTAGATCGGTATAGTACGACACTTCTTTATGCAGTTTTTTCCAGGAATAATCACCGACCTGGTAGGTGCGAGTCATACCAAAGCCTTCGTATCCGAACAAAGGCTCAAGTCGCTTGTTTGGCCCAACATAGGCCAAGACATCGCCCTTAAAATACCCACACGACTCTTTTCCATCTTCGGTATCTGACATCAGTTTGCAGAATGCGAGTGTATTATGCTCTGCCCTCTCTGGATCAAACGCCCCGTCAAAATCCATTGCTGTATCGAAGCCATTAGACTTAGCTTGGGCCGGTGACGTCGCGAGTCCAGCGGCGGCAGCAGCTAAGCCCAGGCCAGCGCCCAACGCGTTACGGCGCCCCATTAAAAAACGGTCGACGGAAGAAACGATCATGAAGCGTATCCCTATTTATTGTTCAATTTTAGATATTGCATTGTCTCTATTTATGACACGCATAGCACGTCAACGTTACGCGACATCCGCGCGATGGACAGTTACACAGGCGTACTATTGAGGGGCTGCCCAGCGGTTCAGCCGGCAGGACTACCTCGTAATTCGCAACGTGGGATCCGCGCTCGGAACAGGCCAAAGCTGAGGGAATATGTCACAGGGTATTGGATCGCCTTGCTTTAACCCTGGATCAACAATAGGAGTCGACCCCTTCTGGCGAACAGCGTAATGCGCATCGTCTCCGGTAAACCGATAGGCAACAGCCCTACGGCGGAGTGTCGTGTCATTACCAGGTGCCGCGTGAAGTGTTCTCAAGTGATTGATGATGATGTCACCCGGCTGAGTTTCATACGCCACTATGTCATAGGATGACCGGTCAGCTTCGATGTCCGGCAACACATCGTAGTCATCCGTTTCATACGTGATGTTTGGATCAAAGCCGGTCGCTTGGTAAAGCGCACCTGACTTATGAGAACCCTTAACCCATTCCACCGCACCCGACTCCACAGTCACTGGGTCAACGGCAACCCAGATTGAGATGAGCTGCTCACCGTCTGCATACATATAAGTTTGGTCTTGGTGCCACGGGCTACGCGACGGCGTATGCGGTTCTTTGACAAACATCTGATCCAACATATGGGCAGCCGTACTGGACCCCATAAATTTGGCGGCGATTTCCGCGAGTGGGCTACCCAACAAAAATTGACGCATAGCGTCATCAAAGGTCCACATGAATACGTCCCCGGCAAACCTGCCAGGCGTATCCTTGCTATTGAAGTTGCGCCCCTTTGGGCCCGGGTGCTCTAAACAAGAATCAATGCCCTTGGCCAATACAGAGATAAGGGCTGGCTCAATCATATCGCGTAAGCAAATGACACCATCACGCTCGAAGTCGGCGCGCTGTTCATTTCTGATTGTCACAGAAGCCATATGAATTTTTAGGTAGCTGAAGTCGCCGGTGGAGCTACTGGTGGAAGCGCATCACCACGCCGCTCTTTATCACGATTCTTGTCCGCGATTTTATGGAGCTCGCTGACAATTTCGTTGAGCTGCCCGACTTTGACGGCAACATCTACGTCCAAATCAATGTCGTCGCTATCGGTCAGGAACTTCGTCAACGAATCAGTTTGCCGACTCAAAGTACTCACCGAGTCGAGCAAGCTCCGAGGCTTTGGTGTGTAGCTATCGTGGACGCTGCGTAGATTGCCGAGAAGCATCGTGATCAGGGCCTTAAAAAAGGGTCTGTTTTTTTCATCTTCTCACTCATGAGCTCGACTGAGATCATAGTGAGTGTGCAATCTTCTAGCGTGAAGGCGGTTGCCATTCTTGGGCTACCGTCAATAACTGCCATTTCGCCGAACAACTCACCCTTGCGGAGAGTGGCTAGCGGAACCCGCTTGTCTTCTATCTCGCGATAAATCCCGATCGCACCGGCGTTCAAGATAAAGGCGGCATTGCCTGGCTCACCCTGACGGAACAGAGTCGTTCCCTTGGGGAACGTCACAACCTCAATCGCCTGATCATCTAAAGACTGAACCATAACACCTAACCTGGGCTGCCAAATCCGCGCGGGATGACGGCTATACTATATTCGCGTCATTGTAGACACGAGAACGGGTGCCGACAAAGATTTATGCGCAGAATAAGCGCATTTCTGGCACGATCCGACCAGTCCTGCTAGAAACGCTTGGGGGAGAATTTACGTTGCTTAACGGACTCGCGACCTTTGTCACCGTGGTGGACTCGATCAATGAATGGATTGGTCGTGTCGTTGCCTGGCTAACGCTCGGCTGCGTGATCACCTGCTTCCTAGTGGTTGTGTTGCGCTACGGTTTCTCAATCGGATTTCCGTGGCTTCAGGAGTTGTACGTCTGGCAACACGCCGCCGTTTTTATGGTGGGGGCCGGGTTTACGATGCTCCACGGCGGACATGTCAGCGTGGATATCGCCTATTCCAAGTTTGGCCCTCGGACGAAAGCCTGGGTGGATATTCTTGGGACGCTCCTATTCCTTCTCCCTTGGATGGGCGTTCTAGCCTGGACGTCCTCTCAGTTCGTGCTCTCATCCTGGAAGATTCTTGAGAGATCATCCACAGCAGACGGGATGCCGGGCCTCTACATCCTGAAGTCAACGATATGGGTGTTTTGCGCTGTCATCTCGTTGCAAGGCATAGCCCTAATTGCGAGGCGGACGCTGTTCTTAAAAGGACGCGACGAACACTCGCCAGAAAAAGTCGTCGACCCCATTCGCCATACTGCAGTAGGTGCATAAGTGGGGGAAATTCTCGCAGCACTGATGTTCTTGGCGACTATCCTGGTTGTTCTCGCCGGATATCCCGTCGCATTCACCTTAGCTGGCACAGCCCTCGCCTTTGGTGCCTTGGGCATAAGCTTGGGCTTATTTGAACCAAGTTTGCTTACGGCCTTGGCGGCTCGCTATTTCGGGACAATGACCAATGAAGTTCTCGTTGCAGTGCCCCTGTTCGTATTCATGGGCGTGATGCTCGAGCGATCAAAAATTGCTGAGCAGTTGTTGATGACAATGGGTGAGTTGTTTGGCGCGGTTCGCGGTGGACTGGGCCTCTCAGTTATTCTTGTCGGTGCATTGCTTGCAGCATCGACAGGTATCGTCGGCGCAACAGTTGTCACGATGGGCTTGTTAAGCCTGCCGGTCATGACTCGAACAGGATACGACCCAAAACTCGCGACCGGCGCAATTTGCGCGTCCGGCACCTTGGGGCAAATCATTCCACCCTCAACAGTTCTGATTTTTATGGGTGATATTCTACAAGGCGCGAATCAGGCTGCCCAACTTGAGATGGGGAACTTCTCTCCCGACCCTCTTTCTGTGGGGCAACTGTTTGCAGGGGCCATGCTACCGGGGTTGGTTCTCGTAACGCTGTATATGTTGTGGATCGTATTTCGTGCAATCACTGATCCAGAATCCTGCCCGGCCCTTGAATTGGACCCGGCTCAGCGCGCGACGCTACCCCGTCGCGTCGTCGGCGCTTTAGTACCGCCCCTTGCTCTGATCTTAGCTGTATTGGGATCAATTCTGACCGGCGTTGCGACACCAACGGAATCAGCATCCGTCGGCGCCGTTGGGGCCATGGTTCTTGCCGCTTTCAAAGGTCGGCTGACGATGCCGATACTTAAAGAGGTCATGCGCTCCACCCTCATGATCAGCTCTATGGTCTTTGTCATTTTGCTCGGCGCATCTGTGTTCAGCTTGGTCTTTCGTGGCCTTGGCGGTGAAGACCTGGTGTTTGATATTCTAGCGTCCATGCCGGGTGGCACGGCAGGCGCTGTATTTATTGTGATGCTCGTAATTTTCTTTCTCGGGTTCTTCTTAGATACCTTTGAGATCATTTTCATCACCGTGCCGATCGCAGCCCCTGTTCTTATTCGCCTTGGCGTGGATCCGATCTGGCTGGGTGTTCTTATCGGCATGAACCTGCAAACCAGCTTCCTAACGCCGCCTTTTGGATTCGCCTTGTTTTATCTCCGGGGTGTGGCTGATTCAGCAATCAAAACCCTCGATATTTACAAAGGCGCGCTGCCGTTCGTCGGCCTCCAAATTGCTGGCATTGGCTTGCTCTGGCTGGTTCCAGAGCTGGCAACATGGTTGCCGGGCGTGCTGTTCAATGACGCAGGGTTTACCTTGCCAATAGAATCCATAAATTCGACGGCACCCCCACAAGCGCCAGGTGGAATTGACCAATTCGATAATTTGCTTGGTGACCAGTCTGGTGGGGCGGTCATGCCGATTGATTCGTTTGAGAACTTACTACCAGAGTAAGGGGTCCATTATGACAGACGCTATTCGGATCAAAACTGATCCAGATCCATTTGAAGCCTTCCGCATTGCACAGGGCTATAGGGTCGGCGACCTAATTTTTATGTCAGGCCAAGCATCGATCAACTCATCGGGTGACTTGGTTGGCATCGGCGATTTTGATGCTCAAGCAGAACAGACATTCCAGAACATCAAAGCTGTTTTAGAAGCCGCTGGATCGGATATGAGCCGAATTGTGAAGGTCGTCATTTACATGACCGACATCACATTGTTTCCGAAAGTCATTGAGCTGCGAGAAAAGTGGTTTACCGCACCGTATCCTGCCGACACGATCGTCGAGGTGTCATCTTTGGCACTGCCAGAACTGATGATCGAGATCGATGTAACAGCCTTGGCCGATGGAAAAATTATTGATCCGTGACGGGAAAAACCTAGCCCTTAAGGCCAAACTCGAATGGCAACCGTCGCGCATTAATGAACGCCTGCTCACTGATGCGCGTCCACGGCATGACGTCTTTTCTAAACTTTAGAAAGTCTTCGCAAATCTTGCGGACGATCGGTGTGCCGCTTTCATAAACTTCATTCAGCACTTCGTTGGCAGCACGACCGCTGGCCAAAAGCACTTCCTCAGGAAGAGCCTTCACCTGCACACCGTGCTCTTGCACCAATGTGCGCAACGCTGGGCCTGAACGCGCATTATATTCTGCCAGCATGTCTTGGTTAGCGACATCAGCAGACGCCTTAACAATGGCCTGAAGCTCGCTATCCAAAGATTGCCAAGCCTCTTCATTGACCATCAGCTGAAGTGCAGCGCCTGGCTCGTGATAGCCATAAGAATAGTAATATTTGCAAACTTGGTAAAATCCGAGCGACAAGTCGTTATAAGGACCAACCCACTCCGCTCCGTCGATAGCACCGGATTGCAGGGCCGGGAAGATCTCACCACCTGCCAAAACCACAGGCGTGGCCCCGAGCTTCCGGAGGATTTTTCCTTGGTTTCCGGGCGCGCGAAATTTCAGGCCTTTGAGATCATCGATCGAATTAATTTCTTTACTGAACCAACCGAGCATCTGGGTTCCGGTGTTGCCGGCTAGAAACCCACGAATACCAAACGGCTTATACAACTCGTCCCACAGAGCTTGCCCTTTGCCATACCCAACCCAAGCTTCAATTTCGTTGGCCGTGAACCCCCAGGGAAAGGACGTATAGAAAGCGCAGCCTTCGGACTTACCTAAGTGATAGTAAGCAGCATCATGGCCGAGCTGAGCGACCCCCTCCGCAACAGCGTCGAAACAACCGAGCGGAGGAACAAGCTCGCCAGCAGAATAAACTTTAACGGTGATACGGCCGCCCGACAGGGTCGTGATGCGTTCAGCGAGACGGTCAGCACCAGTGCCAAGACCTGGCAAGCCCTTGGGCCAACTGGTTACCATGCGCCATTCCTGCAATCCCTTAGAGATCGCAGGCGCAGCAATAACGGATGATGCGGCGGCAGAACCACCGACCGTTGCCGTCTTCAGGAAAGACCGGCGTTTCATAGGATCGCTTACGACACGGTCCACGTACTGCCTTTACGCAGCAGCGTGTCTAGGTCGCCAACACCGTTTGCAGCAACTGATGCTTCGACTTGCTCTTTGACCGCCCGCTCATATGGCGTCGCAGGGTCACAATAGATAACACCCAACGCCACTGGCATTTCTGGCGGCTTCATTGCCACAAGAAGGCCTGCAAGAACACGATTGGTCTCGTCGTGTATCAAGATGTCATCTTCGGTTATTCCATTCTCACCAATGGTGACTGATTCAAGTTCGAATGTTCCAGGCTTAACCCGAATGCCCTTGTTGGACTCAGCACCATAAATAAGCTTCTCACCATGCTTCACGATGATCTGTGAATTCTTAGCGATACTCTTTTCTGTAAAGTGTGCAAACGCATCATCGTTGAACACGATGCAGTTCTGGATAATTTCTACGAAGGATGCGCCCTTGTGATCACGGGCGCGGGTGAAGACATGGCCCAGTTCTTTCGCTTGAATATCAATGCCACGAGCGACGAACCGAGCGTTGCTACCAAGCGCAAAGGTACACGCGTCAATCGGCGCATCAATCGACCCTTGTGGTGTCGACGGTGATTTCTGGCCGAGCCCAGACGTCGGCGAGTACTGCCCTTTCGTCAGACCGTAAATCTCGTTGTTGAACAACAGAAACTGAACATCGACATTGCGGCGCAGAATATGAAGGAGGTGGTTGCCGCCGATCGATAATGAGTCGCCATCACCAGACACAACCCACACGTCCAAATCTGGGTTTGCAATCTTTACGCCTGATGCAACAGCAGGTGCGCGACCGTGAATGGTATGGAAGCCATAGGTGGCCATATAGTACGGAAAGCGCGCGGCACAGCCGATTCCCGAAACAAACACAGTGTTGTCTGGCTGCGCCCCCATATTGGCCAACGCCACTTGCACGGCTTTCAGAATGGCGTAGTCGCCACACCCTGGACACCACCGGACTTCTTGGTCCGACGCGAAATCCTTGGCCTTGAGTTTTGCGGGCTCGACTTGAACGTTCATATTACTTCTCCATTAGCCAACGCGGCCTAATTTTCCACACGGGCGCGGATGGCTTCTTCTACTTCTCGAATGGTCAAAGGTTGACCGGTCACCTTGAGATGACCATCTATATCCTGTCGCGTTTGGCTGCGAAGGAAGGTCAACATTTGGCCGTTGTTCATTTCCGCGACGAGAACTTTTTCGTAGCTGCCCAGCAACTCGAGTAAATTCTCAGGTAAAGGCCACAAATTACGAATATGAATATGAGCCACGTCTAGGCCAGCGTCTCGCATATTGGCAACAGCACGGTTGATAGGCCCAAACGTTGACCCCCAACCAACCACAACGAGCTTGCCGCCTTCATTACCCAGCTCAACAGCTTGCTTAGGGATATCCTTGGCAATGCCGTCGATTTTCGCCGTCCGCAAATCCGTCATGCGTTGGTGATTTTCCGGATCATAAGAAATATTTCCGGAACCATCGGCTTTTTCAATGCCACCAATGCGATGGGTCAGTCCGGGAGTGCCTGGTTTCACCCAAGGGCGGGCCAAAGTTTCATCGTCCCTGCCAAAGGGCTGGAACCCCTCTGTTTCAGACCTAAAGGAAACTGGGAACGGTTCGTAGTCAGACATGGATGGAATCAGCCATGGCTCTGCAGCATTGGCGATGTAACCATCAGAGAGAAGAAAGACGGGTGTCATATATTTAGTTGCCAACCGTACGGCCTCGATCCCCGCTTCAAAACAATCAGCTGGTGACTGAGCAGACAACACGACCATTGGCGCATCACCATTCCGACCCCAAACACTCAGAAACAAATCTGACTGTTCGGTTTTCGTCGGCAGACCAGTGGAAGGGCCGGCACGCTGCGTATTAACAATGATCAACGGCAACTCCGTTGAAATCGCCAATCCAATCGCTTCGGTTTTCAACGCAATGCCTGGGCCTGAGCTAGCCGTGATTCCCATCGTACCGGCATAGGACGCGCCAATAGCGGAACAGGCCGCTGCAATTTCATCTTCAGCTTGGAATGTCGTGACACCGAAGTTTTTAAGCTTGGATAGGATATGCAAGATCGGTGAAGACGGGGTAATGGGATACGAGCAGAACGTCATATCCAATCCAGCAAGCTGGCACCCAGCGACTAACCCCCATGAGAGAGCCTCAGCACCCGTCACCAACCGATACTCACCGGCCGGGAACTCTACGTCTCCAACCCGCGTCTGCTGAATTTCACCTGAGACCTCAGCCGTCTCGCCATAGGCGTGGCCAGCTTTTAGAGCTGCGATATTCGCCTGCGCCACAGGAGAGTCAGCGCCGAACTTTCCAGCAACAAACTTCTCTGTCGCGGCTGTCGTTCGGTCGTACATCCAGTAGATGAGCCCGAGCGTCCACATGTTTTTCCCGCGGAGCGCTTCTTTCTGGGTGACATCGAAAGGCTTAGTCGCCTCCAAAGTCAGCGCAGATATATCGATCTCAATCGTACGATACTCACCAAGTGTCCCGTCGCCGCGAGGGTCAACTTCAAAACCAGCTTTTTTCAAATTACGCTCGGTGAAACTTCCAGCATCGAGAACGATCAAACCGCCGACACGGACATCTTTATAGTTAACCTTGAGAGCGGCTGGATTAAGCGCAACGAGAACATCAGGTGAATCACCCGACGTTTTGATCATGCGCGACCCGAACTTAATCTGGAATGCAGAGACCCCGTAGGTCGTTCCTATCGGTGCCCGAATTTCAGCAGGAAAATCCGGGAAGGTGGCAAGAGAATTGTGATCTACCGCCGTCGCTTGAGCAAATTGCCCGCCGAGAAGCTGAACACCATCTCCGGAGTCTCCGGCAAAGCGAACGACGATTGAGTCTGTATCTGGCTCTGAAATTTGTCCGCCATCCGAAGCGTCCCCTTTGGATGGATCTGTTTGCAGGTTCATTAACCATGTCCTTTAGACTGTCTAGACGTGCTCAGCAGCGCCCATAAGCTATTAATTTGGACCATTTATAGGGGTTTTGAGCGCACAAAAACACCGAAAACACAACTCGACCAACTGGTGAAACAACGAACCAGCCTCAATCGACCTCTATGTCCATGGTGTCAAAATTATAGACACCGAACTCGCTCTCGAAATTCTTAACCCTCGGCGACAAGCCAGTAAAACCAACCATCTGGAACATATAGATGGCTGGTGGGTCATCGTGATAGCGACGAAGAAGGTTTCGCACCATGCCTTCTCTACGCTCCAGATCACCTTCAGACATGGCTGCCTCAATCAAAGGTGTGTCCTCTGGATTGCAATGCCATGGAGCCGACCAGAGACAAGAATGAAGCCTAAAGGGCCGCAAAGCATCAAGGGACGGCATGGTATCCATGCTCATGCCAAAAGCGTCCCCTTCCCACGATCCGTCATAAATGCGCTTTATCAAGACTTGCGTCGGGATCGTTTGCATCGTGACTCGAACACCAACCCGTCGCAGATCGTCTGCGACCATGGCGTAATAGGAGTCAGAATTAACGCCCGCGCCTGCTGTAACCTCAATGGTGAGATCGAATCCGTCAGCGTAACCCGCTTCAGCAAGCAGTGTTTTGGCACGATCTGGATCGTAGGGGTAGGGCTCTATAGTTGGATCATAACCAAAAGCACCTTCTGGCACTGGCTGACTGGCAACCACCGTAACGCCACCCATTAACAGATCCACAATGATGTTCTTATTCACAGCATAGTTAAGTGCCTGGCGAACTCGAATATCTTGCAAGGGTCCCGGCTTAGTCGTGACGAACGAAATCACAGCGACACCGGCCGAGCAACCTTCTTTCAAAACAGCGCCGACGGACGCCACGGCTTCTCTGTCGTCAGCGCTGATTGACGTTGCAATATCAACGCCGCCG
>Ga0055584_100006779_pt1 | contig 11228 bp, 11 predicted proteins | sample OSDHelmetaG_FD_58716 | JGI IMG/M metagenome (GOLD analysis project Ga0055584, IMG submission 58716) | Pelagic marine sediment microbial communities from the LTER site Helgoland, North Sea, for post-phytoplankton bloom and carbon turnover... | ecosystem: Environmental > Aquatic > Marine >...
CTGCCATAGCCTACCCGCGGCCAAATAAGAAACACATCGCACAAACGCCGTATCGGGGGATCGCCAAAGTTGAAACTGCACCTGCTTTTGCAGAGGCAGATCGTTACATGCCGTTCGTCAGCTATGTCGTGCCTCTACAAACAATAAAAACACATCAACAACTTACTCTCAGGAGTTGAATCATGAACGGAGCTGACACAGCTTGGATTCTAACTTCGACAGCGCTTGTGCTCTTCATGACCCTGCCGGGGCTTGCCCTCTTTTATGCAGGTCTCGTGCGTTCCCAGAACGTGCTGTCGGTTCTTATGAACTGTTTCGCCATTGCGGCAACGGTTTCCATTCTCTGGTTCGTGGTCGCCTATTCGATCGCATTCGGTGACGGCAATGCCTGGTGGGGCGGGCTCGGAAAGTCCTTCCTTGCGGGGGTCGGTGTCGACACAGTTTCGGGGACCATTCCCGAAAGCCTGTTTTTCATGTTCCAGATGACCTTCGCCATCATCACGCCGGCCTTGATCGTTGGCGCCTACCCCGAGCGCATTCACTTCTCTTTTGTAATCGCCTTTTCGCTGGTCTGGGTACTGCTCGTCTATGCGCCGGTGGTGCATTGGGTCTGGGGTGGCGGGTTCCTCGCTGACATGGGCCTGATCGACTTTGCCGGCGGCGTGGTTGTCCATGTCACAGCCGGGACCTCGGCCTTGGTGCTTGCAATGATGCTTGGACCGCGTCGCGGCTTTCCCAGCGAAGTGCAGCCGCCACACAATCCCGGCATGACCATGATCGGTGCGTCCATGCTCTGGGTCGGCTGGTTCGGCTTCAATGCCGGGTCCGCGCTCACAGCAGACGGCTCGGCGGGCATGGCAATGACGGTCACCCACCTCTCTGCAGCGGCCGGCGCGATCGCATGGTCGGTGATGGAACTGATCCGCTACCGCAAAGCCAGTCTGATTGGTGCGGTTACCGGTATGGTTGCCGGTCTGGCCACTATCACACCCGCATCGGGTTCTGTCGGCCCGATCGGTGGTCTGATACTGGGTCTGTCCGGCGGTGTGGTCTGCTACATGATCACACAGTTGATAAAACAGCGTCTCAAAATCGACGATTCACTCGATGTCTTTGCCGTTCACGGTATCGGCGGTGCATTGGGCAGTGTCCTCGTAGCTTTCTTCGTCACAGCGGCACTTGGTGGACGTGGCCTTGCAGAAGGCATGACCATTGGAAGCCAGCTTGGTGTTCAGTTGATCGGGATCGGGATTGTCGCTGTCTGGTCGGGCGTACTGACATACGTCATCGTCAAAATACTGAAGATGTTCGTCAAATTCCGTGTCGATGAAGAAACCGAGGTTCAGGGCCTCGATCTCGCGATGCATGGCGAACGCGGCTACCACGGCCTGTAGCCGCGGCAATCCTTCAATTGTCTGTGGGGTGGCATTGGCGATGCCGGTGTCACCCCCAATAGAACAGGAACTGTCATGAAATTCATTGTCGCGATTATCAAGCCCCACAAGCTCGATGAGGTGCGTGAAGCACTTGCTGGCGTTGGCATCGAGGGCATGACCGCCAGCGAAGTCAAAGGCTATGGCCGACAGAAAGGCCAGACCGAAATCTACCGGGGTGCCGAGTATCAGGTGAACTTTGTTCCCAAGGTCAAAATCGAGGTCGCCGTTGATGACGGTGTTGCCGACAACGTGGTCGAAGCCGTTCGGATGGCCGCCAACACCGAAAAAATCGGTGATGGCAAAATCTTCGTTCTCGACCTTGAGAATGCTGTTCGTGTGCGGACCGGCGAAACTGGCGCGGATGCTCTCTAGGCGGGACTTACCTAGATTTCATCAAGGCCCGATTTGCTTTCGAGCATCTTGATGGCTGCGGTGAGGTTTTCCTCGCCGTAGCCGGTCTCGATTGTATCCTCGAACATCTGCAGCATCGCCTGCCCGATTGCCAGCGGAACACCTGTGGCTTCGCCAGCATCACGAATCAGACGTGAATCCTTCACCATCTGCTCGGTGGTGAACAAGGCCGAGAAGTCTCGCGCCTTCAGCGGAGCCAGATTGTATTGAACATAGGGCGATGCTGCGGCGCTGACCCCGATCACATCGAGCATCTGCTGCCAGTCCAGCCCGCCCTTGCGGCCCAGCGTCAAAGCCTCCGCCAATACCGCGCCTGTGGTTCCCACCAGCAGATTCACAACCAGTTTCAGGTATCGCGCCTGTTCGCTATCCCCGAGATAGAAATTCTGAGCCCCGAGCACCTCGAACAAGGGAACACATTTTTCATAGGACGCCTTAGGGCCGGATGCCATGATCGTCAGGGTCGCTGCTTCCGCCAGCACCGTACTTCCCGACACCGGCGCGCGCACATAACCGATCCCCTTCGCTTCCGCGTCTGCGGATATTTCAGCAGACGCCTGCGGAGACACCGTGCTCATATCGAGGTAGGTCGCCCCCGATTTCATGGTCACCAGAATGCCGTCATCTCCAAGGGCTATGGATCGCAACACTACATCATTGGGAATCATCGAGACAACGATGTCGGCCCTCTGTGCCAGATCCTGATTGGATGCTCCGGCCTGTGCGCCACCGGCGACGACAGCCTCGACATTTGCAGCGACCGGGTCGAACACGATGACCTCGGCTCCTGCAGCAACAAGATTTCGGCTCATCGGACCGCCCATCTTGCCGGCTCCGATCCAGCCGATTTTCAGATCGTTCAGGCTCATCAGCCATACCCTCCCCTTACGAATTTCGGCGCCACCCCGGAAGGTTGCGCCGAAAAGAATTACACCAGATTGTGGGTCCCGGACTAGGACGAGCTCATGCTAGCGCGTTCGCTGTATGCCGCTTCCGCATCCTTGACGCTGGCATCGTCCTTCATGACGAAATCAAAAATGCCTTCGTAGAACGGACCATTAAAACCGTATTCCTCAGCGCGTGCGGGATCGTCGATCTTCTCGTAAGGGATGATCAGTGATTCCTTGACGCCAAAGACAGCATCTGAATCCAGATATTTGCTATCGCTGTTGAACATCTCGGTCTGGATGGTCTGAAAACCGTCCTTGTAGATGAGATAGTGCAGATGTGCCGGCCGCCAGGAATGACGGCCCGTGCCATGCAGAATCAATCCAACCGGACCATCGGTCGGAACCGGATAATCAACAGGCTTACGGGAGCGGAACCAGTAGCGACCATCCGCACCGGTCTTGAACTTCCCGCGATACGCATAGTCTTCATAGTCCTTCGGCTGCCCGACCTGGGCCTCGTAGAACATGTTCGGGGAGGTCTGCCAGAGATCCAGAATAACGCCTTCGATCGGGTTTCCATCTGAATCAAGCACGCGCCCCTGCAGAAATGCGGGCTCGCCTTCATCATCATCCAGTGAGATGTCAAAGCCCATCTCGCGGGCCGGAGCACCCTCACGATAGAACGGCCCCAGAAGACTGGATTCCGTTGCGCCTGTGCGCTCACGGTCCCCAAGGATTTCCACCAGAGCAGTCATGCCAAGAACATCGCCCAGCAACACACCCTCTTCCCGCTTGTCATCGGATATATGGCCCACATTCTGAATGAAGCGTGCTGCGTAGAGCAATTCATCCGGGCTCAGATTCACTTCACGAATGAAGTCATGGGAATGACGAATAAGCGCCTCCATGATCTCCTTCAGTCGTGGATTGGTGTCATCCGCAATCACATTCAGGACTGCATCTGTCACATTTGATTCGGTCAGGTCACGCATCTTATCTCCTCGAAACCGCGCCCATGTGGTGCGGGATACAGCTAATTCAATTGGCCCAAGAATGCGCCTAAAGGCTCAACATTCGCAACCGCGCTCGGTTTAGGTGTTCGCCATGGAGAAACAGACAAGAATGGCGTCGACACCGTACTTCATAATTGGTATGTTCGTAATACGAACATAAGTTCGACATACGCATTCTACGATTCACCAAGATACCGGTCAATGTCTGGACGCGCTGCAAACTCCGAATTTGTCCAATCACTGGAACGCGGCCTCGCCGTGATTCAAGCATTTGGGCCAGACAGTTCAGAAATGACCATCAGTGAGGTTGCTCAAGCCACCGGGACAACACGCGCCACGGCACGTCGTTTCCTGTTGACCCTAGAACAGCTAGGCCACATCCGAAATGACGGGCGCAAATTTTCCCTGACCCCACATGTTCTGGGCCTTGGTTATGCCTATTTGTCGTCTCTGAACTGGTGGCAGAACGCCCAACCCGCTATGGAAGACGTGGTAAAGGAGCTTCAGGAATCCTGCTCAGCCTCCGTACTCGATGGCAAAGACGTAATTTACGTGGCCCGTGTATCAGCCACCCGGATCATGTCGATCAATCTGAGTATTGGCACCCGTTTACCCGCTCATGTGACCTCGCTCGGTCGGGTGCTTCTTTCTCATCAAACCCAGGAAATGCTTGATGCCTATCTGGCGGATATCGTTCCATACAAATTCACCGACCATAGCAAAACCGACATCAACGAGCTGCGGGACGCCATCGAAACTGCACGTCTGAAGGGTTATGCGCTGGTCGATCAGGAACTTGAAACCGGCCTCCGTTCCCTCGCTGTGCCGATCTACGACCGCAATGGTCACATCCTGGCCGCTCTCAATGTGGGCACCCATGCTGCGCGATCGCGTCTGGACGAAATGACAACACGTTTCCTGACCGTATTGCTCGAGGCGTCTCGCAAGATTACTTTACAGCTACCAAACTAGATCAATCAAAGAAACGGCGGCACCGAAGTGCCGCCGTTTCTTTGCTGGTATACGCAATTGAACTCAGATGATGGCGCAGACTTCATCAAAGTGATAGCGATTCAGACGCGGGCCTTTGATCCCTTCAAGAGCGCCATAGCCGATGTTGCACAGGAAGTTCGCCTTGACCGGTGAATCCACAAAGAACTCCTCATTTACCTTGCCCACATCGAAGCTACCCATCGCCCCTGCATCGAGTCCAACGGCGCGCACAGCGAGGATAAAATACGCGCCCTGCAGGGTTGCCTGCTGAAAGGAAAAGCTTTCGGCGACTTCCGGATTTTCCTTGTGACGCTCGGCCATTTAAGGACGGATGGGGTAAAAACGCCGGAAATCTCTCCAGAATGTATTGTCATAACCCAGAATGGCGACTACTGGCGCCTTCAGGGTTTTTTCCACATTTGGCCCCATCAAGGCCGGGGCCAGCCGTTCCTTGGCCTCCTGAGAACGCAGGAAGGTGATCCGCATGGGCTGGGTGTTCGCGCTGGTCGGTGCAAATTTGACGAGATCATAAATCTCACGCAGCTGCGCATCCGTGACATCTTTTTCCTGCCACCAGTTGTGGTTTCGGGCTTCGCGAAAAATCAGATCACGAGCATTGTCGTCGAGACTGCTGATCCGGCCACGATAATCCTCGATCCGCGCATGAGCTGCGGCGAGTGCTGCTTCTTCTGACTTGAGACCTCCGAGTCTTTCTGTGTCGGCCCGGTTTCCCCTGCAGGATCCAGGCACGGCTTGGCATGGCACCTTAGCTGTGCGTCAGCCTGTCAAAAGTCAATTCGCATTGCCGTCAGGGTTCGCTGGCCGAACATGTCCTGACTGACATTGAGCGCAGGCAGCGAATGCACTATTCAGACGAGACACAAATGGTTTTCCCGGTGGCACTCCCCCGGATAACGGAGAGATCAATATGTCCGATACCCCAGGCGCCCTGTCCGGCGTAACCGTCCTTGACCTGACCCGCGTTCTTGCCGGTCCCTATTGCACCCAGATGCTCGGCGACCTTGGCGCAGATGTGATCAAGATCGAACGCCCTAGAGCCGGTGACGACACGCGGCGTTTTGCTCCGCCCTTCATGTCCGGCCCCGATGGTAATGACACTAGCGAGAGCGCCTATTTCATGAGCGCCAATCGAAACAAGCGCTCGGTGGAAATCGACCTCAGCAGCAAAACCGGACAGGCGATCGTGCGTGAAATGGCCATGAAGGCCGACGTCATTGTCGAAAACTTCAAGACGGGCAATCTCGCCAAGTACGGACTCGGCTATGACGATTTGAAAGAGGCGAACCTCAAGCTTGTCTATTGTTCGATCACAGGATTTGGCCAGACGGGCCCCTATGCCTCACGTCCGGGCTACGACTTTCTGATTCAGGGCATGGGCGGAATCATGTCACTGACCGGCGAAGCCGAAGGTGAACCCCAGAAGGTCGGTGTTCCGATCGCGGACATTATGTCGGGAATGTTTGCCGCCGTGGCTGTCAACGGTGCCCTGCGCCACGCAGCCGTGACAGGACAGGGTCAGTATATCGACATCGGCATGCTGGACACGCAAGTGGCCTGGCTCGTCAATCAGGGCATGAACTTCATCCACTCCGGTGAAGCCGAACGATTGGGCAATGCCCACCCCAATATCGTGCCCTATCAGGTCTTCGAAACCGCCGATGGGCATATCGTGGTTGCGGTCGGGAACGATACCCAGTTCAAAGTTTTCGCCGGAATCATTGGTGAATCCGATTTGCCGTACAATCCCATCTTCGCGACCAATGCTGCGCGCGTCGGCAACCGGGCTGAAGTCGTTGCGCATTTGCAGAGCATCATGAAGCAGAAACCTTCGGCCTATTGGCTGAAGGAACTGGAAGCCAACAAGATTGGCTGCGGACCGATCAACACCCTCGATCAGGTTTTTGAGGATCCGCATGTGAAAGCGCGCGAAATGGTCGTCCATGTCCCGCACCCGCTCGCCGGGCCGGACGGCGCAGAACTGATCGCCAGTCCGCTCAAGCTCTCAGGCACTCCGGTCACCTATCGACACCACCCCCCGCTCCTCGGACAACACACGGATGAAGTGCTTGGTGAAGTGCTGGGTTACGACGATGCCAAGATTAAGGAATTGCGAGCCGCCGGCGCAATCGGCTGACTGATCGGGCTAGCTGCTCTCAATAGGTTTTATGAGCTGGTCGCGGATTTCCTTCGCGACTTCCTGAAGACGGGCCCCTATGCGGGGAATCCGCGCATCATTGAGGCGCGCGCGCGGCCCCGTGACGGCGATCGCGAAGTTGGCCCGACCATGTGGGTTCACCAGCGGTGCGGCAACTGACCGAATGCCGGGTGACCGCTCCTCGTTGTTCACGGCATAGCCACGCTTGCGGATTTCCGCGAGCTCCCGCAAGAGGCCATTGATATCTGTGATGGTGGTCCCGGTATAGGCGTTGAGCCGGGTCGCCTTGTAGCTTGCCTGAACTTCATGATTGCTGCGCATCGACAGCAAGGCTTTCCCCATGCTGGTTGCATGGGCATCGAAATAACCGCCGATCTGCACATCTGAACGATGCGCGCTTTCTGTGGAAACCCGGTCGACAATGAATGCCTGTATGCCTTCGAGAAAGGCGAGATTCGCCGTTTCGTCGACTTCGTGAGCGAGTTTCATCAAAAACGGATGCGCATGATGCTTCATGCGGGACATGACACTCGCCGGGTGCCCGAAGACATGCATCGCATAGCCGATCCAGTAGCGTCGGTCTTCGGCCTTATAGGCATAGCCAAGACTGCACAGAACTTCGAGCAGACGGTGCGCCGTTGCTCGATGAAGGCCCGTGGCACGTGCTACCTCGGACACAGCGCGTCCCGACGGGCTGCTGTCCAGAAACTCCAGAATTTGAAAGCCGCGCTCAAGCGACTGGTTCTTGTACTCGGTCATGCCGTCTCGCTTGGTGAGATAATTCCAAATCTATTGGAAATCAGCCATCACGCCAACTCAATTGCTTGGCCAGTCTCAGCCGACAGATCGGCGGCCATCGTGACGTCCATAACCAGCCGAGCCTCGCGTGCTGTGACGAGAACCGGGCTCCCAAATGCAATCGCGCGCACAAAATGCAGGGTCTCGTCGACCATCGCACCTGCGAACACGTGTCCCACGGGTTCACCGGGCATGGAGGACAATGGATAGCGAATACCGTGTTCGACGGTGTTCACCTGAATATCTCGATGGGTGTCATCAACGGACAATGCCCCTTCGGTTCCGACCACCTCGATCCGACTTTGCGAGTATTGCGGATAGCCCAACGGCAGAACCCAGCCCGATCCAGCGCTGATCGTCGTACCATCATCCATGGTCACCATGATCCATTGATGATCCGGCGTATCGCTGACCTGACGGAACAGCTTTCCCGACTGCTGCGAATACACCAGTACCGGAACACGGGGTTGCAGACACCAGAGCAGGAAGTCGATGGAATGGGTGCCACCCATTGCGGCTGGCGACATCTTCGAACGGCCTTTGATCTTCACCCCGATCTCACGCGTGATGTTGCGGCTAACAAGGCAGGTTACCGGTTCCCCAATATCCCCCCGTTTGATCGCAGCGTTCACATAGGCGTATTTCGGATCAAAACGTCGCGTGTATCCAACCGACAACTGAACACCCCTGTCCTCGGCAATCGCGATAGCTTCATCGGTTTCGACCGGACTAAGCGCGATCGGCTTTTCGATCAATACATGCTTCCCGGCCTTCAGCGCCGCACGAAGGATCGGATAGCGTGCCGATTCCGGCGTGGACGCGATGATGATGGCTTCGATGGACTCTGTTGCGACCAGCTCGCGCCAGTCATCCGTGACCCGGGTTGCCTTGGTCTCTGCGGCGATCTCCGCTGCGCGATCCGGATTGGTCTCGGCAATGTGCAGTTCGGAAACAACTGCACTGCTTGCACACGCATTGGCCCGGATGCCCCCGACCCAGCCGGCGCCGATAACCCCAACTCCAATCTGTTTCATCACCGAACACCCTTCAGAATCATTACCGATGCTTTCTCGGCCAATAGCCTGGCCTACCCGTCGAGCATTACGGTCTGTCCCGTCTCGGCGGCTTCCTCTATGGCAAGCGTAACGGCGAGAGTGCGACGCGCTTCGTGCGGCGTGGTGTGCGGGCTCGGCCGGCCGGTCATCAGATGATCAAGCCAGGATCTAGTCTCGCTTGCGACCGCCCCCCAATAGTCGCCCACGGCGAAATCCGCCGCCGAGGTTGTCTGCATGAACATCATGTTGATGTTGTGATCCGGCACATAAGTATGGGGAGCACCCCGATCCGTGAAGAGCAGGCTGTCTTTGTTGTCGGCGTCGAGCAATACAACCCCTTCATCGCCAATGATTTCGAACCGCGAGCTCTGACCGATGGTCGGATAGGTCGCCGGCAACGCATAGCTGACACCCAGATTGACCACCGCTCCATTCTCGAAGGTGATGATCGCCCAGGTGACATCCGCCGCGTTGAAGCCGAGTTCCCTGAATATCTTGTATTTACTGCGCGCAACCACCTCGACCGGCCGTATGCCTTCGAGAAACCAGCAGGCCATATCAACGTAGTAGGTCAGCACATCCGTAACCGGAGTTGCATCCACGGATCGTGCCAGAATCTGTATCAACTGCGCGCGCGTGTTGTAGACTCGGGATTGCATCCCCAGTATTTCACCCAGGCGTCCCTGAAGGATCTGCTCCTTCGTCATCATCCAGCGTCGGTCATGACGTCGCGAGTAACCGACACGCAATTCGCTGCCACTGCGCTCCGCCGCCTCGATGATGATATCCGCATCGGCAAGGCTGAGCGCGATCGGCTTTTCGACAAACACCGCCTTGCCGGCTTCGAGCGCCTGGACGATGGACTCGCGATGATCATGTTCCGGTGTCGAGACAAAGACTGCATCCACCCGGTCATCCGTAATTGCCGCAAGATTGTCTGTGGTCACGAGATCCGCACCCGTGCGCTGGGCGAGAATATCTGCCTGTGTCTGCTCTCGATCAGAGATTGCCAGAAAGCTCACGCCGGGATGGGTCGATGACAGGCTGGCACGCAGGCCGCCAATCCGCCCGCACCCGATCACCGCCACGCCCAACCTATCACGCGTCATATTTCCGTCCCCCGGACATCAGAATTGACCGATCACAGATAGCGGTCAATGGAAAGGCCGCCCCGGTTACCCGGAGCGGCCCATCATGTCGGATATCGGTGCCGCTATTCCGCAGCCTGGGTCGCCGGCTGGAAATCGGGGACCTCAAGCTCGGGAACAACCTTGTCGAGGAACGTCTGAAGCTCTTCGAGCATGTCGTCCTTCGGCTGCTGCGCCCAATGCCAGATCAATGTGATGTATTCACACGGAACCTGATCATAGATGCCCCTCCATTCCGCGATGCACTCATCGACGGTACCGCCGATAAAGATGCCGGAATCCTTCATCCCCTGCAGAAGCTCATCTTCCGTGCCCTGCGGGAATTGCGGGAAGAACGGACCGTAGAAGTTCTTGTAGATGTCTAGATCATACTCGCGCAGCTTTTTGTCATAGCCCGCCGCGGTATCGGCGAAATGCGGCCAGCGCACGATGTTCTGATTCTGACCCAGCTGAACGTTGAAGCCGCTCTCATTTGCAACCCGATTGTAATACTCGGACAGCTCGACCACGCCCTTTGTCGGCATGAAGTAGGTCGGGATGAACCCGTTGCGGGCACAGAAATCGATGGATGCCTGGCTCTTAGAGGCGGCAACGAAAACAGGCGGGTGCGGTTTCTGGAAGGGCTTGGGCACAACCGACACACGCTGGACGCTGCCATCGGAACCAATCTCACCCTCGGCACCGGCATCCCGGGCGATTTCCCAAGCCGGGTAACCTTCTACGCCTGTTTCGTAGGGATAAGGCGCTTCGTAGAACTCACCTTTCACACGAACGCTTTCCTCGGTCCAGGCATCAATCACCATGCCCACGCGTTCTTCAAAAATCTGCCGGTTGCGCTCATCTGCAGCGCTGCCGTCCGAGACCGTGGCCGGGGATTCCGTAAACTGCCCCATCACATTGGCCCAGCGCGACTGATAGCCACGTGCAAAGCCAACAAAGAACTTACCCTTGGTCAGATGATCGATGATTGCCGTTTCCTCCGCAATTCGCAGCGGATCATGGGTGGCAGCCACATAGCCCATGGCACCCACATGAGCGTTCTTCACATGACTGGCCCAATAGGCGTTCAGGACACCCGGGTTCGGACCGACTTCATAACCCTCGGAATGGAAGTGATGCTCAATCGTGCCCAGACCCCAGACACCCATGGCGTCGGCTTCTTTCACGATTTCTGTCCATTCGTGGACGATCTTGTGATACATGTCGCTGTCGTTACCGAGAGGGCGCTTGGCCTTGCGGTCTTCCTCGCCATCGGCGGGGAACATCGGATACAGCTGAACAATGACTTTCGGTTTGGCCATTTCTGGC
>Ga0055584_100006781_pt1 | contig 11227 bp, 4 predicted proteins | sample OSDHelmetaG_FD_58716 | JGI IMG/M metagenome (GOLD analysis project Ga0055584, IMG submission 58716) | Pelagic marine sediment microbial communities from the LTER site Helgoland, North Sea, for post-phytoplankton bloom and carbon turnover... | ecosystem: Environmental > Aquatic > Marine >...
AAATAAAAAAATCAATACACTTTTTTTCATGTTTCAATTTATGGTTAATAATTTTTGTGCTTAAATAATAATTATTTAAGGCTTGCAAATTTACATTATTTATATTTAATACATACTTTTGGTGCAAGTTTTGCAAATATGTTAATGTTAATATAACATCCGATATTATGACACGTTTTAATTATTTAATTGTAATCTTAATCTGTATGGCTTTTGGATTTTCAACAAAAGCACAAGAGACCAAAAAAAAGAAGTTTAAGATTCATACAATTGCCTTTTACAATTTAGAAAATTTATTTGACACTATCAATGATCCAGTAAAGTTTGATGAGGCTAGCCCTATTATGGAAATCAATGCCAATAGGCAAGAGGTTTATAAGAAAAAAGTACGTAATATGGCTCGCGTTATTTCTGAAATTGGAGCCGATGTAGTAGGAAACTCTCCAGCTGTTATTGGAATTTCTGAAGTAGAAAATAGAGATGTCATTGAAGACGTAGTGAACGATCCTTTACTCTTAGACAAAGACTACGGCATTATACATTTTGACTCTCCTGACGCTAGAGGAATAGATGTAGCATTATTGTATCAAAAAAAATTATTTAGACCCATTAATTATAATGTTCATGAACTTGTGTTGTATGACGATTCTACAAGAAAGCGTGTCTACACAAGAGATCAATTGCTTGTAAGTGGTGAGTTGGATGGAGAATTGATACATGTTATCGTCAATCACTGGCCATCTCGTAGTGGAGGAGAAGCGAGAAGTAGACCAAAACGAGTTGCTGCAGCTAAATTAAACAAACGCATTATCGACTCTTTACAATCAATAGATCCTTATGCTAAGATTTTTACAATGGGTGATTTTAATGATGATCCAACAAACAAAAGTATAAAAGAGGTGCTTAAAGCTGAGAATAATAAACATAAGGTAAAATTAAAAGGCATCTATAATCCGTATGAAAATATGTTTAAAAAAGAAGGATTAGGGACTACGGCTTATAGAGATGCTTGGAGTTTGTTTGATCAAATTTTAGTAACTCAACCTCTTCTTGAAAAAGATTATTCTTCGTACAGACTTTACAAGGCTGGGATTTTCAATAAAAATTATTTAACTAGTAAATATGGACGTTACAAAGGTTATCCATTTAGAAGTTTTTCAAATGGGAAATTTACCGATGGGTTTAGCGACCATTACCCAGTTTACGTATATCTTATAAAAGAAGTTGAATAGAATATAAGTCTATTTGATTACAAAAAAAGGGCAATTTTACAATTGCCCTTTTTTTGTTTATTGAAACCAAACATTCCATGGAATTTTAACTAAGACCAAAATCAATGCGATAGTATAAAAAATGGAAAGTGTTTTAAACTTACCCTTTGAAGTTAGTTTTTTCTTATGCTTAGAATAACCAATAGTGATAAAAGCAATAGCAAGAATCATCATTAAAGGATGTTCTACAATGTTGTTACGTAAGGTTGCGTTTTTCATGACTTCGCCCATTCCCATATCTCCTATTAATGAAAAATAATCGGCAGAGAAATACAATACCAAAGCAATCAAAAATTGAATGTGAGAGACAATAAGCGTAAACAATGAAATTCTAAAATCTGGAGCATTGAATTCTTTCTTATTAAAATGTTTGAATAAAGCATTGAACGTTGCCAGTATTAGCATTAATAAAACTAAATAAGCCCAATACGAGTGAAGGTTTTTTACAGTTTGATACATAGTTGTTAGATGAAAAATGTTACATATACTACAAAAGTAATCAAAATAAAAAGATTTAAGATTTAAAACCATTTTGTCTTGGGGTATAAAGCGAGAAAGAAGCTATTTTTTCATGTTTTTATCTCTCTGTCGGATTATTCGTTTTTTTGAAAAAATGAAAAATCACTTTAATATTTCTATATGCTGTTTGGATTCATTCCCAAAAACGTCAATAACTGTTATAGTATGTTCGCCAGGCATAGGTTTTATAGCCAATTCATGGATATCTTTAGTGACTCCTACAAATTCTTGATCAATATACCAAAACACAGTAGTTTCAGGTTCTGAATGAGCTATTTGTAATATCAATTCATTGGTAGTACCATCAAAATCCTTTGGGAGGAAAATATTTTTGTCTTGGTTTGGATAAATAAATTGAATACTTGTCATCGTATTCCCGAAGCAATCGGTTCTGTATTTTGGGAGGGGTTTATAGAAAGGGTTTTTGGTTTTGTAGTAATATGCCATTAAAGGAGGAAGTACAAACCAAGGTTTGTGTATTATGTTTTCAACAGATTCACAAGATGAATTTACTTGAAAAGATTCGCTAATATCAAGATGTGCCATAATATGATAAGGACATGGTTTGGTTTTGAGACCTGCAAGTTGAATGTACATAGGTTGTGTTTGATTGCAATTTTGGGAAGCTCGATAACCGCTCAAGCTACATATATTCACCTCCTGCATTTCATCAAAAGGTTTAGTAAACCATTCGCTTTTTGGTAATAGATCAAATACATTGAATAATATAGGAGCTGCCGCATGAATACCTATCAAGCCTGGGCGACCTTCTCCATCGGCATTACCTACCCAAACACCAACAACATAATCTTTGGTAGTTCCTATTGCCCAAGCATCTCTGTATCCAAAACTGGTGCCAGTTTTCCATGCTATTTGTTTGGAATCATCAAAAAACTCCCAATTTTCATCACCTTCAGGGCGATTTACATTTTTTAAACTTTCATAAGTTAAATAAATTGAAGCTGCATCAAATAAGGTTTTCTCTTTTGTTTTTTTTCCGAAGTCAATAGATTTTGATGCCAAAAATGTAGGTTCGCAAAATTCATTACTGAAATATTCGCTTGATGTTTCTGAGAAATGATTTAAAGTTGAAGACAATGCCGCATAGTTTTTGCATAAGTCCCATAAGTTGCTTTCCGCACCTCCAAGGATTAATGATAAGCCATAATGATTGGCGTTTTGTGAAAGGTCTTTTAAATGCAATTGTTTTAGTTGTTGGAAAAATCTTTCCAATCCATAGTTTTTAAGCATCCTCACTGAAGGGACGTTCAATGAACGTGATAAGGCTTTACTTGCAGCAACGGCACCATCATAAGCTTTGTCGAAGTTTTTTGGGCTGTAGTTACCATATTGTGTAGGGATATCGGCAATCAAAGTATGAGGCAAAATTTCTCCTGAATCAAGCATAGCGGTATATAAAAAAGGTTTTAAAATACTACCAGTACTTCTGGGTTTGTCTATAATATCTACATCCTTTTGATGTTTTTTTGTCGTTGGAGAATTTCCAACATAGCTTAATACTTGTCGAGTTTTTACATCTAGAACTAAGACAGCGATATTGTTAATTTGGTTTTGTTGTAGTTGTTTGTAATGTTCTTTGACAATAGCATTTACACGGGTTTGTAAGTCTATGTCTAAGGTTGTTTTTATGTGTTCTCCAGAATGCGTTTTGGCAATTTTTTGAAGTAGATGAGGAGCTATTTCTGGTAAAGGATAGGGTGTTTGAGGTAAATTTTCGGCTATAGCAAGTTTATAGGTTAAAGAATCTATGATGTGTTTTTGAAGTAATTTTTTTAGTAAACGATTGCGTTTTGTTAACAATTGGTTTTGGTTTTTTCCTGGATAAATTAAGCTTGGGGCATTGGGTAAAACTGCTAATGTTGCGCTTTCTGCCCAAGATAAATCGTATGGGGTTCTGTTGAAATACCGCCAAGATGCTGCTTCCAATCCTACTACGTTGCCTCCAAAAGGAGCATTGTTGCAGTAATGAGCTAAAATTTCGTCTTTTGAAGCTCTGAATTCTAATCGAGTGGCAAGAATGAGTTCTTTAAATTTTTCCCAATAGGTTCTAGATTTCCCTTTTCTTGAAAGTCTAATAACTTGCTGTGTCAAAGTGCTGCCTCCGCGTTTTACTTTTCCAGAACTGATGTTGTCTCTAAAAGCTTTGAAAATAGATATCGGATTGAAGCCAGGATGTTTATAAAAATATTCATCTTCAAATAAAGTGATGCATGTTCTGAACTTTTCAGGGATACTATCTTTAGGAGGAAATCGCCATTGTCCATCATCAGCGATTTTTGCCCCCAATAATTGATGATTTGAACTTGTAATGACTGTTGCTGTAGGGTCTTTAAAGAGTTGTTTGGGTAAACAAAAATAATAAGCTATCAATAACACAACAAAACCAATAAATTTGATTTTGTTGTGTTTTATGTAATGTTCAAGACGTTTTCGCATTATTACTTTTTAATAGTAATCCATTGTCCTTTGGTTCTTGCTAAGTAGCTGTTGTCATACATAGCTTCTACTTGAATTCCTGGTAAGTAATAGGTTCCTAAGTAAGAGGCATTAAGCATGATATTGAAAGTTTTAGTATCGTTTTTTCCTTTTTTGTCTAAATCAAAATAAAAGTTTACGCCATTGTCTCTAATATCTTTGTAACGGGCATCATCGGTGGTTGTGTCTCCAAAATCAGTATAACGCGTGTTTACAATTTCCCATCCTGAAGGAAATATCTGAGTTAAGGCAACATTGTTTATAGAAGTATTTTTTTGATTAGAGACTTTGACAGTAGCTATAAAATCTTGTCCTTGAGTTAATCTAGAAACAGTAATAGGATTACCGTTTAAATCTTTGTAATTCACCGAAACATTTAATCCGCGCTGTTCGACTAATTCTTTGCCTAAAGGGAGTTTTCCAGAATTTAGAACACGTACATAGACAGTGTTGTTAGAATTGTTGGTACATATCAAACTATTTTGCCCGTTATTGATGTTGAGTGTTCGTTGAGCAATGTTTTTTGAGGTCTTAATAGAGGTGTTAGTCCCGTTTAAGTTAAACGATACATCTATTTCTTTTCCTCCATTGGCTTCTATCCATTTAGCTATGGATAGTAAACTATAAGCCGTTGTTTGTGTGCTTAACCATGAGTCGCTAGACAATGTTTTAGCAATGCTTTCAACAAGTTCTCGAGTATTTGGGTTTTTTGTCAACACCATAGTTTCTAGAGCCATTGCTCTATTGCGATCTACCGAGCCATAAGTATAATAATCGTTGGTGTTGGAAGTAAACTCGATATTAGCTTTTTGGCTTAACTCTTTGCTTGCTTCAGGTTGTCCTGCTAAGGCATAAGCGGCCGCCAATCGCCACTTGGCGTCGTTTGAAAGTCTGCTATACTCTCGCAATCGGTTCATTGATGCCAAATCAGGTTCTCCAGCCAATGCCAAGGTGTATAGTCTATAGGCTTGAGCGAGATCAGACTGATGGTCGCTATATATAGGATTCCAGTTTCTTGCAGCTTGTTTTTGGTAACGCAACCAATTGTTTTTAAACATTAGAGGGAGAGCATAACCTTTTTTTTCAGCTTCAAGCATAAAATGCCCTACAAAGCTGCTTCCCCAATCATCAGGGGTTGTTTCTCCCATCCAATAACTTAATCCTCCGTTGGGTAATTGAAAATGTGCCAATCGTTTGATTCCTTCTTTAATATTCTTTTCAATGGTTTGTTTTTTATCTAAAGTTAAATCAAAAATATCGGCTAAAAACAATTGAGGAAATAATCCAGATGTGGTTTGTTCAACACAGCCATGAGGATATTGAATGAGGAATTGCATCCTGCGTGAAAAGTCTATTTGAGGAATAGTAGAGAACTCAATGGTTGCAGTATTGGTTCCTTCAACTCCAAATGTTGAGAATGGTAATGTTTTCTGTTCGTTTTTTGAAAGGGTAAGGTCTAAGGATTTTGATGTTATTGGATTTGGGTTTTCTACATCCAATTCTACTTGGTAAGTAGAGCGCTCTCCATTAGAAGTAGCGACGACCTCTATGGTATTGATGCCTTTGGCTTTTTTGACATCTAATTCAAAATAAACCATTTTTTCATCAGGTTTGGTAAATTTGAGTGTTTTGGTTGAAGGACCAACAACAGAAATTCCTTTGCCTAATTTTAAGCTAACATCCACATTTTTAATGTGATCTTCCATAGCAAAAACAGTCACAGGTAAGGTTACTTTTTCCTCTGGACTTAATTTTCTTGGTAAGGAAGCTAAAACCATTAAAGGCTTTTTTACTTTGACCGATTTTTCAGCACTCCCATAGGATTCTGTTTGATAGTTTCCAGCTACGACCATTGTGCGAACGGCACCAATATAATTAGGTAAAGTGATTTTGTGAGATTGAGTTTGACCTGCATTTAATTCAAAAGGACCTAAGTAGGTAACAACAGGTTTAAAGCGATTGGCTTTTTTGTTTTTTACAGCAACAATATTTTCATCACCTCCAATGGCAAACACTTGGTCTATACTACCAGAATAAGCTCCTATAACATCATCGTAAATATCCCAAGTTTTAACCCCTAAAGCTTCTCGAGCGTAAAAAGTGTTCCAAGCATTTGGAGTTTTAAAATTTGTTAAGTCAAGTAAGCCTTCCTCCACAATAGCTAGGGTGTATGTCATAGGTTTTTTGTTGGCTTCAGAAACCGAAACGGTAAACTCTTGTTGGGGTTGTAGAGTTTCTGGCATTTTGATGATTGGATTTAATTTGGTATCTGGATTTTCAACCATAATAGGAATTAGGCCGTATAGTCTTATAGGGAGATCATTTTCAGTAATGGCATGAGGTTGTAATAATGAAATATTAATAAATACATTAGGCGTCATTGAAGGTGTTATGGGAATTTCTACGGTGGTATATTTTTCGTTAGTTTTTACCCATTTGTAATCAATGACTTCTGTTCCATTTTCAATACTTATTAAAGCACGTCCTCTATTGTCTGAAGGGAAAGTGACTTTGGCAGTTTCGCCAACATTATATAGGTCTTTATCTACTGTAAACATTAATATTTCTGCAGCATCTTTATTGTCATTTATTGAAGTTTTCCACCAGTTTTTAAAGAAATAAGCTGTACGTCCAGTAGCATGACCTCCTATAGGGTCAACAACTCTGATGAGGTAACGTCCGCGTTCATCTTCAGGTATTTTTATAGAGAAAGAACCCTTACCGTTGATATCGGTGTCTATTGTTGTCTGTAAATACGGTCTATGGTAGCTACTAGAAACATAACTAGATAAGTTGTCGTATGAAGAATCCCACCACCAACGCCATTCTATTTTATAAACCTGTACTTGAAGTCCCTTACGCTTTATGGGGTTTCCATTAGGATCAATTGAAACTACTTTAAAAGTGTAATTTTCATCTGTTAAATATGAGCCATAAACATTTTCTAGGGGGGATTTTAGTCCAATAAAAGCGTCGTAAGGCGCATAAGTTTTGGTAAAGGCATCAATAGAAAAATCACCTCCATTTTCAAATGCTCTTACCAAGAATTGAGCGTTTAACAACCCTGGTGCATTTTTCTCTATTTCCAAAGTTTTGTTGATAGTTGCTTTGCCATCTACATCAAGATTACCTTCAAAAACATAAAACTCTTCGGTTGAAAAATGTCTTGTTGGATCTTGAAAAAGATAGTTGTTATAAACCTCAAAACCCTTGTTGGAAGGAGAAAGCTTGACTTTTACTTCGGCTTTAAGGTGTTTTCCAGCTGCACCATGAAGCCAGTTTACATTTAATTTTCCTTGTAATGGCTTGTTGTGTGTAAGTATTTGTTCGTCAAAATCTATGTTGATTTTTAATCGGTTTGGTTTTACGGTTTCTATTTTTAAGTTTTTATGAAATTTGGCTCCTCCAACCGATACTGTAGCTAGATAAGTACCTGTTTTGTATTCGGTAGCTGTTGGAACGGTAAATTTATATAGGTTGTTGAGATGCTCTGAAGAAATGTGTTTGTATACCAATTTGCCATAAGGGTCGGTGATTTCCAATTTTATAGGATGGTTTGTAGGAAGAGGATTGGTTTTATCGTTGAGCATAAATGCTAAATGGAGTGTGTCTCCAGGTCTCCATACACCACGTTCGCCATATAAGTATCCTTTGATTCCGCGTTGTATTTTTTTACCAGAAACATCAAACTTACTTAAAGATAAAGAATTTCCGTCAGTAAGTTTTACGTACGTTTTGTGTTTTCCTTTAGAAACAATTGCAAAAGTAGCATGTTTAGGGGTTTTTATTATGCTTAATCCATCTTTGTCGGTTGTTTTTTGGGTTATAACTTGTTGTTGATAGTTGTATAGTGTTATGGTTGCGTTGACCTCTGGTTGGGTGGAAAGAATATTGGTTACTGCAAAATAATATGAATTGTTGTTGCCTTTTTTTGCAATCACACCAAGATTAGAGGCAAGCAGGTTTTGTGAGACTATACGGTCTTCATTGTAATATGCTTCGTGGCAAGGATTGTTGCGTTCTCTCCAATTGTAATGATAGTCTCGATAGCTGTAATTTAGATTATCCCAATAGGCTTCTTCTCGAAGATCGTCTTCATCTGAAAATTCATCAAAGAAATCGTCTTCATAAGATGTTTTAGTTGTATTGTTATCATTGGTTATATTGTCGTTGCAATTGTAAAGCGAATAGGATTTGTCAAAACTTAACTCTACACGGTATAAAGCTCCAGGATCGGCTTTGAAATAATTGGACAAATCAATACTGTATGCTTTCCATTCACCAGTGTTTTCATTTTCATTTTGTATAAGGGTAATCGTTTTTTTAGCTACGCGACGTCCTACTTGTCTGATATTGTAGGGATTGTTGTTGTTGAGTGAATTGTCTTGTAGGAATTGAATAATGTTGTCCTCAAAAATTTTAATGATTCTCACGTCAACTGCTTTGAGATTTACAGCTTCAAAGTTGAAATTTAAAGCGTTAGAATTTGGTAAAATAACACCATTACTAATTAATCTTACTTGTGGTTTTATGTCTTCAAAAGAGATTTGATTAGAAAATGATTTTTTCAACTTTAATCCTTCTTGATTGCTGATGCCTTGAAAGATATTTACTTGTACGTCTCTACCTAATTTGGTGTTTGGATATACTTTTAGCACATTGCCATCTACCAAAAATTTTAAATTTTCAGTGTTTTCAATAGTTATCAGACCATCAAAATTTTGTTGCTTTTTCAAAGGGTCAGAAAAATTAATTAACAAGCATTGCTCTGGACTTTGTGTAACATGCATATCAACAATGGTAAAGTTGTTGATGCTGGGAACAAATACTTTGCGTTCCCCTTTGTTGTCAAGTTGTATTGGAGAGCCGTCCCATGCAATGGTAAAGTAGCTGTCTTCGGATTTTCTTTCAATACTATCAATCCTAAAATTGAATATTTTGGCACGTTTGTTATACTCATCAAAAACTAAAGGCAATGATCGGTCGTAATGTGATGCTTTCACCAGTTTTTTAGCATTTTCCAATGTGATGAAATCAGCAGATTTCAAAACAACATCCATATATTGCCATTTCTTGTCATAGGATTCTATGCTTTTAGTGATAATAGTGAAATTGGGTGTTATAGTTTTGAACTGAAAAGTGTAAGTGCTGAATGCTTTTGGAACATCTTTGTAAATTTTATTGATTTTTACTGTTACCGTGTATTCAGTATTTGGTTCTAAGGGTTCGTTTGGTGTAAAGACAAGGGTGTGTTTGTTGGTCGTTTTAAGCAAACCTTCAACATGTGGGGTGATGGAAATCACATCATCAGTGATGTTCATATCTGTTTCCCAGCCTTCAACGTCGTTCGCCAAGTTTATTTCAATAGGTGTTGATACAGATACTAGACCTGATGTGGTGTAATTGATGTATTCTCTAAATTTAAAAATATTGTCAGCTTCTATATTTTTATTCTTGCAAGAAATAGCTAATACAATTAAGGCTATAATAGTCCATGTTTTTTTTAACGACATAGGGGTGGTGATTTTTAAATAAGCTTGGTAAATAATTATAACGGAATGAGTTAATAAATGAAATTTTAATTCAAAAAAATATTTTTAAAAATAATAATTTTAAAGAAAAGATAAAGGTAAAAATGAATATATTCTTTCAAAGAAAACAAAATTTACAATAGTAAATAGATAAAGAAATAAAGCAATAAAATAAGGTGATGGAGAATGTTGCTTTAAACGGTGTTAATGTTTAAAAAGCCACTAATAATTAGTATATTCGCAGAATATCATTCAAATTAATTATTAAAAATAAAATTTTATGCAAGCAGTTGCTACAGATTTTGGTATTGCTGAAGCCTTGAAAGCATTGGGCATTAAAGATATTAATGAAGGAACATCAACGGGATCCAATAATTTTTCAAACGGGGAGCTTATTGAAAGCTATTCACCTGTTGATGGGAAGTTGATAGCGAAAGTTAAATCAACAACCAAAGAAGATTATGAAAAAGTTATGGGAGTTGCAACAACGGCTTTTAAAACTTGGAGATTGACACCGGCACCACAACGAGGTGAAATTGTACGTCAATTTGGGCAAAGACTTCGAGAGCTTAAAGAACCTTTAGGTAAATTGGTGTCTTATGAAATGGGTAAAAGTTACCAAGAAGGCTTGGGAGAGGTGCAAGAAATGATTGATATCTGCGATTTTGCAGTAGGATTGTCACGCCAACTTCACGGGTTTACAATGCATAGCGAGCGTCCTGGTCATAGAATGTATGAACAATATCACCCATTAGGTGTTGTAGGAATTATTTCGGCATTTAATTTCCCAGTGGCTGTATGGAGCTGGAACACAGCCTTGGCATGGATTTGTGGAGATGTATGTGTTTGGAAACCAAGTGAAAAAGCTCCGATTTCTGGTGTAGCTTGTCAAAATATAGCAGCCGAAGTCTTTAAAGCAAATGGTTTACCAGAAGGTATTTCGTGCCTAATTAATGGCGATTATAGAGTAGGAGAATTCATGACTAAGGATAAGCGTGTGCCTTTGATTTCTGCTACAGGGTCTACCCGAATGGGAAAAATCGTAGCTCAAGAAGTAGCAGCAAGATTAGGTAAAAGTTTGTTGGAATTAGGAGGTAACAACGCCATTATAGTTACTCCAGATGCTGATATAAAAATGACAGTCATAGGAGCTGTTTTTGGAGCTGTTGGTACTTGTGGTCAACGTTGTACATCTACTAGACGTTTGATTATTCATGAAAGTATTTATGATAAAGTAAAAGACGCTTTGGTGGATGCCTACAAACAGTTGCGTATAGGAAATCCTTTGGATGAAAGTAATCACGTAGGTCCATTGATTGATAAAGATGCTGTAAAAATGTATCAGCAAGCCTTAGAACGTGTTGTTGAAGAAGGAGGAAAACTCGTCGTAGAAGGTGGCGTATTGGAAGG
>Ga0055584_100006782_pt1 | contig 11227 bp, 8 predicted proteins | sample OSDHelmetaG_FD_58716 | JGI IMG/M metagenome (GOLD analysis project Ga0055584, IMG submission 58716) | Pelagic marine sediment microbial communities from the LTER site Helgoland, North Sea, for post-phytoplankton bloom and carbon turnover... | ecosystem: Environmental > Aquatic > Marine >...
AGGCTGTCGGTGGTGCAACCCACACTACCGACCAATGAAAAGAAAGAGAAGACATCTGACGGCCGAGTTCAAAGCTCGGGTAGCCCCCGAAGCCATCAAGGGCGAGAAGACCGCAGCCGAGATCGCCCGAGTAAACGAGATCGCTCCCGCGCAGATCAGCGACTGGAAGAGACAACTGGAGGAAAGCCTCGCCGAGGTGTTTCAGAGCAAAGGCGAACGCTCCAAGGAGCTGCAAGCCCAAGAGAGGAAGGAAGCCCAACTCGAACGGAAAATCGGCCAACTAGTCGTCGAGAAGGATTTTCTTGTAAAAAAGTGCAAGCAGCTGGGGATCGATCCGACCGGAAAGCCATGATCGAAAAGCACCATTCCCAGCTGTCGGTGTGCAAGCAGTGCCAACTGCTCGACGTCAACCGCAACCGGCTTTCGCCCAGAAAGCCGAAACGGGTCGATGGCGACGAAGCCGTCATGAAAGAGATCGACCGAATCTACACCGAGTTCCCGTTCTACGGAGCGCGTAAGATCATGGCCGAACTCCGCGACATCGGCGTGCGGATCGGTCGGAAACGATGCCGCCGCCTGATGAAGACGATGGGCATCGAAGCCCTCGTTCCCAAGCCGTCGACGAGCGTCCCGGGCAAGCAGCACCGGAAATACCCTTACTTGCTGAGAGAGGCCGCCGTGAACGAGCCGGACGAGGCTTGGGCGGCGGATATAACCTACGTCCCGATGTACGAAGGCCACGTGTATCTCGTGGCGATCATGGATTGGCACACGCGGGCGGTTTTGTCGTGGCGGGTCTCCACGACGATGGACGCGGGCTTCTGCTTGGAGGCCTACCGGGATGCCGTGAAGGCGGCAGGCCGGGCGCCCGGAATCATGAATACCGACCAAGGGTGTCAGTTCACCGGAGAGCGATGGATCGAAGCCGTGGAAGCCAGCGGAGCCCGCGTCAGCATGGATGGCAAAGGGTGATGGATAGGCAACGTTTTCATTGAACGACTCTGGCGGAGCCTGAAGTATGAAGAGGGGCGCCTATGGAGCTACGGGACAGTGGCGGAAGTCACCGCCCGGATCGCGAAGTGGATGGACTTCTACAACCATCGCCGCAAGCATCAAGCGCTGGACTATGAAGTGCCTTGGAGCCGCTATCGTCCCGGAGCAACGGAAGGAAACGAGAGAACCCTAACAAACCAAGAAAAATTTCCCCCGCGGGGGAAGGAGGCCCGGGCGGCCTAAAAAGGCTTCGCCTTTCCAGGGACCCCGCCTAACCTCAGAATAACCTGCCTCCGGCAGCTTCAATAAAAACGCTTTGCGACTGGCTCCGTTTCCGACCCCACTTCTCCCAATCACACACAAATCAGACGAGCGCCAAAACTTTCCCGCCGTTTTTCGTGGATAATTCAGGTTAGACCAAGTCATCAAAAAAATTGCCGCCCATTATTTGCACTCAATCAATGCCGCTCCTATTCCATGGTATCCCGGTAGAGAAGTGAATAATTCGATATCATAGTTTCGAGAGAGAAATTGTCGCGGGCTGTGAGCCTTGCTTCTCTTCCCAAGTGTATCAATAGCGTTGTGTCACGAATGTTTTGCGATATGGCTGCCTCAGCCTCTTCCAGATCGTCCATTCTGCGAAGAATGCCGTTCATAGAATCCTGGATGACTTCATTGCCCCCACAGGCCGGGTGCGCCAAACAGGGAATCCCGCAGGCCATCGCCTCGAGCAGAGCGTTCGAAAGCCCTTCCACGGAAGAAGGCATAACCAATAAATCCATCGCATGGTAATACGGAACTGGATTGTCTTGATGCCCGACCCAATATATCCTACCGCGGTAAACGTGATCATTGATCACCTGCTCGACAGCAACACGCGTGTCTCCCCCGTCGCCTACGATGAGGAGAACTAGTTCGGAATTGGCAGCAGCCAGATTATTGAACGCCTCCAGGACCAAAAGGTGACGCTTTGACTGAATCAGTCGCCCTACCATGCCGATCACTAAGGAACCGGGGGGGATTTTCACAGCTCTCTTAGCATCTCGCTTGTCCGCCGGGGGATGAAAACGCTCGCAATCGACCCCGTTGATGATCGTAGCGATTCGTTTCGGTGAAAATTTCAATTCTTCGACGAGATAGTCTGTCAGCGAATGAGAAACGGTGTGAATCGCGTGACATGCGCGATAGAGAACTCGTCTCATCCTAAGTCTCTTCCACGTCAAATCACCCGCGCGGAAGACTCCATGTTCTCCATGAAGAATTCGGAATCGCCCGAAACAAAAAAAACGGGCGAGCACGGCATAAAAGAGAGGTCCCAAATTATGAGTGTTTACTATGTCGGGGCGCGCCTTCCGGAGATATTTCGTCAATCGGACCAGAGCGCCCATCGAGACGCCGGCAGGTTTTTCCATACAGAACACTCCGACGTCCCCGTCCAAACGCTGGAGGAAAGACCCCTTCCTCTCCAAGCAGGCGATTTCGATTTCGAACTGCTCCCGGTTCAATCCATTCGCAATATTCACGACGCCATTCTCGAGCCCTCCCGGCTCCAAGGAGAACATCAAATGGGAAATTTTGATCCTATCGGTTCTCTGAAGTTTCTCCGTTTTCATTTGCGAGATATTCTCGATGCCCTAAACTCAAAATCCGAACGGAATCGCAGCCCGGTGCTGCCCTAACCGTAAGTTTCGGGGAACAGAGGCACCATGGTCCAAGTTGTCATTCGATTTTTCACTTTGAATGTCGTTAGCGAAAACCCAATAATCTATTGGGGGATCGGTTTCGTCTGGATTCTTCTCCTGATCGCGTCGGTTTCCAGCCTACGCAGTTCAAATCTATCTAGCCGTGCGGTGATCTCTTGGTTTTTGATTATATTGGCTTTCCCGCTTCTGGGACTCGCTTGCTACTGCATTCGCTGCCTTACCTGCAACGATTGGTCGTTTTTCGAACTGATTCTTGTTCGCCCGGCGGCTGTAAAATCCGTGCAATCCAAGTAGCGTTCACGCCTCGGTTGAATCGTTTCCACTTCTTTCAATGGACCCCTCCGCAAGTCAAGGCACCAAATTCGATCCTGTAAGATTGTTTACGCAAGCGTTCTCGTATCTGAAGCACTTCAGGTTGATGCTTATCATGTTCGCGCTGGCCCTTCTGGCAGGCATGGTCTATTTCACCTACGCGACTCCCCTGTATCAAGCGAAATCTCTAGTTTACTTTCAAACTTTCGGCAGTGCTCTACAGAATCGCGATCTACCCGAGACTACAGGAAGTTCCTCCGGGCTATCACGGTCATTGGTATCCAGACTGAATTCCCAGCAAGTGAAGATCGCGGCGGCCCAGCGAATGGGACTGCTTGGCGAACGAGCAACCTACGAGGACTTTTTAGAACACGTCCCGGTCGTCCGCGTAGGAATCGTAGACCCGCGCCATCTCGAAATCAATGTGCAGGCGTACGATCCGGTTGTCGTCCGCGGATTCACCGAGGCGCTGGTGGAGTCGTTCCAAGAATTCCAAGAAGCAAGCTGGACCGAATTCCGCGACGAAGCGCTCGAAAGGTATGCAGCGCAAGTTACAGAACTAGAAAAAAAGGTGACTGAAAACATCGAATCTCTTTCAAAACTGGAACGTGACAACCAGTACACAGAGGTCACTATCGAGCAGCAAAATCTTCTGCAAATTCCGAAAAACATAGTCGAGACGCGGGAAAAGCTAACCCGGATGGGCTCGATCCGCGAAACCCTCGGAAAATACGACTCGGCTTCCGCAGAACCCGGTAACGCCTTGACGATCCTTTCTCTTCTCGCGAACTTCGACGAAGAAACCGACGTCGAGGTGGGAAATCTTGTGCGACGACCCATTTCGGGAGTTCGCGCTCCGGTTGCCGGCAACACAGACGAACTCAGAGTAGTTCAGCCATCCGATGTCGACGGATTGGAGTCGTGGCGGGAATTGGAGAAAGAAAGGCGACGGCTTGAAGCGGAAATCGAGCAAGCATCTCAAATATTTTTACCGGACCATCCGAAAATGAAGGAGTTGACCGAGACGTTCGAGGACACCGAGCGTGCTTTGGTGGCCGAGATGGTCCTTCTTAGAGATCGCTTCGATTTGGAATACGGACGGCTCACTGAAAAACTCGGGCAACTCGAGGCGAGACTTCCCGAATATCAAAGCATCACCGAACAACTCGGCAAATCGGCAATGCAATATCAATCCGTCGAACAAGCTCAGGAGATGTGGGCCACCGCGCGTGAAAAATTGTCCGAGAAACTTGCCACGATCACTTTCGCCGAAGATTTCGATTGGGTTCAACTCCGCTTCAAACGTCATACTAGCTTGCGCGACGAAAACCCGATTTCGCCCAACAAGAGGAAACTTTTCATAATGTCGATACTGCTGGGCATCGCCGGAGCTATCGGTGTCCCCACCGTGTTGAATCTGCTCGATACGTCGGCGACGAACGTCACCCAACTCGAAGACTACCTCGGGCTCAAAGGCATCGGGATCGTTCCCTTGTCCGACCCGGACTTTCTCGATGCCGTTCACCGATCCCCCGCCCAGGGGTCCACCGTTCCCAATTACCTCTTAGAATGCTTCCGGGTGATCCGCTCGAACATCACCCTGGACGCAAAAACGGACGGAGCGAAAGTCGTCCTCGTGACCAGTGCGAGGCCGCAGGAAGGAAAAACAACTCAATCTGCCAATCTCGCATGGGCATTTCATTCGGTCGGCGAGCGGGTGCTACTCGTCGATTGCGATCTTCGGCGAGGGAGGGTTCACAATCTTTTGAAAATGGACAATGAGATCGGCATGTCCCGCTTCCTTATGGGGGAAGCTTCAAGTAAGGAGGCCATACAAACAACCGAACAAGAAGGATTCGATACGATCACGAGGGGACCCATTATTCCCGGAGCGACGGAATTACTCTGTCAGGAGATATTCGAAAATTTGATCGCTAGCTGCCGTGACAAATACGACAGAATCATTCTCGATTGCCCACCAGTTCTTGGATTGAGCGAGTCCAGCTCGCTGCAGCGGTTGGCTGACGGGATCGTCCTCGTCGTTCGCGCCGAAAAGACATCTCTCAAGGACGTGAGAGATGCGGTTTACCTGCTCCACAAGACAGGAGCTCATTTTTATGGTTTCGTTCTCAACGGGGTCGATCTCTCGAAAATCGGAAACTACTACCAATACTATTATTATTCGGCTCCTTACTACGACCAATTCGACCTGAACGAGCTCGACAGAAACTCGCCTGCCATACCGGACCGACTCAATCCCAACGACGATCCGGCCAGCAAAAGGCCCGGACATCGAGAACCGGCCACGGACGCGGTGCGGAAAAAAAGTCAGGAGCAGAGAACTCCGGAAGTATCCGAAGATTCTCCCGACCCTGATCGGCCAAAGGCCCAGCAACGCGTTTCCAAAGCTGATTCGGCCGATTCCAAAGACGGGATCCAGGATTTCGACTCATAGTATCCCGGAACTTCTCCATTCGCAGTCCGTTCTTACCCTATTGGGAAATCGACCAAACAGGGTTGAGTCGTAAAATTCCGATGGCTCGGTGAATAATTCCCGTCAGGAAATTTTCGCTTCGTTCCGGGTCTTCCGGTCCGGCGCGCTTCCGGTACCCGTCTCGTCGTGGAAAGAGTCCATTTCTTGCCGGAACCCTAAATAATCTCCATTGCCATCGGCGGAGACGCCTCCCGACAAAATGATTTTCACCGTCTCCAACAAGATGAAAAAGTCGAGGAAAAGACCCATATGCTTCATGTAGTAGAGGTCGTATTCCAATTTTCTAGCGGCGTCTTCGACCGATGCGCCGTAGGGGTAATTGACTTGGGCCCAACCAGTAATGCCAGGATGAATCAGCAAGCGCTCGCGATAAAAGACGAGCACTTTCGACAGATCGTCGACGAATGCAACTTGCTCCGGTCTCGGTCCCACGAACGACATCTCGCCCCGTAGAACATTCACAAGTTGAGGTATTTCGTCGATTCTGAATTTGCGGATCATTCTACCGAACGGAAGTATTCTCGCTTCCTCCTGGGTCGCCCAGCGGGCACCCGCAGGCTCGTTCTCCAAATACATCGAGCGGAGTTTCAACAAAGTGAACGGACGTCCGAAGCGGCCCGCGCGCTCCTGCCGGAAGACAACGGGCCCCGGAGATACGATGCGAACGAGCAGCGCGCCCAAACCCAGAAAGGGAGAAAGAATCGCCAAAAACAAGAGAGCCAGGACAATGTCTGACAGGCGTTTCAATTTACGCACATAGAATAGCTGAGACTGGTTCGAGGCACGGAAAAGCCAACTGTCTGTGATTATCTCCAAGGGCACGGCGTGATAGGCATCTTCGCAAGCATCGGAGAGTGGAACGATGGCAGTTCCTCCATATCTGAGTCCCCGCAAGAACTCCGCGACTTTCGGATCCTCGAAATGACGATCACGGACAAGGATGGCATCCACCGAGAGACTCGAAGTCCGACCGCTCAATTCCTCGATACTACCGACCGCCGGGGGCGAGGACTTGAGACGGTAGCCTCCACTACAAACCACTCCGAAAGTCTTAGTCTTCTCACCCCAAAATTGCTGCAATTTCCTAGCAACCAACTCGTCGGATTCGCCCGACACGAGACAGAGTAGCGAATCGTAAATTCGCCGTCTCCTCCTAGATATGGCCTCATGTCTCAAAATGACGGCTACGACCAAAACCGACATCGAAACAAATAGAACGCCCCGTCCCACCCGGGAAGAAAAGTCGATCGAGCCAACAACCAAGACTGCCCCGAGCGCCGCAAGCAGCCCTATCAATATCCAGCGGTAGCCGGAAAACCATCGCTGCCCGATGAAGCGTGGCGAATAGAGTCCCCCAATATAATAAATCGAAGGCAGGGCGAAAGACGCCATTGCCACTCCAGTTCCATATTCGAAAAGTTTCTGCGTTGAAACTTCTCCGAACCGGACACCGATCCCTACCAAGAACGATACCCACACCAGTAAAAAATCCGCGAGAAAAAGATAACCGGCCCACCGGAGATGCTTGGAAAGCCGTTGTGTTCCGAACTCCATTGAATTTCAGCTCACCGCGATCACCCTGTCGGGGAGACGGTTTAAAAAGGTAAACCCACGAACGTAGCTGTTAATCAAAATCCGAACACTTTCTCCGGGACGACGACAATATCCCCGTCACCGATTTGCGGATCTTTGGCCATACCGTTTTCGATCATCCGGATGTTTACAGGTATCTTATGCTTTTTTCCTTCGGAATCGTTTCTCAGCACATGAACCTTCTGAGGATCTCCGAATTGAGACAATCCACCGGAGATCAAGATTGCATCGTAAACTCCAATGCTGCCGCTATCCGGAAGAGGCACTCGATGCTGGCCGGGGCGGGCGACTTTCCCGGTCATATAGATTGTAAGCTGAGGTTTACGGGAAGCAGCCCGGTTCGCGGCTGGCGAAACTGTCGGAGACTCCTCTACGGCCATCGAAGTTCGATCAACCATAACGGTTGCCTGCTGCAAACTGGTATTCTCCAGCGCCGCCATGATTTTTGTCCCTGCATCGACAACGCTCAGTCCAGAAACCGGGATCCTCCCGACCGACGGGATGATGATATCGCCCTTTTCGCGTACGGGATACTTGCCGTTGAAAGAGTCGTCCTCGTCGACGAAGAGCTCGAGCGTGTCGCCTGCCCTTATTGGACTCGAAGACGAACGCCGCAGCTTAGGTATCGGGGGTGCTAACTCCGGAGTTTCTTCCGGTTCAGGTTGGCGCGCTGGAGGAAAGCCTCCATCCGACGAACCCAGTTCGGTCGTCTTGCATCCAATTGTAGCGGATACGAGAACTACCGCCGCGAGGAGCAACGCGACGCGGAGCCGGTTGAATTGAAGGGATTGATTCATAATCCCGATACCGGGGCCCGAAACGAACAAGCTAGTCATTTGTAGACCAAACTCCTTCGACGTTGTTGTTGACGAAACCCTTTTTGACTGGTTTATCGCGGACAGTCAAAAGAAGGTGATCGTGCGCCGTATGGTAGATACTACTCGGCAACCTGCCGCCTCCTTCCGAAAGTGCGTGGGACGACGACATCAAAAGACGGACATCCCCCTCGAACGTTTTTGAGGCTTCGACTCCCTCAATGTAGAGAACACGGGGAATCACGCCCGGCAAACCGCTCTTCAATTCATTTTTGTCTACTTTCCACTCAAAGGATCGCTTTCCGGCGTCCCCGGAGTCGACAAGTAAAGTTTTCCGATCAAAATCGCCCCATACACGAATCCTTCCGGTCGACTGCATTTCCTGCTCGACCGAAGCATACTTGCCGTTCTGTGCAAATCGGTCGATTCCGGCAACATCCAGTTTCACGAACAAAATCCCCGGATAGTCATTTTCGTAGGTTTTGAACCGGACGACAATCTTCGTCAACTCGCCGACACCGACCTGTAGTCCGGGAGGAACGCTCTCCCCCAGTCCCCCATCGGTATCATCGTAGTTGCTGATTGATCCATCGTAGTTCAGATCACCGTCCAAATCGATTTTCGAAATCCGTTTCAGCGACTTGGCCAGCTTCGAACCCGGCATCATGCCGAACTCTTCGTGAAATTCCGCCGGTCTATCCATATCGGTCTCGGCTAACACGACGTTGGAGACTACCCGCACTTCGCCTTCTTCCGGAGCGCCCGATTTCTTCGGTCCATCCTCTTGTGAGAGAACGGGGCCGGTTAGGCCTAAAATCGCGGATAAGCAGACTGCCCACTGAAAGGTTGGATTCATTGTTTGATTCGGTTTCATCATACCGGTCGGTTGTTTGATTTTAGCAAGTTGAAGTGTGGACTACGATGTCGCAATCCGGTTAGAAATAGCGGCGAACCCCCGCCACGTACAAATCCTCGTCGAAGAAATCCGTTTCCTCGTATTGATAGCGCAGGTAAGCAGTGGTCTGCCGATCAAGGCGGGCATTGATAAGTGCGTCGAAAATTTCCCTGTCCCGCTCAGTAAGTGCGACATTGTTTTCATACCGCTCGAAACGGTACCCAAGAGACATCGTAACGGCCTCGGTCGCTCTGTAGGTCAAACGAGCCCCGAAAATCGAACGATCAAACGTCTGCCCCTCGAACCGTCCGGTCAGGAAATCGTCGTCCGACCATTGAGCGAATGCATAGGCAGAAACCCGGTCGGTCACTTGGTGATCGATGTCATACCGAACATAGTTGGACACCAGCGAATCGTCAGTGAAGTCATTGTAAAAATAATCTTGTCCGAATCTCACGCCATGGGATGTCCGCTCGGTGATCTGATGTCGAAATCCGAGCGACCAAAGGAACCGATCAGAATCACTCCGAGTCCTGTCGGATGAATGCAAAAGGTAACCGATCCTGCCATCGACAGTGACTCTGTCACAGATCCTACCGCTCCCACCGAAATAGAAAGTGTGAGTATCGTGATCGAATCGGTCGCTCGAATAGTAGTAGGCATCATACTCGAAATAAGGCGAAAACGGAATCGCCCCAGGGTCGGCAGAATAGGAGAAGCCAAAATGCTCGCGTGAAGTGTGATCGTCGGCACGATCACTATCTATGTAAAAGTAGTCCGTGTGGTCCGCTTCGACCGTGATCCGCCAATCAGGACCAGCCAAGCGAGTCGCCTCGATCCCGACGCGATTGTAGATCACCGGATCGCGAAGAAAGTCGTCTCTACCGTTTCCGTAGCCGAGAAACCCGAAACTATAGCGCCCCGCTCTTTCGTAGGCGTCTCCTCCCAGCCTGAAGTGGGGACCGTAAGTTCCGAGTTCGTCATAGATGCGGACATCCCACATCCCCCATTGTCCCACCCAAGCAAAAACAGCGAATGGCGATCCATTGCCCAATGAACGCAGCCCCAGTTCATTGTCGCCGAAAAGGTAGATCAATTCGCCATCGAGCACGAAATAAAGGTTCGGCGAGAGTCTCGCGGCCGCGCGCAGATGAAGGGAAGTATACGCGAGCCATCCATCTTCCTCTCCAGGTCGGAACCGAGCGGGACCGTCGTAATCCGAGTAGAGGACACCGACTTCCGCCGAGACCGCTTGAAGATAAAGAGGACCCACCTTGAGGTGAGCGTCTTCGGGCTTGAATCCGCGACTCAGAATCGACAAGCCAGCTTCAAAACTGAACCCCGCTTCATCCCGGTATTGGATTCGGTCGCCGTCCCAGAAAGGATCCCGGACATCGGTTTGATAGCCGTAGGGACCTTCTGGATGATGCGCGTCCAAACTGTAAGTCGATCCGGGGTAAGAGTAAGAACTTCCGTTATAGGTGGGATCGTATCGATACCCCTGATCATAGGGAGTTCCTCCATAATAAGGACGAGCACCGGCATAAGGTGCCGAAGCGTGACCGACTCCCCCTGGTGGTACCACCCAAGCTTGCGGCAGGCGCGAATGTAATTCGGGGTCCGTATCAGATGGGGAAGCTACCGGAGACCTGTCGTCAACTCTTGGGGTTTCACCGTATTCCGGAATGTAGCCCGTATCGCAATCTGATTCCGCTCGACTCGCTGCGGGGTATCCACCTTGACTGGAAGCCTGAGCGGCTTCTTGGAGAAGCGTGTCAGCGTGGGTTCCTGACCAAACCGGACGATCCGAAGCGATTCCGCTCTCGCCTCGGGCATCTCCGACGAAATCGTAAAGGTCCAATTTTTCATGCTTGAAATTCGACCTCCCGAGCGGAGACGGAACGAAGTCAACGTCATCCACACCGATCCGGTCAACAGCATCCGGCCGTGATCGGTCAGGATCGACGGAGCGATCATCCAGACTCAACCCTCCAAACGAATACACGACAGAGAAGTCGGAACGTCGTGAGGTCTCAGTCTTCGGCACCCCCGGTGAATTGTCAGGAGCAATTTTCTTCAGTTCGGTATCAAGTCCGAGTTGCGAAGACGATTCTAGGGCAGAATTGTTCTCGGCCGATTGAGCTGAGAGGACCGTGAGTCCAGCCGACAAAAAAATTGATATTGCGGCGCTTGCTAAGCGGAAATTTGTCATCAACAATTGCGGGGTAGCCTTTGAGGTCAGAAACGACTTATATTAGCCACTATTTTGTAAGAGAACGACCAAGAAAGTCAACCTAGCGAATAGGAAATATCACGTATATTTTATCTCAATAAATATAAAATCGTCACAACCGAGACTCAAGGCCAAAAAGGGATGACTGAAGGGCCCGAAGAATGGCAACCTAATCCATTATAAATCAAT
>Ga0055584_100006784_pt1 | contig 11226 bp, 7 predicted proteins | sample OSDHelmetaG_FD_58716 | JGI IMG/M metagenome (GOLD analysis project Ga0055584, IMG submission 58716) | Pelagic marine sediment microbial communities from the LTER site Helgoland, North Sea, for post-phytoplankton bloom and carbon turnover... | ecosystem: Environmental > Aquatic > Marine >...
GTAGCGAAGCCTGGTCAGCCTGGATGCAAAAGGCGGGTTTGCGCTTGCGTAAACAAGGGCAGGATCACTTGATTATTTCAGACCCTGCGGTGCGTTTGTTGTATGTGATGAATAATCAAGGTTTGGGCCTGTATGATGAGCTGGCGCAGCCAGAACTTGATTCGGGTAAGTTACAGCGTATTTCTGATGTGGCGCTGGATAACCATGGCTATTATCTTGTTTACCCATTAAAGCGCCAGGCTTCAGCGGCTGTGTCGGCGTTTCGAGAGTGGTTACAAAATGAGGTGGCTTCATCAAGGTGGCAGTCTGCGCCTTTGGCAGCGTTGCCGGAATTGTAAATAAAAAGACCGCCGTGGCGGTCTTTTTTCATGGGTTCTGCTAGTTATAGTAAGCGAGGATCTGGGTCCATGCCCAACAAATGGCGGCCGTAAATTTGCTTACAAACGTCGTAGTCAGTGTAGGCGTGAGCTGCGGTCATGTGGGATTCGCGGAACAAACGCTGGGCGTCGTTATCTAGGAACCAAGCATTAGCACCAGAGGATTCAAACAAGCGGTCTACGGACTCAACACACATTTTGACGGCATAGGCTTGGTTAGTACGCCAGTTGGCCAGTTGTTCGCTAGAAGGTAGCTCCTGCTTAACCCCCATTGCACTTAGCTCATCCCACTCTTTTTCTAACAGTGCGCGGGCGGCGTTGATTTGATGCTGGGATTCAGCCAAACGCATGTACGCTGGTACGTCTTGGCCAACGTTGGCGCCGGTGTAGGCGCGGATACGGTTTTTGGAACGTTCGATAAACCATTCGATCATCTTTTCGGCAATGCCTAAGCTGATGGCAGAAAAGCCACAGGCAAAGTAAGGGCGGTATGCCGCAAAGAAAATTTCTGAATCTGGGTACATGCCCCAGCCGTCGGATTGCCCCGTCATTAACGCTTGTGCAGATTGGATACGGTGCTCAGGCACAAACGCGTTCTTGATGCTTAGAGTCTTGGTGCCAGAACCTTTCATGGCCATGGCATGCCAGTCGTCGATAATGTCGTAGTCAGAACGAGGAATTAAAGCAAAGTGTTGATGACGCTTTGGGTTTACCTCGGCACCTTCGCGCAAGAAACCGCAGATAGCCCACTCCGCATGGTCACAACCAGAACTCCAAGTAAGGTCGCCAGAGAACATAACACCACCATCAACTTCTTCGGTTTTACCGAAAGGTGCGATGGAGGAGCTAGCTGTTGCTAGTGGGTCGTCCCCCCATACGTCTATTTGTGCTTGCTCAGAGAACAAAGCCAACTGATGCTGGTGAGTATTCAAAAGCTGTGCAGCCCAAGTAGTACCGCCACAAGCGCCTGCTAAAAGTGCAGTAGCTTCACAGAATTCACGCAAGGATACTTCCATGCCGCCCCACTTTTTAGGTTGGAAAGCACGAGTGTAACCAATCTCTTTTAACAACTTGATGTTGTCTGGGTGCGCCATACGTAGCTTTTCTGTTTCAAAGCGACGTGATTCGATCTCTGGCAAGATTTCCTTAACGCGTTCTACCAGCGTAAATTCCTGAGCCATGTGAATACCTCTGTGTTTGTTATGATTTACTTATAGTTAACATGTTAACTAGTTACCCGATTATCATAGCAAGACTTTTTGTTGATGCCAAGCCTTTCAAGTAAAAAATTGATTTCGATTAGCTGTCTCGATGGTGTGTAGGTCGGGCTTTATACCCAAAACATTACGTAGGGCATACTGGTCTGATACGTCGGCTTAAAACCCGATCTACATGCCGCTGCTAATATTGCGCTATTTTAACCACAAAGCACCAATTAAGAACATGGTAATAATGAACCAAACTAGCGACATAACTTGCCAAAAGATGATCTTGTTGGACTGCTGTTGCACTTCTCTATCATGCACAAAGTCTGGATTAGGCTGGGTGAGATCTTGTAGAAACTCATCTAGTGTTTTGTAACGTTGCTCTAACTCAGGTGATAAACCTTTGCGTAGGGCGCGGTCGAACCAGATGGGTACAATTGGATTATAACGGTCAGCAGGTATATAACGCAGTTTGTTGAGCTGTGTTGGTGTATCACAAGACTCTAGAGCTTTGCCGTAGGGCAGGTGGTTGGTAAATATTTCGTAGGTAATACTGGCCAACGAATAAAGGTCACCTTGAATGCCCGTATTGTGGCCTAGGTGTAGCAAGGGATCGGCGTAGTGGACGGTACCTAGGATGCGGTCACGCTCCAAGGGCACAAATATTTCGTCTACACCGGCTACGTAAACCGAACCAAAATCGACTAAGGTTACGTGTAAATCGGGACCAATGATGATGTTGCCTGGCTTTAAATCCTGATGCAATGTTTCTCGCTTATGGAAGGCTTTTAAACCTTTGGTGATCTGCTTAACAATGCTAATGGCTTGAGCTGGGCGCGGGAAGGGGTTGTTTTCTATCCACTTTTCTAGGTTGATACCTTCGACCTTTTCCATAATGTAGTAGAGGAAATTCTTTGGCCGACTTGTATCAGCCATTTTTACTACATGGGGGCTTTCGATGCGTGACCCAACCCATTCTTCCATGATAAAACGTTCGATATAACTCGGGTCGTCAGCGTAGTTAGGAGAAGGGGTTTTCATTACCCATTCTTGGTTTGTTTCGGTATCGCGGACAAGATACAGCTGGCTACGACTACTAGCATAGATTTCTTCGAGGATTTCATAGCCATCCATGGTCATACCTGGGCTAAGGTCAGGAGGAAAGGGTAGGTCAGTGAGACGATCTGTTAGGTCATCAATATGATCGGCTACAAGCTCCTCGACCCTGACTAGCTGGCAACTTAGATTATCCGTGCTACCCATAGCATAGGCGGCTTCAGTGAGGGCTTCGCTAGCATCATTGAGGTCATCATGTTGATTGATGATGGCCATGATTTCTTGGGGGCTAAGGGTATCGTGAACACCGTCCGTAGATAGCATATACAAATCACCTTCATCCAGAGCTAGGGATCGGTAATCTAGGTCCACCCGTGTATCCATGCCCATAGCTCTGGCTAAGCAACTATTCGATTTGGATAGGGGGGCCACATGATCGGTCGTCAAACATTCCATATGTTCACCGCGAATGCGATAAATACGGCTATCGCCAACATGGAAAATATGGGCCGTGTGAGACTTAATAATTAATACCGAAAGAGTGCAAAGCCAACCGCGAGACTCTAGATACTCATGGCTGCGAGAATAGAGCGAACGGTTGATTGCGGTGAGTACTTTTTGGGCGGATTTTTTAACGGTCCAGATATCCGGAGTATCAAAGTAATCGTTAATAAACTCAGTAACGCAAAGCTCGGCAGCTTCACCACCTGCTTCGGCGCTGCTTACACCGTCGGCGATGATGGCACAGGCACCTTTGGTAGTGAGCAGGTTGCCTTTCGGAAAACAAAAGCCCAAGCAGTCTTCATTGCGTGCCTTGCGTCCAGTTAGGCTTTGACGACCTTGGCTGAGCTTAATTTCACTTTGCAGATGCGTTGGCATATTGGTTATTCCTCTTTTATCCCTCTTCAGAACGGCAAAAAGCTCCTCGCTAGGTAACGAGGAGCTTATATGTTGCTAGCTAATCCTCAGGTTAGTCAACATCAATCAGTTGTACAGTGCCGTCAGGTAGCACTTCAGCCATCTGGCCACTAGGCTCATCCATGAATTGTACAAGGAAGAACACAAACGCTGCAGAAGCACCGATAACCATGAAGAAGGTAGAGTAGTCTACGAAGGACAATACAGTCAGGTAGATTACCGCACCAACGTTACCGTAGGCACCTGCCATGCCGGCGATCTGGCCGGTCATGCGACGTTGTACTAGTGGTACGATGGCGAATACTGCGCCTTCACCGGCTTGTACGAAGAAGGAGCAAGCCATGGTGGCGATAACCGCTAGAGGGATCCACCAGCCAGAGTCGATCTGACTTAGTACAAAGTAACCTACGGCTAGGCCTGCAATGAGCACAGACAAGGTCTTGCGACGACCGATGGTGTCACTAAGGTGACCGCCAGTAGGACGGGCTACAAGGTTCATAAAGGCGAAACCAGAAGCTAATAGACCTGCTTGTACGGCGCTTAGACCTTCAAAGGTGTCTAAGAAGAACAACGGTAACATGGATACCACGGCGAGCTCAGAACCAAAGGTTACAAAGTAAGCCACATCAAGTACCGCAACCTGTTTGAACTTGTAGCGCTGGATCTCGGGTACACCGTTGGCTAGGTTTTCTTTGTTAACGTTGTAGATAGCACGTACTTGGACGATAAAAAGCACAATCAAAGTTAGGTAAATACCGTTGGTAGCAACGTCGTTAAGTAGACCCAAGTTAAGTGGGCTCAGCTTCCAAGTTAATACCGCTAGTGCTAAGTACATTGGTACGTTCATGGCTAGGTAGAAGTAGAAGTCGCTCTTGCTGGTGATTTCTAAACCACCGTGCTTTTTTGGCTTGAAGTAGGTAGAACCCTTTGGTGTATCCTTGGCTACACGACGGTAGAAGATACCGTACAAGAAGGCAATAACACCCATGGAGCCGATGGCATAACGCCAGCCATCATCACCACCAAAGATTAAAGCAAGGGTTGGTAGAGACATGGCGGCAGCGGCAGAACCAAAGTTACCCCAACCGCCGTAGATGCCTTCGGCTACACCCACCTGTTTTGCTGGGAACCATTCAGACACCATACGGATGCCGATAACGAAACCTGCACCGATAAAACCGCTTAAGAAGCGCATGATGGCGAGTTGTTCATAGGTTTGTGCCGAAGCGAAGCCGACGGCAATGAGGCCGCCTATCATCAGTAGGGCGCTGTATACGGAGCGAGGACCGTACTTGTCTACTAAAGTGCCAATGACGATACGCGATGGTATGGTCAAGGCCACGTTTAGAATTAGAAGGGCTTTAACTTGCGGGGTGGTTAAGTCAAACGCTTCTTTAATGATAGCCATCATGGGGGCGTGACTGAACCACACCACAAAGGTTAGGAAAAAGGCAAACCAAGTGATATGCAAGGTTTTGATTTTGGGGTCGCCAAAATTTAGCAAGCGTAATCGATCGGTACTCATGGTCATTACTCCGTTTAGTGCAAATGCATACTTATTTAATGCTGTCGCCAAAATAATCCTATACTTACGTCTAAGGCTTGATCTACATCAAAATCTAGGGCGAACAAATTGCAAACTTTGGCTTTTATACCACCAATTAGGTATATGTCTTATCGAATGTAACTACATGAAAAGTATAAAAAAATAGGAAAATATAAAGACCATGCCAAGTGCTGGCCTTAGGGGCGATTTATTGGGGGTATAAATGCTGTTTTAGTTCAAACCTTCTTGCACGGCCCACACGGCTACTTCGACTCGCGAGCGTAGGCGCAGTTTTTTCAGTAAATGTTTAACGTGAACCTTCACGGTACCCTCAGTGATATTCAGCTTGCGAGCGATTACCTTATTGGCCATACCGTTGGCAATAAGCTTGATGATCTGTTTTTCGCGTGGGGTCAGACTGCTGGTGTCCACTTTATCTGAACGCTTGTTAGATTGCAGTGCTTGCGCAAGTAGGGTAGTGAGGCGTGGGCTGATAACTAGAGTGCCGCTAGCGGCTTGTTCTAAGCTGGTTAACAGGTCTTCTGGCTCCATGTCTTTTAGCAGATAGCCATCGGCACCAGCCTTAAGGGCCGCGACCACGTCTTCTTCGTTGTCGGATACGGTAAAGACGATGATGCGAGAGCTGACTTCCTCTTCGCGCAGCATCTTGAGGGTTTCGATGCCGTTAATCTCCGGCATGTTCAGATCCAACAAAATCAGGTCAGGCTCGTGCTCCACGGCTTGTTTGACGCCGTCGATAGCGTTACACGCTTCGGCCACCACCTTCATGTTGGGGTTCATCTCGATGAGTTGTTTCACACCTTTACGCAGCAAAGGGTGGTCGTCAATCAATAAAATGCTGGCACTGTTATCCTGCATGTTCTACTTCCTTGATGGTGCTTTTAGTTTGAAAGGTAACCTGCACTTGCAAGCCGCCAGTCGGTTGGTTGTTGACCGTTAACTCGCCACCTAAGGTCGCGGCACGGTCTTGCATTATTACCAAACCATAGTGGTTGGTGGTATCTTGTTCTGCTGGTAGGCCTATACCATTGTCACAGATGGACAGGCAAACTTTATTCTGCTCAGCTTCAATATAGACACTGGCTGTATCCGCTTGGGCGTGCTTGACAATATTTGCCAAGGCTTCGCGTACTATTTGTAATAAATGTATCTCTTCGTTGGCGCTGAGGTTGATGTGATGAATACGATAATGGTAATCAATGGCAAAGCCTAAGCGTTCGGAGAATTCTTCTACGGTGGCCTCTAGCGCAGGCACAAGGCCTGGCGTATCCAGTTGTAAGCGGAAGGTAGATAGGAGCTCACGTAATTGGCGATAGGCATTGTTCAGGCCTTCCTTGAGTTCTACTACCACGTCATCTATTTGATTACCCGCAGCTTCTTGTTTACGTAGCATACTGATTCGGGCAACTTGTATCTTGAGGTAAGACAAAGACTGGGCGAGAGAATCATGTAGCTCTCGGGCAATGACCGACCGCTCTTCAATAAGCGACATATGCTGGTCTTGGCTAGCTTTCAATTCTAGGGATAGAGATGTCGCCAAGTTCTCGGCAATGGTTTTGACTAGTTTGATTTCTTCGGTGGTAGGTGGGTGATCTGGTAAAAACTGCGCATTAATCTCACCAAAGTAAGCATCTTGTACTTGAATTGGTAACGCCATGGCGCGGTGAGGGCGCTCATCTATATTAGTAACTAGGCAGCGATTGCAGTCCATGTCCATGCATGTGCTTGGTCGATCTAGGCTGTTTGTTGACAGTTCTCGGTAGGCTTCTTTATTCGGGTCCGTTAGAGTCAGGCTAATGGGACCGAACGGTGAGATGGTTTCTAACTGCTGCATGATTGGCATAAACCGATTACAGATGTCTTCTGGCCGGTTAAGGTTACGGTTAGTGTTATAGAGCAGTTGCAAAGCTTCGTTGCTTTTCTGTAATTCCGCGGTTTTTATCTCAACACGATTCTCTAAGTCGCTGTAAATTTTTTGCAGTTCTTCCGTCATGCGATTATAGGTATTGCTTAACAAGCCTAATTCATCGTCGCTTTGATAATCGATACGGCCACTTAGGTCGCCAGAACTAGCTTGTTTAGCTAAGCCTACAAGCTGACGTAAGGGTCTTACTACGTTGTTGTTGATATCCAGCATGGCGACCAGAATAATGATAATGGTCATCACCAAGCTTACACCTTGTACAAGGGAGAGGAGTTTGATTTTGGATTCTGTACTTTTTTCTAACAACATTACCATGGCATCAATTTTGCCAACAAAGGGCGTCATGATGTCTGTTAGATCCGCGGTGCTTGCTTGCTCTTCAATACCTTGCAGAAAACGCGGCTTAATATCTGTGTGCCATTGAGCCTGTAAGCGTTGGTAATGATTATATAAGCTGATGTCTCCGTCTTTTGGTGTTACCGCTACGAGTACTTGGTTATTTAGGCGTTGCTCAAAGTCGGCTAGGTCTGCTTGTAAGAATTCGTAGCTGGTTAAATTAGGTTGATGGATATAGTCACTGGCGTCGCCAACTAACTTATAGGACATCATGCGTAATGAGCCTGCTAAGTTGATGGCACCTGCATCACCTTGGGTATTTTGGGCTACAAGGACCGAACCGACCATGCTCACTAAAGCCATAAGGCTCACCGCTAACATGGCGGCGCCAATACGGGCGATGATCGATTTTTTGAACAAAGGCATATTTAGTCAGTCCTTTTGATTTGCCTACTCACAAATAGCCAACAGGTCGTCATGTCCTTGCTTGGTACTACTAGAGATACTAAAAAACAAATAAAAAACAAAGGGTTATTACGTATAACCGGTGTACCACCAAAGTGGTAGGTGGGCATATATTGCGGAATTTCCATGCTCTTGCCATTGACCTTGGTCAAGTATTGCTAGGTCAAGCTGCATTATTTTGGCTCACATCATTAATAACTGTGAATTTGAGCCCGATTTTGAATTCTGCAATTAACCAACAATCATCTGCAATTGCCATGGCGGCTTTGGTTTTCGCCGGGTGTTTTGCCGCCTGGACGATGGTGTCGGTGATTGGTTTACAAATTCAGCAAGAACTGGTTCTCACAGACACCCAGTTTAGTATGTTGGTAGCTAGCCCCCTTTTATCCGGTGCTTTGCTGCGTTTACCGTTGGGTATGCTGGCCGAACGAATGGTAAGCCGCAACCTCATGTTGTGGTTGTTAGTGGGCGTTGCTGTACCACTACTACTCTTCTCTTACGCACAAGAATTCTGGCAGTATTTGCTGCTTGGCTTGGCCATTGGCGCCGCTGGTAGCATGTTTAGTGTTGGTGTCTACTTTGTGTCCAGCCGCTCTGATCATCATAATCAAGGTTTGAACTTAGGCATTTTTGGCGCTGGCAACATTGGCGCTGCTCTAACCAACCTTGTGGTTCCCATGATCATATTGGCCTACGGCTGGCGCGCGGTGCCAGATATCTATGCCATAGCCTTGCTAGTGCTAGCTGCGTTGTTTTGGATATTAACAAGCCCTAGCGGTGACCAAAACACAACTCGTATTGAGCCATTGACTTGGCAGTGTCAGCTACAGCCTTTAGCCGATGCGCGCGTATGGCGCTTTGGTTTGTATTACTTCTTTATGTTTGGTGGCTATATTGCTTTAGCTCTATGGCTACCAGGCTATTACATGAATCACTACGACCTGAATATTCAGGACGCATCCTTTTTAACTTTAATCTTCACCTTGGCTGGTGCACTGAGTCGCATTTTAGGTGGCTGGTTTGCTGACCATTTTGGTGCTAGGCAAGTTAACTGGGGCGTATTCTGGGTGAGTCTAGTGTGTTTATTTTTTCTTTCCTATCCACCAACATCCTTAACCATCCATGGCACGCAAGGAGATATCTCTTTTGATATAGCGATGCCACTCTGGCTGTTTACTGTACTGATCATGGTTATGGGTGTGGCGATGGGATTGGGAAAAGCCAGTGTGTTACGTGTGGTTTACGACTATTACCCAGATCGCATGGGTACTGTCGCTGGCACCGTGGGCATGCTGGGCGCGATTGGCGGCTTTGGTTTGCTGATCAGTTTTGGCCTAATGGCCGATTTTATTGGCGTGCGTAGCGCCTGCTTTATGTTGCTTTATGGTTTGGCTGTTGCCTGTATGTGCGTGATGTACTACGGCATTAGTCAAGAGCAAAAGCGCAGCCGATTGCAGGCCGCGATTCGCCATAATTTTCTGCATGACGATTCTGACATTATGGATGTTGAGACCTAGTCACTTGGTGACGCTATACGGCCTAAGAATTGCCCACAGATTGTATAAGTAGCCGTGCTCAATAAAGAGCACACTGAGTCGGAGAATAACGATGACTGACCTAAAAAAATGGGACGTGGAGGACGAACAGTTCTGGGAATCGGAAGGTAAGCGAGTAGCCAGTCGCAACCTATGGATTTCTGTTCCAAGCTTGTTAAATGGCTTTGCCGTGTGGTTGTACTGGGGCATCATTACTGTACAGATGCTTAACCTAGGCTTCCCATTTGCAAAAGCAGAATTATTTACCTTGGCTGCTATTGCCGGTTTGACCGGTGCAACCTTGCGTATTCCGAGTAGTTTCTTTATACGCTTAGCGGGTGGTAGAAACACCATCTTCTTTACTACTGCCTTGTTGATGATTCCGGCCATTGGTGCTGGTTTTGCTCTGCAAGACAAGAATACGCCTCTGTGGGTGTTCCAAATTCTAGCCTTCTTGTCTGGTATTGGTGGCGGTAACTTCGCATCGTCCATGTCCAACATCAGCTTCTTCTTCCCTAAGAAGCAGCAAGGTTTGGCTTTGGGTTTGAACGCAGGTTTGGGTAACGCTGGTGTTACCACCATGCAAATCCTAATTCCACTAGTGATGACTTTTGGCATCTTTGGTGGTGAGCCAATGATTCTGGAAAACACTTCCGGTACTTTAATTGGCAAGATCCCCGCTGGATCTGAAACCTACATCCACAACGCCGGTTTTGTATGGTTATTGTTCCTAGTGCCGCTAGCTATCATTAGCTGGTTTGGTATGAACAATATACGTACGCAAGAAGTATCCCCTGACATTGGCTCTCCTTTGAGCGCCATGGGTAAGATCTCTGGTTTGTTGCTAATTGGTTTCATCACTGCTGCCATGGGTTTGTACGTTATTTTACCTGCACCTACTGGTATGGGCGCACCCGCATGGTCCAAATGGCCTGTCATTGCAGCTGTAATCTTCTTGACTGTGTTCTTCATGAAGCAGGTGCCTGGCAGTATCAAGGGCAACCTACAACGCCAGTTCAAGTTGTTTGACAACAAGCACACTTGGATCATGAGTATTATTTACACCATGACTTTTGGTAGCTTCATTGGTTTCTCCGCTGCCTTCGGTCTTTCCATTAAGGTGGTATTTGGTTACCAGCACGTAATGGTTGACGGTTCGATGACTCACGACTTGGTTAATGCCAACGGCCCTTCTGCGCTAATGTACGCTTGGATGGGACCTTTCATCGGTGCCTTTATCCGCCCACTTGGTGGCTGGATGGCCGATAAGATTGGTGGTGCACGTGTAACTCATTGGGTTGCTATTGCGATGATTGGTAGTGCCTTGGGCGTAGCTTACTTCCTACAAGCGGCGTATCAGTCTGCTACACCAGAGCAATTCTTCTTTCCATTCATGGTGTTGTTCCTGATCTTGTTTGCAGCCACTGGTATAGGTAACGGTTCTACTTTCCGCACCATTGCCATGGTATTCCCTAAAGAACAGGCTGGTCCTGCTCTAGGTTGGACTTCCGCGGTTGCTGCCTACGGCGCCTTCATCATTCCTAAGATCCTTGGTGAAGAGATTAAGGCTGCTACTCCAGAGGCTGCTCTGTATGGTTTCGCCGTCTTCTACGCCATCTGTTTGGTATTGAACTGGTGGTATTACTTGGGTCCTAAGGCTGAGTTCAAGAACCCATAGTTTGTACGTATAAACGTACGAGCGGGGTCAGACCTCAGGTCTGACCCCAATAAAACTCTCTCAAGCAAGTGCAAGGGGCCATAAGGGCCCTTTTTTGCGTTTTGTAGATAAGTAACCTGCTAACCTAGCAACGTATTAAGCTTTTAGATTGCTTTTAGATTGCTT
>Ga0055584_100006785_pt1 | contig 11225 bp, 13 predicted proteins | sample OSDHelmetaG_FD_58716 | JGI IMG/M metagenome (GOLD analysis project Ga0055584, IMG submission 58716) | Pelagic marine sediment microbial communities from the LTER site Helgoland, North Sea, for post-phytoplankton bloom and carbon turnover... | ecosystem: Environmental > Aquatic > Marine >...
GCACGGCCGTGCGACTCGAGCGCGACGTGGTCGGCCGGGACGACTACGGCCGTCTCCTCGCGTACGTGTACCGCGCCGACGACGGCATCTTCGTCAACTACGAGATCGTACGACAGGGGTACGCTCAGCCGCTGACGATTCCACCGAACGTCACGTTCTCCGACCTGATGGTGCAGGCTGCGCGCGACGCCGAGCGCGACGATGCCGGGCTCTGGTCGGCCTGCAGCTGACGGGCAGCCCTGTGCGAGAGTGACGGGATGCTCGATCTCCGTCATCGCTTCCCCGCCATCACCGAGGGCGAACACGCCGCGTGGGCACGTTTCGACGGGCCCGCGGGCACGCAGGTCGTCGACTCGGCGATCCAGGCAACGTCGACGTGGCAGCGGAGCGGCAACAACGCGAACAGCCACGGGGCGTTCGCTGCCGCACAGGCGTGCGACGACCTCGTCGAACGCGTGAAGACGACGATGGGCGAGCTGTTGCACGCCGACCCCTCCGGCTTCATGTTCGGCCCGTCCACGACCGCCAACGTCTTCTCGATCACCCGCGCCGTCGCCCGGGATCTCCGACCCGGCGATGAGATCGTGTGCACCAAGCTCGACCACGACTCGAACGTGTCGCCGTGGTTGCTCATCGCCGAGGACAACGGGGCGACCGTGAGGTTCGCCGACTTCGATCCCGCCACCGGCCGGTTGGCAGTGGACGCGGTCACGTCGCTGCTGAACGACCGCACCCGTTGGGTCGCGGTGACCGGGGCGAGCAATGCGATCGGGACGATGCCCGACGTGACGGCGATCACCGCTGCTTCCCACGGAGCCGGTGCCAAGGTCGTGGTCGACGGCGTGCACCTCACCCCGCACGCGCCGGTCGATGTCGAGGCCATCGGATGCGACGTCTACTCGACGAGTTCGTACAAGTGGTACGGCCCGCACGCCGGGATCACGTGGATCGAGCCCGGCCTGCTCGACGAACTCCACGCCTACAAGGTCCGGCCCGCACCCAGCACCGGTCCGGAACGCTTCCAGCTCGGCACCCCCAGCTACGAGGCACTCGCCGCGATCGAGGCTGCCGCGCGCTTCCTCCTCGACATTGGCCTCACGACGATCCAGCGGCACGAACGTTCGCTGTTCACGCGGTTGCTCGACGGGCTGTTGGCCGACGAGCGGGTCACCGTCTACGGACCCCACGACCTCGCCGATCGAGCTCCGACGCTGGCGTTCAACGTCGACGGCCGAAGCGCTGCCGACACCGCGGCAGCACTGGCCGAGCAGCAGATCGCCGTGTGGGACGGTCACTACTACGCACTCGAAGCCATGGACACGCTCGGCATCGACGGCGCCGTGCGCGCCGGGCTGGCCGTGTACCTGACCGAGCGCGACGTCGATCGGCTCGTCACCGCCGTCGCCGCGCTCTGAGCAGCGATAGCGTCGTGCGGGTGGGGACGCTCGCCGAACTGCTGGGGTATCGCCCCGACGCAAAACTCGTGATCCTGTCGTGCGACGACCTCGGTTCGTGCCATGCCGCGAACGTCGGTGTGTACGAGGCGCTCCGCGACGGGTCGGCGACGTGCGCGTCGATCATGGTCCCGGCACCCTGGGCCCAACACGCGGCGGCCTCGTATCGGCCCGCCGACGACATCGGCGTTCACCTGACGCTCAACGCCGAGCACCCCACCTACCGCTGGGGCCCGGTGACCTATGCACCGTCACTGTTGTCGGGCGAAGGCGGATTCCCGCGCGACATCGACGACCTCTGGGAACACGCCGATCCCGACGAGGTCCGTCGCGAGCTCATCGCACAGGTGAACCGGGCTGTCGCGTGGGGCATCGACGTGACCCATCTCGCTCCGCACCTGACGGCGATCACACTGCGACCCGAGTTCTTCACGATCTACCTCGACGTCGCCTGTGACTTCCGGTTGCCGATCCGCCTGCCATCCACCATCACCGCCGAACAGGCGGGTTTCCCGTTCCGTCGGCTCGCCGCCGACGAGGGAGTCCTGTTCCCCGACCATTTCGACCACGACTGGCGAGCGGGGTCGCGCGACCGTGTGTTCGCGGCGCTCACGGCGCTCGAGCCCGGCGTCACCGAGCTCCACGTCCAGCCGGCGATCGACACCCCGGAGGTCCGGGCGCTGACCCCGAACGCGTCGCACTGGATCGACGACCATGCTCTCGTCACCTCCGACGAGGAGCTGCCCGCGGCGATCGACGCCGCCGGAGCGACGTTGATCGGCTACCGCGAACTCAGGGACGCGATGCGAGCCGGTTGATCGCCGCCGTGGCGTCGCCCGACTTCAGCAGGTCGAGGACCCGGCCGGTGTGACCAGCGGCCTTGAGGCGGCCCCGCATGAACTCGACGGTGGCGTCGAAGTCGTCGGCCACCGCCACGGCGACCGGGACAGTGACCACGATCGCGGCATCGTCGGGGCCGTCGACCCGTTCGTCCTTCTTCGCGACCACGACGCGGTACTGGACGCTCACGATCCCACCTCGATGGCCGCCGGCGTGCTGACTCCCTCGAAGAGGTCGTGTTCCGGCTCGTCGTGGCTGGGGATGTCACCCACCAGCGATCGGGCGAGGATCCAGTCCTCCCAGGGGTAGATCTCGCGGAGTTCGTCGTCGGACAGCCCGAACCAGAACGCTGCCGTGGGATCGACCTGCGTCGCGTGGGCCTGGAGTGACTGCGTTCGCGCCCACATGTAATCGCCGACCTGGATCCGGGTCGTGACCCGGTGGTCGGTGTCGGGACGCTCGAACCACGTCTCGTCGAACGGCGACTCACCACGGTGGCGGATCAGGCCCTCGTGCATCGCGACGAGGCGACGCCGACTCCACGTGGAGTAGTACAGCTTGAGGGGCTGGAACGGTTCGCCGAGATCGGAATACCAGGACGGGTCGCCCGCCCGCTCGAACGCCAGCACCGAGATCTCGTGCACCCGCAGATGGTCGGGGTGGGGATAGCCGGCCTGGTCGTCGTTGTACGTGATGAGCACCTGGGGTCGCGTTCGACGGATGATCTCGACGAGCCGGCCGGTTGCCGCATCGACGTCGGCCTGATGGAAGCAGTCGGGGTGCTCGTTCGGCTCCGTGTCGGCCATGCCGGAGTCCCGGTAGCCGAGCATCACCACCTCGTCGAATCCGATCACCTCGGCGGATCGGGCGAGCTCTGCCGGTCGCATGGAGACGACGAGCTCCTGCTCCTGCTCAGGCGTCAGATCGTGGAAGGGCTGACCCGGTTCACGCAGGATCGGGTTCTGGAGGTCGCCCTCCTCACCACCGGTGCAGCAGACCAGCACGGTGCCGACACCCGCGGCGTGGTATTTCGCCAGGGTGGGCGCCCCCTTGGATGCCTCGTCGTCGGGGTGCGCGTGCACGGTCAGGATGGTTCGTGGATCGGACATCCCCGACCACGCTAGCGGTCGCTACGCTCGGTCGAGATGCGAGCACGCCCCCGCCACCGCCGACGTGCCCAGGCGTCGGTCGTCGTCATCGCCGGATCCGGCCTGCTGCTCGCGTCGTGCGGCGACCGCTCGGGCAAGACACTCGACGACCCCGTGTTCCCGCTGCCGGCCACGACGGTGGTTTCCACGACGAATCCGCCACCGACCGTCCCTCCGGCAGAGATGACGCTCCTGGCACCGTGGGTCGACGGTACCGAGATCCCCGACCGGCACACCTGTGCGGGTGCGGGTGTGTCACCGGCGCTGAACTGGTCGAACGTGCCACTCGACGCCGTCGAGTTGGCAGTCACGGTCGTCGACCTCGATGCGGCCCAATTCGTGCACTGGATCGTCTACGCGATCCCGGCGGGATCGACGGGTCTCGTGGAGGGACAGATCCCCGATGGCGCGTTCGTCTGGCCGAACTCGTCCGGGGTCGCGGCGTGGCAGGAACTCTGTCCGCCGAGCGGGGAGACCCACCGGTACCAGTTCACGATCCACGCGCTCAACCAGCAGCTCGAAGTTGCCGATGACGCTTCAGCAACCGAAGTGTTGTCCATCTTGAACGCAACCAGCATCGACCTGTCGTCGATCTCCGGTCTCTCGACCGGCGTCGGCTGACCGGCACCCGCTTCCCCCACCGCATGACCGACCACCACACCGTCCTCGCCGCCGCCGACGTCCCGACCGACGGGCCGACGACACCGCTCGAACAGCTCCGTCAGCTCGTCGACGCCGCCCATCTCGCCACGATCTTCACCACGATCCGAGGTGAGTACCTCGACGCCAACGCCGCCGGCCGCGAGTTGTTCCGATCGCACGCCGTTCCCGGTGGACGCCTCGACGGACGCGAATCACTCCGGACCGTGCTCGACCAGATCCCTCAGCGGCTCCTCGGCAACTTCGAAGGCGGTGTGTGGCACGGTGACGTCGACCTCGGTCTTCCCGGCGCCCCTGCCACGGTGCAGGCGGCGACCGTGCTCGTCCAGCACGACCCGACGCACCCCGACGGCGGTTTCATCGCCGTGATGTGCCGGGACGTCACCGACGAGCGCAACCGCTCCGACGAACTCCGCCACCTTCTCGCCCACGATCCGGTCACCGGTCTCCTCAACCGGGCGGCGGCGCTCGACCGGGTCGCCCAGGCGCTTCACCGCACCGAGACGACGAGCGACCAGGTGTCGGTCCTGATCGTCGATGTGGATCGCCTCCGTGACGTCAACGAAGCGCTGGGCCACGAGATCGGTGATCGTCTCCTCGGATCGACCGCCAAACGCCTCACGAGCGCCGTCCGGCCGAACGACGTGGTGGCCCGACTCGGTGGCGACGAGTTCCTCGTGCTCTGCGAGGACGTGCCCGACACCGCCTACGCAGTCGATCTCGCCGACCGTGTCCGCAATGCGCTCACCGGCCGACTCACGATTCGTCAGCTCGAACTCGACGTCTCGGTCAGTGTGGGTATCGGCATCACCGAACCCGAGATCCGTGATCTCGATCCGGACGACGCCGCGGCCGAACTCGTGTCACGTGCCGACACCGCCGTCCATGCGGCCAAGCGTGCCGGTCGATCCCGGACCACGATCTTCACGGATCAGCTCAAGAGTCGCGCCAAGGTCCGCACCGAGATCGCCGCCGCACTCTCGAAGGCGCTCCGCGAGGGCGAACTCCACGTCGAGTACCAGCCCATCTTCTCGGCCGTCTCCGAGCAGGCCGAAGCCGCCGAGGCGCTCGTCCGGTGGTCCCACCCGATCCGGGGGCGTATCGAGGCGAGTGAGTTCGTTCCCGTCGCCGAGGAGACCGGAGTGATCGTTCCGATCGGTGACTGGGTGCTGCAGCAAGCCTGCATCGCCACTCGCTTCTGGATCGACCACGATGTCGTCGGCCCCAGGTTCGCCGTCCACGTCAACGTGTCACGGATGCAGCTCGCGAACAGTTCGTTCGTCAACCGTGTCGTCGATCTGCTCCGCGAGCACCGCCTCCGGCCACGGCAGATCGTGCTCGAGGCGCGCGAGGACACACTGCTCGGACGCGATGCCGAGGCGGTGATCCGGTCCGTCCGGGCGCTTCGGCGGGTCGGCGTGCGCATCGCCCTCGACAACTTCGGCACCGGCTCGAACGCCCTCTCACTGCTCACCGAGATCGGTGCCGACGTGCTCAAACTGGATGGCACGCTGGCGCTCCCCAGCGGTGCGTCGGAGGCCGACACGCGGGTCGTGCGAGCGCTCGTCCTGCTGGCACATGCACTCAACATGGAGGTCGTCGCCGAGCGGGTCAACGGCGTCGAACAGCTCCGACGCCTGCGGGCCGCAGGCTGCGACCTCGTGCAGGGGCACCTGGTCGGCAAACCCAGCGCACCGGGCGAGATGGCCGTCCAGATGAACCTGGACTGACCCTCGGTACCCTGTCCCGAATGACGGGTGCACAGGTCGTCGACGTCGAACTGGAGCGCGACCGCGAGCTCCGCGTCGCCTACGACGACGGCGTGATGTGCACGTTTCCACTGCTCGAGCTGCGCCTGGCCTGCCCGTGCGCCACGTGTCGGGGGCGACGAGATGCCGATCAGGCCGCCTACCAGGGTGCGAGCATCTCCGCACTCGGAGCCGAGATGCACGGCAACTGGGGCATCTCGATCGAGTGGTCCGACGGTCACAGCACCGGGATCTATCCGTGGACACACCTGCGGGAGTGGTGGGAGGCCGACCTGAACCGGGAAGGTGCCCGACCGGGATGACCCTGCCTCCTCCCCCGCCACCGACGTCGTCCGCCGTGTGCTACCGGCACGGTGACCGGGCGACCGGGCGACGCTGTACACGGTGCGGCAAACCGGCGTGCGGTGAGTGTCTCGTTCAAGCCTCGGTGGGGAGCCACTGCCTCGACTGCGCGAAGGCGGCACAGCCCGACCTACGAACTCGCGCCCGGTTCTGGAGCGCTCGTCAGCCCGCGATCGTGACGATGACGATCATCGCCGTCAACATCGCCGTCTTCGTGTACGTGACCCTGCTCGACCCGTCGAGTCTGAGTGGCAGCCTCACGATCGGACACGCCCAACTCGGGCTGTCGGAGGCGGCCCTCGGCGACGGCGGCGCGGGGCGGCTCTCGGACGGGTCGGTCTACGTGACCGACGGTGGTGACTGGTACCGGTTGGTGACGTCCGGATTCCTGCATTTCGGCATCATCCACCTGCTGTTCAACATGTACCTGCTGTACGTCCTGGGGCAGATGCTCGAGCCGGCGATCGGTCGCGTTCGGTTCCTGCTGGTGTACTTCGCCGGGCTCCTCGGCGGCGCCGCGGGCAGCCTGCTGCTCGACGGTGGTGCGCTGGCGGGCGGCGCATCGGGCGCCGTCTTCGGGCTCATGGCCCTGGCGTTCGTCGGGTACTACCTGAACGGCACGAACCCGCTGCAGACGTCCATCGGCACCTTGCTCCTGCTCAACCTCGTGATCACGTTCGTCTTCCCGAACATCTCGATCGGCGGTCATCTCGGAGGCGCCGCGGCGGGCGCGCTGACCGCGCTGGTCGTGATGGCGCCACGACATCGGGGGTACCCCAACTGGGCGACCTATGCGACACCGGCGGCGATCATGGTGCTGAGCGTGGCGATCGCGGTGATGACCGTGCAGTGAGCCCGGCGACGCATCAAGACTTCCTCAGGACCTTCGTTTCCTCTTCCCAGCTCAACTTTCTGTCGTTACTGTCAGAGATACGTCAATTCGACACCGTATTTCTGTCATGCATCACACACTCGCTCACCAATTCGCCCGCTTCCTCAGGGCTGTCGCCCACCGATCGTGGTTCGGTACCGTCACGCGGCTCACGGCCCGTGCCACCGTGGACGTGGTGGACGATCCCACCCGACCGATCCGGCTCGTGCGGGTGGCCGGGGTCATCGATTCGATCTCGATCGATTCGGTACTCGACACGTGGCGACACCTGACGGCGCCCCACCTGGTCCACGTGGACGTCCAGGATGCGGTCATCCGGGACGCCGCCACGATGACCCGGCTCGAGGCCGCACTCGACCACCTCGAACATCAGCGCATCGACGTGAGGATCGTGGGGATCGACCCCCATCATCCGGCGATCGCCACCTGAGCCCCGCAACGTTGTGACACCCCGTCGCCATGATGAGGGCATGAACGAACACGACGTCCCCCAGCAACTGACCCTGCTGCCGTCGTCGGACGTGCCGGTCCAGTTCCGACTCGATGCCGACACACGTCGCCGCGGTCGCCGCCACATCGCCGAGATCCGGCGCATGCTCGCCGATCGGCAGGCCCACCGAGAAGCGCAGGCCGCCTGACCTCCTCCGCCTGACCTCCCCCGGCCGACCTACACCCCGGTGGTCGCGGTGGGCGCCAAGGACGTGACCGCGTCCCAGTGGTCGAGATCGGGGTCGAACGGCAGGATCGCGAGTGCGCTCGTGGTCACGCCGTGGTCGAAATACTGCTGGATCCTCGCCCGACACTCCTCCGGCGAGCCGTGCACCACCAGGTCGTCGACGACCGAATCGGGGATCTCCGCCAACGCCTGCTTCCGGTCACCCGCCTGCCACGCCGACCACATACCGGCGAGTTCGTCGCCTCGGCCGAGCCACTCCTGGAACGCAGCGTACACGGGCACGTTCATGTAGGCGGCGATCGCCCGGCGTGCACCGGCGCGCACCAGCTCGGAGTTCGTACTCGGACAGACGAAGATCCGGGCGACGAGTTCGCGGTCGTCGCCTCCGGCGCCGTCGCGCACCGCCGCTGCGACCTGTGGGACATCGGTGGGTGCCAACCAGTTGGTGATCGCGCCGTCCGATTCCCGTCCGGCCATCTGCAGCATGCCTTCACGGAGCGCGGCCACGACGATGCCGGGCGGCTGTTCCGGCCGGATCCCGAGCCGGAAACCCTGGATCTCGAACGTGTCGTACTCCTTCGTGACCTTCTCGCCCGTGAACGCATCACGCAGGAACCGCACCAGGTCGCGAACCTTCCGGTACGGCTGTTCGAACGGGATCCCGTTCCACCGCTCGACGATCACGTTCGACGACGACCCGATGCCCAGCACGAAGCGCCCGGGGGCAGCATCTGCGAGCGTCGCAGCGCTCTGCGCCATGCACGCAGGCGCCCTCGTGTAGGCCGGCAGGATGGCCGTACCGAGGCGCAGACGCGGCTCCCAGACCGACGTCAGAGCCAACGGCGTCAACCCGTCACCACCATCGGACTCGGCCGTCCAGACATCGGTGAAGCCCAGGTCGGCCAGCTCGACGATCCGGTCGCGCTGGGTATGCAACGGCCCCGGCAGCGGGATGGTCATTCCTGGACGGGTCGGCTGCGCCATGGCGCCGACTGTAGGTGTGACCGAACCCGCTGCCAGCACCGCAGCTCGTCGTCAGGAGCCGACGAGCTCGCAGAGGCCGTCGAACTCGCCGAACGACCGCGAGACGCTCGGCTTCTCGGTCACGGGCGGCAACTCCGACGAGAACCGGTTGAGCCTTCGCAACAGCGACACGGACGCCGGCCGCACCCGCGGCATGTTCGACGAACCGATCCTCACCTTCGGACCGAGGATCGATCAGCAGATGCAGCGCCTCGACGACGACACCGGCGTCCGCGACATCCAGGTCGTCGTGCAGCAAGGCGGTATCGACCCGGACGACACCGAGCCGGCGCACATCGTGCTGGCCGACCCGGACGGTCACCGCATCATGACCGACCAGTTCTGGCCCCGCCCCGACCGCAGCCGGACAGTCGGTGACCACGTGGAACCCGAACGCCGGTGCACAGTAGGTTCCGCACCATGAAAGTTGCGCTGACGGTCAACGACTTCCTGCGGCGGGCAGAGGCTCTCTTCCCCGATCGGGAAGCGATCGCCGACGAACCCGACCAGCCGGCCGAGTCGTGGGGTTCCATCACCTATCGCGAGATGGCCCGACGTGCCACCGCGATGGCCGCAGGTCTCGATGCACTCGGCATCGCGCAGGGAGAGCGGGTCGCGATGGTCTCGCACAACTCGGCTCGGCTCCTCACCGCACTGTTCGGCGTGTCGGGATCGGGGCGGATCCTCGTGCCGATCAACTTCCGACTCGTCGCCGAGGAGGTGAGGTACATCGTCGAGCACTCCGGCGCCCGCATCCTGCTGGTCGACCCCGAACTCGAGCAGGAGATGGCCGACGTCGAATGCGAGATGAAGTGGACGATCGGCGCCGAGAGCGACGCGACCCTCATGACGTTCGACACCGAGCCCCGGCCGTGGGACGGCGACGAGGATGCCACGGCCACGATCAACTACACATCGGGAACCACAGCCCGTCCGAAGGGCGTGCAGCTCACCCACCGCAACATCTGGCTCAACGCGTCGATCTTCGGGTGGCACGCGGGTGTCGACGACCGGGAGGTCTACCTCCACACCCTGCCCCAGTTCCACTGCAATGGCTGGGGCATGCTCTACGCCGTCACCGGCATGGGCGGCGAGCACGTGATCCAGCGCAAGATCGACGGGGCCGAGATCCTCCGGCGCGTCGACGAGCACGGCGTCACGCTGATGTGCGGCGCACCGGCCGTCCTCAACATGATCCTCGACGCGGCCGCCGACTGGGACGGCCCGATCCCGGGCAGCGGTGTCGTGCGGATCGTCGTGGCCGGCGCTCCCCCGCCGACCCGCACGATCGAGCGGTGCATGACCGAACTCGGTTGGGAGTTCATCCAGATCTACGGCCTGACCGAGACCACACCGGTCCTCACCATGAACCGTGTCCGGCCCGAGTGGGACGAGCTCCCACCCGCCGAGCAAGCGGTCAATCTCAACCGGGCGGGTGCTCCCGTGATCGGCTGCTCCATGGCGGTCGACGAGCAGGGCGAGGTCCTGGCACGCGGCAACATGGTCATGGAGGGGTACTGGGAGCAGCCCGATCAGACGGCCGCCGCCATCAAGGACGGCTACTTCCACACCGGCGACGGCGGTTTCATCGACGAGGGCAACTACGTCACCATCGCCGACCGCAAGAAGGACGTCATCATCTCCGGGGGCGAGAACGTCTCGTCGATCGAAGTCGAGGACGCGATCTTCCAGCACCCCGACGTGACCGAGGTCGCCGTGATCGGCATCCCCGACGAGAAGTGGGGCGAACTGGTCACCGCGTTGGTCGTGAAGGCCGAAGGCTCCGAGGCCACCGAGGAGGACGTCATCACGTTCACGAAGCAGAAACTCGCCGGCTACAAGTGCCCCAAACGGGTGGAGTTCCGTGAAGAATTGGCCCGAACCGCGACCGGCAAGCTCCAGAAGTTCAAACTACGGGCGCCCTACTGGGAGGGTCACGACCGCCAGGTCAACTGACCCGGCGGCACGAACCCGCCGCGACTCAAGCGTCTCCGGCCAGCGATCCGCCGAAGATCTGCCACGCCAGCACCGACTTGGCCACGAGGCTGAGCACCAGGTACGTCTTCTCGCCGTACAGGTAGCTCTTCCAACGCCCGACGCGGCGATACTGCAACCACTGGTTGAGTCCGAAGCTGAAGAAGAACACCGTCTCGGCGATCACGATGCCGTAGACGAAACCGGGGACTTCGTCCGCCGTGAGCGTGTTGAACCAGATCGCGACCCACGGCGCGATGCCGGCCAGCGTGCCGAACCAGAACGGCATCATGGTCGTCTCGGTGCGGTCCGGCGGGTTGAACTTCTCCTGCAACCAGCCGAAGAGGATCATGGCCACGTTCGCGCCGGCGATCCCGATCACGGCGGTGATCTCGGTGATGCCGGAGTACGAGCCGATCAGCAGGACCATGATCGTCGCGCTGATCG
>Ga0055584_100006786_pt1 | contig 11224 bp, 10 predicted proteins | sample OSDHelmetaG_FD_58716 | JGI IMG/M metagenome (GOLD analysis project Ga0055584, IMG submission 58716) | Pelagic marine sediment microbial communities from the LTER site Helgoland, North Sea, for post-phytoplankton bloom and carbon turnover... | ecosystem: Environmental > Aquatic > Marine >...
ATACTACGATGTCGCTTTATTTGGTGATTTGGATTTATCTGGAAACGATAGGGTTTTCAACACTACTATAGATTTAGGGGCTTATGAGTATAATTCTACCTTAGGAATAAATGATGATATTTATGTTTCTGAATTGAAATTATATCCAAATCCAGTAAGTGATAAATTGTTTATAAGTACAAAAGAACAGATAGAGCATGTTGATATTTACAACATAAATGGACAATTGGTGAAACAAACTGATATAGTGGCAAATGGTGTTGATGTGTCTCAGTTGCCAAACGGTCTATATATGATACAAATACAAACAAATACCAATACTACAACTCAAAAATTTCTTAAAAAATAGTTTAATATCAATTAATGGTCGCGCTTTAAAAAGTGAGGCTTTTATAACTTTCAATATTTATTAAAAATGAAAAAATTAAAATATTTTGCATTCGCAGTCTTAGTTATTTTAAGTGCTTCTTGTTCATCCGATGATGATAATTCAGGTTCTAACAACGAAAACAATATTACAGTAGGGGAATCAGTTTATGAAATGAAAACAGCAATTGTAGAACCTTCAATAGGTAATACTGTATATTTAAGTTTAACCAATAGCACTGAGGCAGAAGTAACAGCATCTTTGAATGGGACTATGCTTAATAATGTAGATTTATTTTTTGCTCGAATTAATACACCTGATCTTACGCCTAATGGAACTTATAATCTATCGGAAATTTCAAGTTTAGAGTTTGTAGTTAATGGTAATTTTATTAATGCTGAATTTGAAAACGGTTTTAGTCAATTTTACAAAAGCGGAAGTAATGCTGATTTAGAAGTTACTTCTGGTAGTATTACTGTTGCAGATTACGATGTGGATGCTATTAGTTTATCGTTTAGCTTTACACGAGCAGATGGTGAAGAAATTACAGGAACTTATGAAGGTGCTTATTTATATCTGAGTTCAGATGATGAATAGGTTTTTCTTAAAAACTATAATGTTAAGGTTCATCCATCAGTGATGAGTCTTTTTATGAATGAAAAAAGACTCACTATTACGGTGAGTCTTTTTCTTTTAATAAGTATTTATTATAAATAGTAATATGTACTATCTGTTTAGCTATTAAGCATTACTGGCATTACAAGCATCGTTACCTGTTCTCCTTCGTCTAAACCATCTGTTGGAGTCAAAATACCAGCTCTATTAGGTAAACTCATTTCCAATTTTACATTATCAGATGTTAAATTAGAAAGCATTTCAGAAAGAAAACGTGAGTTAAAACCTATTTGCATGTCATCTCCTTGATAATCACAAGTCAAACGTTCTTCAGCTTTGTTGGAGTAATCAATATCCTCAGCAGAGATGTTCAATTCAGCTCCTGCAATTTTCAAACGTATTTGATGAGTTGTTTTATTTGAAAAGATACTAACACGCTTAACAGAATTCAAAAATTGAGTTCTATCAATGGTTAATACATTTGGATTTTCTTTTGGGATTACAGCCTCGTAGTTAGGATATTTTCCGTCAATCAAACGACAAACCAATTCAGAATTTTCAAAAGTGAATTTTGCATTAGAATCGTTGTATTCAATAGTTACTTCCTCATCACTTGAAGCTAAAATTCCTTTTAAGAGATTAAGAGGTTTTTTAGGCATGATGAATTCAGCTACTTGGTCAGCTTTGATATCTTCTCTAGAATATTTTACAAGTTTATGGGCATCAGTAGCGACAAAAGTTAATCCTTCTGTAGAAAACTGGAAAAACACTCCACTCATTACTGGGCGTAAATCATCGTTTCCTGCTGCAAAAATAGTTTTGCTTATTGCCGTTGATAAAATCTCTGCTGAAACCGTTGTTGAGCTTGGATTATCAAGCTCAACTGCTTTAGGAAATTCCTCAGCTTCAGCATAAGCCAAAGCGTATTTCCCGTGATTTGAACTGATTTCAACGGTATTGTTTTCTTCAACAACAAAGGTCAATGGTTGTTCTGGAAATGTTTTTAGTGTATCCAAAAGTAAACGAGCTGGTAATGCAATGCTACCAGAACTTTCACTTTCTACTTCTATGACCGACGACATTGTTGTTTCCAAATCACTAGCAGAAACTGTAAGTTTTGAGTCGCTCAACTCAAAAAGAAAATTATCTAAAATAGGTAAGGTGTTAGAATTATTAATCACACCTCCCAATACTTGTAGTTGCTTAAGTAAATATGTACTCGATACTATAAACTTCATTTAAATCGTTTAATTTATTTAGACTTACAAATATATGTTTTTTAAAAGAAACTCTCTTATCAAACTTTAGGTATATTTTAGTTTTCTTAAATAATTGAATAACAATCCAAAAATACTAAAGAAAATTAGAGGTATTACAATATTTAGGACTTGCCATTTTGTTTTTTCTGATTGAATTTTCTCCGAATCTAAGAATGCTAATGACACATCTTTAGCCCTGATATTTATTAGCCCATCATCATCTAAGAGATAATTTACAGCATTTAGTAAAAACTCTTTGTTTCCATATTGTCTTCCTGTAAATTTATCAAAACCTAACCGAAGAGGCTTACCTCGACTAATATCGTTTTTGATGACATCTCCATCTGATATAACTATCATTTTGGTTGGGACACTTTCATTTTTGTTGTCTGAAATGTTGATTGGCTTAATTCTATTATTGTATGCCGAGGTGAATTTTCCTTCAAGTAGAACCGCCAAAGGAGAGTGTTTTTGAGCATAAAGAGTAGGGTCTGGCTCTTTTTGTACATCGTCCAAATTGATTTCTCTTGGAACACCTTCTAGTTTTGTGAGTTGAGAACTGCTTAACAATATGGTTTTTGAAACTTTGTTTTTTAAAGTGTCTATAGGACTTGCAAAATCGAACTTGACTGTATTGATGTTTTTAGATATTGGATGATGAACATTGTTACTAGCCAAAGGCGAATACTGCCATTGGACAGGCAAAAATTGAGCATTACTTCCTTCTCCAAATGCCAAAGTTATTGGTGCAGAGTATAGGTCTTTAACTATAGAAGGATTAATGCGAACGCCATATTTAAAAAAGAAATCATCTAAACCTAAATCTTTCATGATGGCAACAGCTCTTCCTGAATTATTGAGTAAGCTATCCTTATTCATAATAATATTTTCGGTAAGCCAAATGCTTTTGCCTCCATTCATAGTATATTGATCTAAGACATATTTTTCTTCTTCAGTAAAACGTATGCTAGGTTTTGCAGAAATGATTAAATCAAATTTTTTAAGTTCAGAGAGTGTTCTTTTTGGATTGTTGGCAACACTATCCAAAGTAAAGGGAGCAAGGTTATAGTGCTCACGTAGTGTTGTTAAAAAATCAGCTATATAAATATCATTAAGTTGACCATTACCTTTAAGAATAGCTATTGTCTTAGATTTTTCGGTAGTTAGTTTTTTAAAACCTTCGGCAAAAGCATATTCTAAATGTTGTACAGAATTGTTAATGAGTTCTTGATCTGTGGCACCTATGCTGTTTTTCAATAATGAAATGATTGTTGTTTGTCCATTATAGCTCGCTAAAGCCCAAGGAAAAATGAGCTCTTGAATGGATTTTCCGCTTTCTTTTACAGTCAATTGAAATGGCTGCATGCCACGTTGTATCAGTTGTTGAATGTTTTGATCTTGGGTTTCAGGATCGGCTGTTGGGTTTATGAAATTGAATGTGACATTGTCATTGTGTAGCGAAAATTCTTCAAGCAATTGTTTCGTTTCAGTTTGTAAACGTCTAAATTCAGAAGGAAATTCACCCTCTAAAAAGACATCTATAATAAGAGGAGAATCTATATGTTTAATAGTTTGTATAGCTTCATCAGAGAGCGTGTAACGTTGATCAGCTGTAAGGTCAAAACGCTTGTATGTGTGTTGAGTTGCTCCATTAAATATCCATAGAATAATACATAATGATAAAGCAAAAATCCATTTTCTTTTTGTAGGGATGTCTTTTTGGATGTTTTTACTAGTGAGATATATAAAAAGGATGATGATACTAATAAAATATAAAATGTCTCTAGTGTCTAAAACCCCTCTGCTTATGCTCTGATAGTGCTCTTGCATTCCTAATTTTTCTAAGTGAAAATATTCTACAAAGGGATTGTAGTTAGCAAGACCTTCAAAACCAAAATAAAAAAAGAAACAAATAAAAACGGCTATGATAAATCCTACGATTTGATTGTTGGATAGAGAAGAAGCAAATACACCTATTGCTGTGTAAGATGCAGCTAAAAACAATAACCCAAAATAAGAGCCTAGAATGCTGCCTATATCTAAATTCCCTATAGGATTGCCAAGTTGATATATAGTGTAAACATAGAGCAGTGTTGGAACTAAAGCAATCACAAACAATGTAAATGCCCCAAAGTATTTTCCTAAGGTAATTTGAAGAGTGCTAAGTGGTTTGGTTAATAGCAATTCAAGTGTACCTTGTTTTTTTTCATCACTAAAACTTCTCATAGTAATTGCTGGCACAAGAAATATGAGAATCCAAGGAGATAATAAAAAGAAAGAAGTTAAGTCTGCAAAACCATTGTCCAAAATATTGAACTCTCCTTTAAAAAGCCATAAAAATAAGCCGTTTAATAATAAAAATACAGCTATCACCAAATATCCAATGGGTGATGCAAAAAATAGGTTGATCTCTTTTTTTAGTATGGCTAGCATAAGGTTAGTTTTGTTTATCTATTTTAAACTGTGAATTTTGTCAACACTCCAAGCTTCAGGCTTTATATTAAAAAGAGGTTTAGTCTTTGCCCAAACCGACTTGAAAAGATCGGATTGTCTGTAATTTTCTAAGGCTTTTTCATCTTTCCAATAACTGTACGTAAAAAAGATATTAGGATTGTGTTTGTCTCGATAAAGTTCCAAAAATTCACAACCATCAAAAGCTCTTATATGTGCTTTATTAGCTTCAAAATTTTTCAAAAACGTCTCTACTTTAGATGGGTCAAATCCCATTTTTACGATTCTAACAAACATAATTAATCTTTAAAAAAATTTATAGTTACGGTATCATTAATTTTTAACCCCATTAAAGACGAAGCACTTCCTACAGTTAAAGGATTACTTTTGTATATAGCAACTTCTAAATAGTCTGCCGAATTGAAAACGACTATTTTTTCACCTTCATCATTACGTTTGCTTTCGGGGATTTCAAAGTTTACAAAATCGCTATACTTGTTGTATATGCAATCAAAAGCGTAGCTTCTAGCATAGATTTTATAACGACGGTGTTTTCGGATTCGCTCAAAAAACTTACGAGAGATATTAGTCACTACATTACCATAATTATCTATATAAATGACATTACCAATGATTTGGTTTTGTTCTTCATTGACAAAGGGTTTCAAGTTTTTTATTGGTTTTATTTCAGAAATAACCTTACCTATAACTTCCAATGTGCCTCCTCGTGCAATGTGGCAGGCTACTTTCACAAAGACGTCTAAAACAGGAAAACTAGTTTCTATACGATCGTGAATGTTGATTTCTACAATTTTCTCTGGCGTGATTTCGTTGCAGAGCATGCTCATAATACCATTGTTGGCACATATAAAATAATGATCGTCTAATTTTACAGCAATATGCTTGTTCTCAGGTGTTAACTCTGCATCTATGCCTATGAGATGAATTGTCCCTTTGGGAAAACTCCTATAAGCACTTTGAATAATATAAGCAGCTTCCGAAACATTAAAAGGTGATATCGAATGTGAGATATCAACAATCTTTACATCGGGCAATTCGCTGTAGATAGCCCCTTTTGTCGCTCCTGCAAAGTAATCTTTCTCTCCAAAATCAGTAGTTAATGTGATGATTGCCATTAAATATTGTTGATATTTTTTTAACTTAACACAACGTAAAATTATGTAGTTTTGTTGTAACGCAAATCTAAGAAACTATACCGAGAAAAATTAATTAAACTATTAGCTTTTGAACGAAATCATTATTGAACTTGAAGAATTGTCCCCAAAAGATTTTTTTGGCGCTCAAAACGCCAATATAAAACTCTTAAGAAAATATTTTCCAAAACTCAAAATAGTTGCTAGAGACAATAAAGTAAAAGCTTATGGAGATGAAGATTTGCTCGAAGAGTTTGAAAGGCGTTTTCATATGCTTATGGAGCACTTTATGAAATACAACAAAATTGATGAAAATTCAATAGAGCGTGTGCTAACCAGTCAAAGCAAAGATGACTATGAGACTAGTGCGCAAAGTGATGAAGTGTTAGTGCATGGTGCCAACGGACGACTGATAAAAGCTCAAACAGTAAACCAAAGAAAACTAGTAGAGAGCATTAGAAAAAATGATATGGTTTTTGCCATAGGCCCCGCTGGAACAGGAAAAACTTATACCGGTGTTGCAATGGCTGTTAGAGCACTTAAAAATAAAGAGGTTAAACGTATTATCTTGACTAGACCTGCTGTTGAAGCAGGCGAAAACCTTGGGTTCCTCCCCGGAGATCTAAAAGAAAAACTAGATCCCTATATGCAACCGCTGTACGACGCATTAAGAGATATGATTCCTGCTGAAAAATTGGCTCACTATATAGAAAACGGAACCATACAAATTGCTCCTTTAGCCTTTATGAGAGGACGAACCTTAGACAATGCCTTCGTAATTCTTGATGAAGGGCAAAACACAACTCATAACCAAATGAAAATGTTTTTGACCAGAATGGGAAAAAATGCCAAATTTATGCTAACTGGTGACCCTGGTCAAATCGATTTGCCAAGACGAACCATCTCAGGATTGAAAGAGGCTTTATTAATCTTAAAAGATGTGGAAGGTGTAGGTATCGTATATCTGGATGATAAAGATGTTATTAGACATAAATTGGTTAAAAAAATAATACAAGCATACAAAAGCATAGAAAATAGAGCATAAGCCTATAGCAATAACATACAATACAATGAACAATACAATAATAGAAACAAATTTTAATTTTCCTGGACAAAAAAATGTTTATAAAGGAAAGGTTCGTGAAGTATATAATATCAACGATCAGCTCCTAGTAATGGTTGCAACCGATAGATTGAGTGCTTTTGATGTTGTCATGCCCAAAGGAATACCTTACAAAGGACAAATTCTAAATCAAATTGCAACAAAAATGATGAAGGCTACAGAAGATATAGTGCCCAATTGGTTGATAGATACTCCAGACCCTAATGTTGCTGTAGGACATTTGTGTAAACCCTTTAAGGTTGAAATGGTAATACGAGGATACTTGTCAGGACATGCCGCCAGAGAATACAAAGCCGGAAAACGAATGCTTTGTGGGGTCGCTATGCCTGAAGGAATGAAGGAAAATGATAAGTTCCCTCAACCCATAATCACCCCTGCAACCAAAGCAGAAATGGGAGACCACGATGAAGACATATCAAGAGAAGATATTTTAAAACGAGGTATTGTTTCTGAAGAAGATTATCTTGTTCTAGAAGATTATACTCGTAAGTTGTTTCAACGTGGAACCGAAATCGCTGCTTCCAGAGGTTTAATCTTAGTGGATACTAAATACGAATTTGGAAAAACAAATGACGGCAAAATTGTTCTAATAGACGAAATCCATACACCTGATTCTTCAAGATATTTTTATGCTGATGGTTATCAAGAACGACAAGATAACAATGAACCTCAAAGACAACTATCTAAAGAATTCGTAAGACAATGGTTGATTTCTAATGGATTTCAAGGTTTGGAAGGACAAATCTTGCCAGAAATGAGTGATGAATATATTGAAAGCGTAAGTAAACGCTATATAGAATTGTATGAAAATATTACAGGAGAAGCTTTTGTAAAAGCGGAACTATCAAATATTCAAGAGCGAATAGAAAAAAACGTAATGAATTTTCTGAAAAATTTATAGAGATTAAAAAAAAGACAATTAAATCTTTATGATAATTTTGTTATGGAACTTTTGAACTGCTGAGGGGTCATAAGTTCCATTTTTTTAAATTGTCTGTTAAAATAACTTGTACTATTGAATCCTGCTTTAAATGCTATTTCCGACATCCGTAAATCTTTTGACTCTTTAATCAACTTTTTAGCAAATTTGATTTTTTCTGAATTGATATAGTCTATAGGGGAAATGCCTAAGGTATTTTTAAATTTCTTATGAAAATGTGAAGTGCTCATACAAGCTTTTTGAGCTAGAAAATCTACCGTAATGTCTTTGTTGGTTAAATTCTGTTTGATGTATTTAATAACCATACCAATACGGGTATCGTTAAAAATACCTTCAGTATCATTCATCAAAAAAGTTTTGGCTTTGGTTTGTAGCAAACGAATTATTAGTTCTTGTATCATTAAATCAAGTAGAACGTCTTTGGACTTGGTGTTGTTTGTAAAAGTGTGTACCAATCGTTCTATCAAATAATTGACTCCTGTGTTGTTGATTAGATGCGATGTAACAGTATCTAATTGCCAATTGTTGTTTTCATTTTCAATAGCTACATGATGATTGAATTTCTCAACAACTTCGGTGATTTTATCGTTGTCGATACCAAGCGCAAGACATTGGGTAGGACTATCCTTTTTCGCTAGTGGAAAATCAATTATCATCTCTTTATTGGTTGGCATTACAACTGACTCGCCAGGAAAAAAATCAAAAGAAGGAAAACCATCAATGTGCATCACTTTTTTTCCTGTGAGCATACTCACAATTACTGGAAAATCAAAAGTTAGAGATACTTTTTCTGCATACTCGTAAGTTTCATAAATATTTAACTCGGCATAATCTGCATTATAAGTTGTTTTGTTCTCTACTAAAGTAGTGAGTTTTCTATGACTTTTATGGTGTTTTAATAGATGATTCATATTCGATATTACAAAAAATTAACAGGTTTATTGCGACTATGATAGGTATGTTCAACAATTTAATAAATATGTTCAATAAAATTGGATTTTAACAAAATAACTTTATAAAAATTATTGATAACTCAATTTATTGAGCTTAAAATTAAGCAAATGTTAAAATATTAAGATTTTTTATTGAGTTGTTAAATAGTTGGTTTTAAATAAAGTATAATTTAAAAAAGAAAAGTATGAGTTATTCCAAACCAGAATTTAAATCCTCTTATGGCAATTTTATTAATGGAAAGTTTGTGGCTCCTTTAGGAGGAGAGTATTTTGAAAACCGTTCGCCAGTAGACAATAGTATTATTGCAAAATACCCAAGGTCTCAGAAGGAAGATGTGGAGTTAGCATTGGATGCTGCCAATGCTGCTAAAGAAAGTTGGGGAAATACATCAGCGGCAGAACGTGCTGCTTTATTGAACAAGGTTGCTGATATTATTGAGGCTAATCTCGAAGAATTTGCTATGGTAGAAACATGTGATAATGGTAAGCCTATAAGAGAAACGCTTAATGCTGATGTTCCTTTATCTGTAGATCATTGGCGTTATTTTGCTGCTTGTATTAGGGCAGAAGAAGGAACTGCAACAGAATTGGATGCTAACACCTTGTCTATGAATATCAAAGAGCCTCTTGGAGTAGTTGGGCAAATTATTCCATGGAATTTCCCTTTATTGATGTTGTCTTGGAAATTACCACCAGCTTTGGCTACTGGAAACTGTGTGGTGTTAAAACCAGCTGAGCAAACCCCTGCATCGGCTACTTTATTAATGGAAAAAATTGCAAATGTCTTTCCTCCTGGAGTGGTAAATGTGGTTCATGGTTTTGGCCCTGAGGCAGGAAAACCCTTAGCTTCTAGTTCACGTGTCGATAAGGTTGCATTTACAGGTGAAACAACTACAGGACAACTAATAATGCAATATGCTTCTAAAAATTTGAACCCCGTAACTATGGAGTTGGGAGGAAAGTCTCCAAATATATTCTTTAATAGTGTTATGGATGCAGATGACGAATTTTTAGATAAAGCTATTGAAGGTGCTGTTTTATTTGCTTTCAACCAAGGAGAGGTCTGTACTTGTCCTTCTCGATTGTTGGTGCAAGAGGATATTTATGATGCTTTTATGGAACGTGTTGTCGCTAGAACCAAAGCTATTGTACAAGATAATCCGTATGATGTTAATACTCAAGTTGGAGCACAGGCTTCAAATGATCAATTTGAAAAAATTCAATCCTATTTCAAAATAGGTAAAGAAGAAGGTGCTAAAGTATTGTGTGGAGGAGAAGCCAATAAATTGAACGGAGAGTTTGCAAATGGTTTTTATATTAAACCTACCATCTTAGAAGGACATAACAAAATGCGTGTGTTCCAAGAAGAAATTTTTGGTCCTGTGGTTTGTGTAACCAAATTTAAGGATGAAGCTGAAGCCATAGAAATTGCAAACGATACATTATATGGCTTAGGTGCTGGTGTATGGACTAGAGACGCACATCAGCTGTATCAAATACCTCGAGCCATCAAAGCTGGAAGGGTTTGGGTAAATTGTTATCACACGTATCCTGCCCATGCTCCTTTCGGTGGGTATAAAAAATCTGGATTTGGTAGAGAAAATCATGTAATGATGATGGATTATTACCGCCAAAATAAAAACATGTTGATTTCTTACGATAAAAATAAATTAGGCTTCTTTTAATAGAATGTTTGATTAATAGCGGGGCTGGATATTTATATATTCAGCCTTTTTAATAACATTTAAACATGCAACGAATAGCAATTACAAAACAAGCAGCTGAAGTGTTGAGACAACTGAAAGAAAAATACGGCGAACTTATTTTTCACCAAAGTGGAGGCTGTTGTGATGGTTCTGCTCCAATGCTTCTTGAAAAAGACGGCATGTATCTCGACGAAAGTGATATGCTTTTGGGTGTTGTTGAAAATATCCCTTTTTATATGAATCAAGATCAGTTTGAGTATTGGAAACATACACATCTTACTATTGATGTTACCGAAGGAAGAGGGGCAAGCTTTTCTTTAGAAATACCTTTAGGACTTCGTTTCTTTATTAAATCAAGATTGTTGACTTCAGAAGAAGAAATTTTTTTTAATAAAAGTAAACAGTAAAATGTTTTGTATATAAAACTATTCGCCTTGAATCTTGATGTAGTTTGTGTGTGAATTTTTTAGAGAAATGTGTAAATCGTTATGTATTTTGATGGTTGTAGAGTTTTTCTTTAATAAGTTTTTATTTTTTTAAGATAAAAATTAACTGTTTTTTAGGTGTTTTTTTGTGAATTATTATATTTATACAAAATTATCGTATATGAAGGTAGGCTGTTGTTTTTATTGTGATTTAGATGCTCATATCAAAAA
>Ga0055584_100006788_pt1 | contig 11221 bp, 10 predicted proteins | sample OSDHelmetaG_FD_58716 | JGI IMG/M metagenome (GOLD analysis project Ga0055584, IMG submission 58716) | Pelagic marine sediment microbial communities from the LTER site Helgoland, North Sea, for post-phytoplankton bloom and carbon turnover... | ecosystem: Environmental > Aquatic > Marine >...
GCAATGGCACTGAAGTTGGCCTTGCGGTTCAGCATCAACTTCATAGCGCATCGCGCCGCAGTAGCAGCCGCCAGTGGTGGTCATGGCTAATGTCTCCAAGAACTCGAGGTTAGGCTAGAGCAGCTACTTCAGCATGCCTGGGGCAGGAAACCAAGTGGTCATTCACCAGCCCCATCGCCTGCATCAAGGCATAACACGTCGTCGGCCCACAGAAGCGGAAGCCCAGGCGTTTCAGTTCTTTGGCTAAGGCTTTTGAAGTGGGCGTCTCTGCCGGCACATCGCCCATGCCAGTACGGGAATTCTGCTGCGGCTTGCCATCGACGAATTTCCAGATCATGTCGGAGAAAGAGCCCTTCTCCATCACCGCCAGCCAAGCCTGGGCGTTGGTCACGGTCGCGGCGATCTTGGCGCGATTGCGGATAATGCCAGCATCGGCCAACAGCGCGGCCTGTTTCGCATCATCATAAGAGGCAATCACCTCAGGCCGGAAGCCATCGAACGCCACGCGAAAATTCTCGCGTTTGCGCAGTATGGTGATCCAGGAAAGGCCGGCTTGAAAGCCTTCCAGCACAATTTTTTCAAACAGGGCGCGGTCGTCGAACTGCGGTACACCCCACTCTGTATCGTGATAGTGTTGGTAAAGCGGGTCGTCACCGGCCCAAGGACAGCGTTCCATGAGCCGGTGTCTCCCTTAGATTACTGCGAGCGCAGGCGTGGATCGAGGGTATCCCGCACTGCATCGCCAAAGATGTTGAACGCAAACACGGCCAACGTAATAGCTAGGCCCGGAAAAATCGCGATCCAGATTGCGCTTTCCGCGTATTCCTCAGCGCCACCCTGAAGCATCAGGCCCCAAGCTGGTGTCGGCTCCTGCACGCCAAGACCCAAATAGCTGAGCGATGCCTCAGCCAAAATCGCCTGACCCAGAAAGCTGGTAAACATGATCAGGTATGGCGCCATGACGTTAGGCACCATGTGGCGCATAACGATGCGCACATGGCCAAAGCCCAATGACCGGGCCGCGTCAACATACGGGATTTCGCGAATTTGCAACGCGCTGGAGCGAACCACACGGGCGCAGTTCGGGATCATGGGTATCGTAATCGCCAAAATCACGATCTCTGTGCTGGACCCGAAGGTTGCAACAATAGCCAGCGCGATGATGATCGATGGGAACGCCATGAAAACATCCATGACCCGTTGCAAGATCAGGTCGAACCAACCGCCCAGATAGGCACTGGTAACGCCCAGCACCAGCCCGATAAACGAGCCGAAAAACGCTGCGGTAAAGCCAATGAACAGAGCTGTTTGCGCTCCGTAGATCACACGGCTGAGAACATCTCTGCCAAACTGATCCGTACCCAGCAGGAACTCACTTCCAGGGGCCGTGAGCATATTCGCGAAGTCGTTCAACTCTGGGTCATATGGCGATACCACGTCCGCAAACATGGCAACCAGGATGATCCCAACAAGGATCAAGCCGCAAACCGCGCCGAAGGGCTGGCGTTTGCACCAACGCCAAACAATGGTGGAAATCGTCTTTTTGTCCGGCAATCGGGCCGGTTCGATATTGGTGACAGTCGTCATCGTCAGTCTCCCTGCCCTATCTTAGCTGTAGCGGATACGTGGGTCGAGCCACGCATAGGCGACATCGATTACGATATTGGTGATTACGAAGATCACGGCGACCAGCAAGACAAGCGACTGCGTCATGGCGTAATCATAGTTGGTCACACTATCAACGAACAGCTTGCCGAGCCCGTTCAAATTAAACACCTGCTCTGTCACCACGAGGCCGCCCATCAGGAACGCGAACTCGATACCAATCACGGTGATCACCGGCAGCATAGCGTTCTTCAAGGCATGGCGGTTGACGATCAGTTTTTCCATCACGCCTTTTGCGCGAGCGGTCCGAACATAATCCTCCCGCAGCACTTCCAACATCGCAGATCGCGTCATCCGCGTTGCAACAGCGGAGTAGCGATACCCCGTCGCAAGCGCCGGCCAGATAAGCTGCAGCAGATTTCGCGCGGGATCTTCCCATATGGGAACGTAGGTGATGGGCGGCAGCCACGGGATGCCAGACCACCACTGCGTGGTTAGCAAGATGCCGAGGATCAACAGAATGCCAAGCCAGAAGGATGGCATTGCGATCCCAGCGATTGAGAACGTGCGCACCAGATAATCGACCCAGGTGTTCTGCTTAACGGCAGAAATGATCCCAAGGGGAATGGCGATGGCGATGCTGATCAGCGTTGCCATGATCGCGATTTGCAGGCTGAGCTCGAAACGCAGGCCAACTTCTTGGATAATTGGCTGGGCCGTCCACATAGAGACGCCAAAATCCAGGGTAAAGAAACTGACAAACCACGTCACAAACTGCACGAGCAGCGGCTGGTCCAATCCCAATTGTTGCTGACAGGCGAGAATTGCGGCCGGATCAACGAATCCGCCCTGTCCCCCGAGTCGCACGAGGCAGACATCGCCGGGAATCATCCGCAATAGGAAAAATATAAAGATGCCTGCCCCTAACAAGGTCGGCAGCATCATGAATATTCGCTTGATCAGATACTTATGCATCGAAGGGCTGCTCTCTCCGCCGGGTCAATCATCTGCCCGAACCGCACTTTTGCGGAAGACTACGCTCGCCACCATACAGAAACACGGAGGCGAGCGTAGCAGTCATCCTAGCCGGCGGTTGGGATGAACCAACCGCCGCGTTCTCTCAACTACTTGTCGAGCCAAACATCAACCAGCGTCTGGCCGAGGTAATGGCTTGGGCTGACTTTCCAGCCCTTGACATAGCTGCGATGGGGGATCAGGCGATGCCACCACAACACGATCATGTAGTGAGCGTTATCGTCCAGAATACCCTTCTCGAAGTCGCGCATATACTGACCGGCTTCTTCATCCGTGGTTGCTTTGGCGGCCTTATCATAGACAGCGTCCAGATCACGGTTGATGTAGTCGCGATAGTTCTGCGGCGAGCGATCAATCGACAGGTTGTTGGCCAGATCGAGGATCGGGTTCACAATCGACTGACACGTCGCCGTAACAGCCGCCTCGTAGTTCTTAGTTTCGCGATAGGAGCGGAACCACTCACCGGTCGGAACGGCACGCTGGCTGGCTTTCACACCAATCTTCTTCCACTCACCGATCAACCACGTGCCCGCAATTTTGTACGGTTGGTCAACGTTCCGGTTGACGAGGTCAAACGACAGGTTCTCGTAGCCAGCCTCTTTCAGCAGGCGACGGGCTTCTTCGCGTGACTTCTCAACATCGCGCCAATAGCCTGGAATTTTCTCCAGTTCTTCGTCGCTGCGCGCCCATGGGTGGCCCGGATAGATCAAGCCGCCAACGGTTTTCATGATCGCGATTTGCGAGAGGTACTTAGAACCACCCCAGCGATCGATTGCCAAGGTCAATGCCTTCCGCACGCGTGGGTCTTTAAACGCCGGGAAGTTGTGGTTCAGAGAGACCGAAAGGTTACAGTTCCAGGTGCTTTCCTGCACATTGACCTGCTCAGCACCCAGGGCACCGATGAGATCATCACGTGATTTTGGCGGGAAGGAGCGGAACTCAATGTCGGCACGGCCACCACGGATGGCCTGAACGCGCAGGCTCTGTTTCGGTGCGATGATGGCCTTAAAGCCATCAAGGTATGGAAGGCCCTCGACGTGATAGTCGTCGAACTTGGTGCCGGTGAACGATGCGCCAGCTTGCACTTCGCCCAACTTGAACGCGCCAGAGCCAACGATGTTGGTCTTGTACCAGTTCGGATCAGCTTCCAGCTTCGACGCCGAATAGATCCAGTTGTATGGGTTTGCCAACGCCGGGACAAAAGCAGCCGTCGCGTATTTCAGCTTGATAACGACGGTGTAGTCATCAGTCGCCTTAACGCTCTCAACCATCTCGTACATCGCACGACGGACGGAGAGCACTCCCTCCGGCGGGAACATGACATGGTTAAGGCTTGCCGCGACGTCATGAGCATCCAGCGCCTCACCGTCGTGGAACTTAGCGTTCTTCACAATCGGGAAGGTGTAGGTCGTTCCGCCGTCGGTCGCCTTCGGCACATCACCAACGCAAACGTCACAGACGAATGCTGTCGGGTCACTCGGATTTTCCGGGTTGACCTTAATCAGCAGGCTGTAGAACGGTGCCATCGGATGAATGACAGCAAAGGTCGATTCCTGGTGCCCGTCGAAGCTTGGGGCATTTCCACCGACCACGAAATTCAAAGTGCCGCCATATTTTGGCGTCTCCGCTTGCGCTGCACCGGCCAATCCGACCGTTGCGGCAGCACCAGCGATTAACAATCGCCGCATAACTCCCATGAGATTCCTCCGTCTCTGTATTGATTATAATTGCCCATGCGTTGGGCGCGCACCTGCACCCTAGAAACTGCATGGCCCGCCGTCAATTCAACATGTCTTTCAAGGCAAAAAAAATATGGCGGTCACCGGAGACCGGGACCGCCATAAAGTTCAATGAAGGTGTAACGCTAAAATCTCTATCGATGGGTTTTGTCAGGTGGTTGGACCGGCAACCCGCCATCCCACTCATCATCCCATATAATCCGGGTCATTCTGCTTGCGCAGGGCAGCGCCGCCAGCGACAGAACAACCACCGCCATGACCGCAATCACAACCGGCAATCCGGTGATCAGGTGCAAAGCCCCGATCCAGAAGACCAGCGCTGCCACACAAAAAGCCCACACCGAAAGCACGCGACGGGAGGATGGTGGGTTTGAACGAACCAGGAGAGTTGGGGCAGTCATGGTTACCACGTTGGTTACGTCTTGCGATCTCATACACAGTATATTGAGGATTGTTGTCCGCCCTGCACAGTGATCAACATCACACCAGGTGAAATTTTCCTCTGGCGCGGTCCATAGCTTGCTACAATGACAATTCTATGACGGGTTTGATGCCGGTCTTTTCGTCATTTGCTGTACCGCAGGAGCGCCCAATGCACGTTGGTATGTCCGCTATTTTCCAGAACCCGGGACACACTCGTCCGGACCGAGATATCTACAAGGACGACATCGCACTCGCTGATCTGGCGGAGCCACTGGGCTTCGAATCGATCTGGGCGGTGGAGCATCACTTCACCGACTACACCATGTGCCCAGACCCGCTGCAATTCCTCTCCTTCATGGCGGGCCGCACCAAGACCGCGCAACTCGGCACGATGGTTGTGGTTTTGCCCTGGCGTGATCCGCTGCGCACGGCTGAGCAGATCAGCATGCTCGACAATATCAGCGACGGGCGCCTGATCCTCGGCCTCGGCCGCGGCGCTGGCCGGGTTGAGTTCGACGGCTTCCGTCTGGACATGGCCGAAAGCCGCTCCCGCTTTGTTGAGGCGGCACAAATGGTGCTGACCGGCCTCGAGTCCGGCCATGTGGAATTCCAGGGCGAGCATTACCAGCAGCCGCGAGTCGCCATCAGGCCAGAGCCGTTCAAATCCTTCCGCGGCCGCACCTACGCCGCCGCCGTCTCGCCGGAGAGCTCCCGCATCATGGCAGAGCTGGGCATCGGCCTGCTGGTGATTCCGCAAAAGCCGTGGGAGCATGTGGCGCGGGAGTTCGCCGACTACAAAGCCATCTATCAAGAGGTGAACGACGAGCCGGCGCCCAAGCCCATCATCGCCGCCTGGACCGTCGTCGATGAGGACGAACAGAAGGCCTATGACCGCGCACGCCGCTATATCGGCGGCTATTGGCAGACGGTGCTAGACCATTACGAGTTCCATAAGGACCATCTGAAGGGCCAGAAGGGCTACGAGTATTACGGCAAGTTCGCAGAACACCTGCAGCAGGATGCCGACGGCGCGATCCAGTTCTTCATGGACCTGCAGGTCTATGGCACGCCGGAGCAGTGCGTCCAGAAAATCACTAAAATCGCCGACCGCATGGGCTCCGACCAGTTCACCGGTATATTCTCAATGGCCGGCATGCCGCATGACGAGGCCCGTGCGAATATGGAATTGTTCGCGGCCAAGGTCATGCCAGCCCTCAAGGCTTTGCCACCGGCAGAGCAACGGGTTCCCGCCGCAGTTGCTGCAGAATAGGAAGCATTATGCCCAAAACCATAGGCGCCGTGATCTTCCCCGGCTTCGAACTGCTGGACCTGTTCGGGCCGTTAGAGATGTTCGGCATGTTGGAGGACGCACCGAGCATCCGCATGGTCGCCGCGACCATGGACCCGGTGAAGAGCCGCCAAGGACCAGCCAGCGTTGTCGACGCGACTTTCGCCGAAGGCTCAGCCTTCGACCTGTTGCTGGTGCCGGGTGGCCCTGGCACAAGGCCCGGTGTCGAGGATTCTGGCCTGATTGGCTGGCTCTCCGAGGCTAGCGATGCCTCCGACCTGGTGACGACGGTCTGCACCGGCAGCGCCCTGCTGGCCCGAACCGGGCGGCTGGATGGCATCGCCGCGACCAGCAACAAGGCCGCCTTCGCCTGGGTGAAGGAGCAAGGGCCAAAAGTGGATTGGAAACCGGAGGCCCGCTGGGTCGAGGACGGCAAATTCATGACCTCCTCCGGCGTCTCCGCCGGCATGGACATGGCCCTGGCCGCGATCCAGCGCCTCTATGGCGCGGCAGAGGCGGAGCGAGTGGTCGTGCGGACTGAGTACGACTGGAAACGCGATCCCTCCTGGGACCCGTTTGCGAAGGTGCATGGGTTGGTTTGAGGGAGGCGGGCCTGTTCTTCGTTGACACAACCGTCAAATATTCCCTATCCGGCCGGGCATGGCTAAGCTTGCGGTTCTGACGAGCCCTTTACGGTTCCGCGCGCGAGGGCCCCCGCCTCTCGCTCTCTCCCCCTCCGAACGCAGAAAAGAGAGCATACAAATGGCCGGCACATTTTTCGAACTTGAAGGCAAAACATTGCTGATTTGTGTCGGAGCAATGCGGTGCGGGACCAGTTGGCTTTATCAATACCTCAGCACACTTGCAGGGGTCGCAGTCTCACCGATCAAAGAAATTCATTACTTCAATGCCAAATTTCCCGACAACTCTCTCACCGATATGGACGTTTTGGCGATGAAACGCCTTGCGTTTTTTACCGAACAAAAGAGCAAGCCGGTCGAAAACCTCCTGACTTCGCCGGTTTTCCAAGCCAGTCTCGACCGCGTACAAATGATCTATGACGACGAGGCTTATTTCGGTCACCTCGCCCGAATTTGCCAGAGTGATACGGCGATACTTTGCGATATTACACCGGCTTATGCAGCGATTGGCCAACCAGGCTTCTTTTATATGAAGAACTTTGTCGCCAAGCATGGCTTGCGGTTGAAAGTCCTGTTCATTATGCGCGATCCGATCGAGCGGCTTTGGTCGCAACTCCTGCATATGCAAAGCCTTAACCCACCTGCCGGTGCGGCGAGGCGATGGCCGGAGGCGCTGCAGTCCGCCCCGATCATGGCCAGGGCCGACTATCGGGCGACGGTCGAAGCCCTGGACGCATGCATTCATGAAAAAGATATCCTCTATCTTTTCTACGAGGACCTCTTCGCCGAGGAGACCTTGCGCCGGCTGTGCAACTTCGTCGGCGCCGATTATTGGCCCGGCAACCTTGGGGAGCGCGCCAACGCCCGCCAGCTAACAGACGACCTTCCGTCGGACGCGCGCGTGGCCTTTTGCGACGCGCTGGCACCACAGTATGACTTTTGCAAAGATCGCTTTGGGGTCTCCCTCCCCGAAAATTGGGCCCTATAGCGATTGCGGTTACCAAAATGCTCAGGCGAGTCTTGTATTCCGAAAAGCAACATCATATTTCAGTAATCGGTTGCGCCGAACTAAGGCGCGCAGCACGCGTGGCTAACAAACTCAAGGAGTGCCGAAAATGCCAGATGATTGTCTATGTGTTGGTTTCGGGTTCTTTAACCAAGCCGATAACACAGATCTTTGGATCGCCGACGATCATGCCGTCGAGGCGACCGGTGTAGGCGGGCGAGAATCAGTACTTGTGAATGAAATCGCATACGACGCCGCCTTCGACAATTTGGGTAGGGCGGCAGAAGCGGTCCAGGAGGCCGCGGAGCGAAAGTCGAACTTCCGCTTGGCCGATGGTTCCGACTTCAATTTCAGATAAACGATCGCCGAACACACCACTATGTGCCGAGGGGGAGAGTCTTCTGCCCCTCGGCATGTTCTTTAGTAACGCTTGTTTAGAGCTGGTCCCGAAAAATTGAACCAGGGCTTTGTCGGGCATTTCATTGAGCACCGAAGCAGTTGAGCGTGGGGAAAAGCTGGACCTACTTAGCTTTCATTGCTGCGTTCAATTAACTTTTCCTAGGAAATGCACGTTTCCTGGCACGAGTTGCCCCCTCACAACAGCATCAAAGCCGGGTTCTCAATAAACGGTTTGAAGGCGGCAAGATACTGCGCGCCCAATGCCCCATCAATAGCCCGGTGATCCACCGATAGCGTGCAACTCATCACGGTAGCGACGGCCAGCGCACCGTTCTTCACCACTGGCCGTTGCTCGCCCGCACCGACCGCCATGATCGCGCCCTGCGGCGGGTTGATGACGGCGTCGAATTGCTTGATGCCGAACATGCCCAGGTTGGAGATGGAGAACGTGCCGCCGGTGAACTCCATCGGCTTCAGCTTGCCTTCCCGCGCGCGCTTGGCGAGGTCGGCCATTTCTGCCGAGATCTCCGCCAAGCCCTTGGTATGCGCGCCGCGGATGATCGGTGTGATCAGGCCGCCCGGGATGGCCACCGCCACCGAGATATCGGCGGAATTGAACTTCAACAGACCTTCATCGGTATAGGCCGCGTTCGCGTCCGGCACTTTCATCAGCGCCATGGCGGCGGCCTTGATGACGAAGTCGTTGACTGAAATCTTCACGCCGTCTGGTGCGTTCGCATTGATCTGCTTGCGCGCCTCCAGCAGGTTGTCGAGCTCTACGTCCACCGTCAGGTAGAAGTGTGGCACGGTCTGCTTCGATTCCGTCAGACGGCGCGCGATGGTGCGGCGCATGCTGGTGTGCGGAATGAGTTCGTAGTCTGGCAGCCCTGCCAGTTCCGGCTTGTTGAGCTTGGGGGCGGCTGCTTTCTCCACCGAAGCGGCAGCGGCTGCATCTGGAAGCGGCGGCAGGCCGTCCCGCTGTACCTTTTCAATGTCGCGCTTAACGATCCGACCGCCGGGGCCAGAGCCAGCAATACGCTCCAACGGCAGGTCAGCCTCCTTGGCCATGCGGCGGGCCACCGGGCTGGCGATCAGGCGACCATTGGCCGAAGCCTCACCTCCAGCGGCTACGGCGTTCGTCCCGCCCAGCATGGCGCGCTCAATATCGGCCTTGACGATCTTGCCGGCTGGCCCGGTCGCGGTCAAAGCGGCCAGGTCAAGCCCGGCCTGCGCCGCCATCCGGCGGGCGAGCGGAGACGCCTTAATCTCTCCACTAGAGGCAGGAGCAGCAACCGGAACTGAAAGGCCCGGAGCAGCAGCCTCAACAGCGAGGGCTGGCGCAGCGCTGACCGCCTCGCCAATCGCCGAGGCATCCTCCCCCTCCGCCAGCAGCACGGCGATGAGCGCGTTGACTTTTACCCCCTCCGCGCCCTCTGCCACCAGGAGCTTGCCGACGATGCCGTCGTCGATGGATTCGAATTCCATCGTCGCCTTGTCGGTTTCGATCTCGGCCAGGATATCGCCGGCGCGGACGTTATCGCCCTCGGCCACCAGCCATTTGACCAGATTGCCCTCTTCCATCGTGGGCGACAGTGCGGGCATCAGAATTTGCGTCGGCATGGGATGTCCCCGGTCGTGTAACGGCGGTTAGGCTTAGGAATATGTGACCTGACGAACGGCAGCAACGATGCGCTCGACATTGGGCAGGGCCAGCTTTTCCAGGTTGGCGGCATAGGGCATCGGCACATCTTCACCCGTCACCCGCACCACAGGCGCATCGAGCCAGTCAAAGGCGTGTTCCATCGCCAGAATAGCCAATTCCGCGCCAATTCCCGCGAAGGGCCAACCTTCCTCCAGAGTAACAAGGCGGTTGGTCTTACGCACAGACGCAATAATCGTGGCGACATCCAGCGGGCGGATGGTGCGCAGGTCGATCACCTCTGCCGAGATACCTTGCTCCGCCAATGCGTCCGCGGCTTCCAGCGCCAGCCGACACGTCAGCGAGAAGGCGGTGATAGTGACGTCCGTGCCCTCGCGCAGGATCTTGGCCTTGCCGATGGGCACGGTCCAATCGTCCGATGTTGGCACCTCAAACGACTGGCCATACAGCAACTCGTTCTCGAGGAAGACCACCGGGTTCGGGTTGCGGATGGCGGACTTCAGCAGGCCTTTGGCATCAGCTGCGCTATAGGGCGCAACGACGATCAGGCCCGGCACATGGCCATACCAGCTGGCATAACATTGCGAGTGCTGCGCGCCGACCCGTGAGGCCGCACCGTTCGGGCCACGGAACACAATTGGGCAACCCATCTGGCCACCGGACATGTACAGCGTCTTGGCGGCTGAGTTGATGATGTGGTCAATGCCCTGCATAGCAAAGTTCCAGGTCATGAACTCCACAATCGGCTTGAGACCGGCCATCGCTGCTCCGACACCCAGACCCGCAAAGCCATGCTCGGTAATCGGTGTGTCCCTGACACGCTCTGCGCCGAATTCATCCAACAGGCCTTGAGTGACTTTATAAGCGCCCTGGTATTCCGCCACTTCCTCGCCCATGACGAAGACATCGGCATCGCCGCGCATCTCCTCCGCCATCGCGTCGCGCAAAGCTTCGCGTAGGGTCAGGGATTGGGTCTCGCCCATCGGGCCTTCTGGCGCGACGTTGGCTCCCTGCAAGCCGTCAATGCTGGCTGCAACGATCGGAGCTACCGCGGCCGTCGCCACCTTGGCAGGCGCTGGAGCGGTCGGTGTCGACGCCGCTGCAGGTGCAGGTGCTGGTGACGGGCTAGCACTAGCAGTCGGCACGGCCTCACCATCAGCGACCAACATCATGATCGGCGCGTTGACGGCGACGCCTTCGGTGCCTTCGGCAACGAGAAGACGGCCAACTGTGCCTTCGTCGATTGCTTCAAACTCCATGGTGGCTTTGTCGGTCTCAATCTCGGCGATGACGTCGCCGGATTTGACCGCGTCGCCCTCTTTCACCAGCCATTTGGCCAGTTTGCCCTCTTCCATCGTCGGCGAGAGTGCCGGCATCAGAATTTCGATGGCCATAACCCTGGTATCTCCCTTGTGCGGTCGCCTA
>Ga0055584_100006789_pt1 | contig 11221 bp, 12 predicted proteins | sample OSDHelmetaG_FD_58716 | JGI IMG/M metagenome (GOLD analysis project Ga0055584, IMG submission 58716) | Pelagic marine sediment microbial communities from the LTER site Helgoland, North Sea, for post-phytoplankton bloom and carbon turnover... | ecosystem: Environmental > Aquatic > Marine >...
ACCGTCGGTGATCGCGATATCGAGTGGGTCGAGCTGTCGTAGCGCTCCGCTGTCGTGCCGAACTCGCGCTGGTCGTCGACTCGCACGGAGGCGGGATTATGGGGCTGTTCTGCGCTCCAGCCGCATCGGGCATGATGCGGCACGGCGCTGGACGCTCGTGATCGCGATTGCCGAGTGGGGATCTGCGGGGCAGCGGTTCCGATGTTGACGATCAAACTGCTTCTGCTGGCGGTGACTGCGCGTTGGCGGCGTGTCGGGGGCGAGGCACCGGATCGGTAGCAAGCTGCGTTCGTTGGCCGAGTCGGGACCGGCTGACTCCCGGAAAGACCTAGGGTGCTCGATGATGACGGTGGAGGTCTTGAGCTGTGAGGATCCTTTGTTGTCGGTCCGACTTCGCCGTCTGGACCCGCCCCGCATATCAGCTGTCCGAGGTGTCAACGACCATGCGACCTCGGAACCGCTGGTCTCACCCGATGACATCATCGACTGCTTGTTCGGGACGTTGGGATGATCCTGCTTGATGGGGCGCCGGTCGCTTCGCTCGAGGAATACGTCGAACGCGGTGGCGGGGCTGCGCTGGGTATTGCCGTCGAGTCCGGGCCTGACCACGTGCTCGACGAACTCGAGTCTTCGGGCCTGCGAGGTCGTGGAGGCGCCGGGTTCTCGACCGCGCTGAAGTGGCGCTCGATCGTCGCTGGTGGTGCGGAGGCCGGCGAGCGTTTCGTGGTCGCCAACGGTGCCGAAGGTGAGCCGGGGACGTTCAAGGATCGGGCGTTGTTGCGTCACAACCCGTATCTGCTGCTGGAGGGGTTGCTGGTTGCGGCGCGCACGGTCGGTGCTCGCCGGGCGTTCGTTGCGTTGAAGTCGTCGTTCGAGTTCGAGGCCGACGTGGTCGCGCTGGGGGCGGCTGAGATGGCTGCAGCCGGATGGGCCGACGATGTTCAGATCGAGCTGGTGCGTGGCCCCGACGAGTATCTGTTCGGTGAGGAGAAGGCGTTGCTCGAAGTGATCGAGGGTGAAGAGCCACTGCCTCGCCTGTTCCCCCCGTACTTGTATGGGTTGTTCACGACGAACCCGCAGGTGGGTTGGTCGGCGGGAAGAACACTCGCCGACGTCCGGCCCGAGGGGTCGAATCCGACTCTGGTCAACAACGTCGAGACGTTGTCGACTGTCACGGCGATCGTCGCCAAGGGTGGGGAGTGGTATCGGGGCTTCGGGACGGCGGAGTCGCCGGGCACGATGATGTGCACGGTGTCGGGTGACACGGTGCGTCACGGTGTCGGCGAGTTCGAACTCGGGACACCCGTGGCGACGGTCATCGCAGCGCTGGGCGGTGGGATGATGGATGGTCGAGCCGTCAAATACGTGCTGTCGGGGATTTCGAATCCGGTGCTGCGTGGTGAGTTGATCGACACGCCACTCACCTATGAACACATGGAATCGGTGGGCGCCGGTCTTGGGACGGGTGGATTCATCGTGTACGACGATCGCACCGATCCTGCCGAGTTGGCCCATGCGGTCTCGCGTTTCCTTGGCGTCGAGTCGTGTGGCCAGTGCTCGGCGTGCAAGCTCGGTTGTCAGGCGATCACCGAGTTGTTGTCGGGTCTCGACGGCGTCACCGAGGGTGCCGTGTACGGCGAGATCTCGGCACGCTTGGCGAGCGTGACCGATGCGTCGCGGTGCTTCTTGCCGTCCCAGGAGCAACGCGTGGTGGCGAGCTTGTTGTCCGACATGCGCGACCCCGGATCGCGGCGTCCGGCGCGAGGGCTGGAGCTGACGAAGATCGTTGACCTGGTCGGCGACCGATTCGTCCTCGATGACACCCAAGCCCGAAAGCGCCCCGATTGGACCTACGAGGCCAAGCCGACATGATCGAACCGCACGGCTTGCTGCGTCGACGATGACACGGCGGGATCCGGTTTGTGATCACTGCGTCGCGTTGAGCGAACAGCGAGCTGACGTCCCTCCCCTCGTCCGACTGACACCAGCAACGAGATGCGCTACGTCGAGCAGTCACGGCATTGACATCGACGAGAGGCAGACCGTGACGCATCCGACCGATCTCTCGTCGGCGAAACCGGTCTGTGGAGTTCCCGGACGCGGACTGGTTGTTCGTGGCTCAGCGCCGCGCGCTGATTTCGTAGCCGCATGTATGGGCGCCGTCCGTTTTGTGGGTGACTCGTTGCACGGTTGCGTCAGGAAGCAGGTCGCGAAGGAAGTCGAGTTCGGCAGCGCAGGCTTGGCGGTAGCGGCTGGCGACGGTCCAGATCGAGCAGCTGTGGAGGTTGATTCGGTAGTGGTCGTCGTCGATCTTGTCGAAGTCGGCGAGGTAGCCCTGTGCGTCGAGCAGCTCGGTCAAGATTCTGACTCGCGCGTCAAGGGGCCGGCCGGAGAGTTTGTCTGTGGCGTTGTTGACGAGTTGGCGTCGGCGCCGGTCGAAGACCCGGTCGATGAGCTGCGGGTCTTCTTGCTCGATGTGTTCGAGCAACTCGAGCGACAGGCTGTTGTCTGCGGTGACAAACAGCGACTCGGAGCGGTCGGTGGCGTGGTAGCGGTCAGCAGGCCGTCCGGGCTGTCCGCGGTCTTGGCGTGCGTCGATCAGGTCCGCTGAACGCAGCGCGCTGAGGTGTTGGCGAACAGCGCTCGGTGAGATCTCGAGTGTGGTGGCCAGCTCGTCGGCGGTTGCTTCGCCGTGTCGTTTCACCTCGGCGAGCACACGTCGCTGAGTCGGCGAAGCAGCAATGTGCACGGTGTCCACCGCTTCAGGCTAGCAGCCGATCGTCGTATCAGTCGTTTCGCAAGGCGCAACTTGCGAAACGGGTCCTGCGCCGATAGAACGTGAAGACAACGATGGCTGGTGATGAGTACCGGCCCGAGCGCTTTGCCTCTCGCATCTGAAGCGGAGGTGAGCACAGGAAGAGCACAGAGAGGAGCACCATGAAGGTTTGGATCGATCAGGACTTGTGTACGGGTGACGGTCTGTGTGAGGAGATCGCCCCCGATGTCTTTTTCGGGATGGACGACGGGCTGTTCTATGTGAAGGAGTCGGAGGAGAACTTCGGTGCCGAGAAGCTCTTCGATGGTTCGGCCAACCCGGCCGGCGCCGAGGGGTTGGCCCGGATCCCTGACGGCGGTTTGGAGCGGGTGATCGAGTCGGCCGAGGAATGCCCCGGTGAGTGCATCTTCATCGATGTCGGAGCGGCCTAAGCCCTTCTGCCCCCGGTGCCGGGACGAGCCGAACTTCATCGAACTCGCCGACGGGCTCGCCGTTGTGGCGAACCAACCAAGCAGCCAACGACGACCGAGGAGACGATTGCGATGACAACCACCGAACAGGTTCCAGAACGATCAGCGAGTGAAAGCACCCGCACCATCGAGGAACTGACCGAGTCGGACTACGAGTTCGGCTTCAGCACCGACCTCGACACCGACATCGCCCCGCCGGGCCTCGATGAGAGCGTCGTTCGCCTCATCTCGTCGAAGAAGGACGAACCGGAATGGTTGCTCGAATGGCGTCTCAAGGCGTACGAAGCGTGGCAGGCGATGGACGAGCCGGACTGGGCGAAGCTCGACATCGCCCCAATCGACTACCAGGCGATCAGCTACTGGGCGGCACCGAAACAGAAGCCCGTGCTCGACAGCATGGACGACGTCGACCCCGACATCCGTGACATGTTCGACAAGCTCGGCATCCCGCTCCACGAGCAGAAGATGCTCAGCAACGTCGCCGTCGACGCGATCGTCGACTCCGTCTCGGTCACCACCACGTTCAAGAAGACGCTCCTCGAAGCCGGAGTCATCTTCTGCTCGTTCTCCGAAGCGGTTCATGACTACCCCGACCTCGTTCGCGAGCACCTCGGCTCCGTCGTCCCCGTCCGTGACAACTCCTTCGCCGCGCTGAACTCGGCGGTCTTCTCCGACGGTTCGTTCTGCTACATCCCCAAGGGCGTCCGTTGCCCGATGGAGCTGTCCACGTACTTCCGCATCAACTCGATGAACACCGGTCAGTTCGAGCGCACGCTCATCGTCGCCGAAGACGATTCGCACGTCTCGTACCTCGAAGGGTGCACCGCCCCGCAGCGAGATGAGAACCAACTGCATGCAGCCGTTGTCGAATTGGTCGCCAAGGACCGCGCCGAGATCAAGTACTCCACGGTCCAGAACTGGTACCCGGGTGACGAGAACGGCGTCGGTGGCATCTACAACTTCGTGACCAAGCGAGGCCGCGCCCACACTGACGCGAAGATCTCTTGGACCCAAGTCGAGACCGGCTCCGCGATCACGTGGAAGTACCCGAGCGTGATCCTCCAGGGTGACCGTTCGATCGGCGAGTTCTACTCCGTCGCGTTGTCGAGCAAGCGCCAGCAGGCTGACACCGGCACGAAGATGATCCACATCGGCAAGGACACCACCAGCTCGATCATCTCGAAGGGCATCTCGGCCGGCCACGGCCAGAACACCTACCGCGGCCTGGTCAAGGTCCTTCGATCTGCCGAGAACGCCCGCAACTACACGCAGTGCGACTCGCTGCTGCTCGGGAAAGAATGTGGCGCACACACGATCCCGTACATCGAGGTCAAGAACCCGAGCGCGCAGATCGAACACGAAGCCTCGACGTCGACCGTCGGCGAGGACCAGCTCTACTACTGCCGCCAGCGCGGCATGACCGAAGAAGACGCAATGTCGATGATCGTCAACGGCTTCTGCCGAGAAGTGTTCAACGAACTCCCGATGGAGTTCGCCGTAGAAGCTCAGCGATTGCTGAGCGTGAGTCTGGAAGGAAGTGTCGGCTGATGCTGCACGTCAACAACCTCACCGCCGCCATTGCTGGCAAGCAGATCCTCAAAGGCTTCGATCTCGATGTCGACGCAGGCGAGGTCCACGCGATCATGGGACCGAACGGCTCGGGCAAGAGCACCTTCGCACACGCACTCGCCGGCCGCGACGGCTACGAGATCGACGGGGTCGCCACACTCGACGGCGTCGACCTGCTCGACTTGGAGCCCGAAGCTCGCGCCGCAGCGGGGGTATTCGTCGGGTTCCAATACCCGGTCGAGATCCCAGGGGTGAACAACATGTACTTCCTTCGCACCGCGCTGAACTCGGTCCGACGCGCCCGAGGCGACACCGAGATCGGCGCCCGCGACTTCCTTGCCCTCGCCAACGAGGCGATGGAACTCGTCGAGATGAAACAGGACTTCCTTGATCGTCCAGTCAACGCCGGCTTCAGTGGCGGCGAGAAAAAGCGCAACGAGATTTTGCAGATGGCCATCATGCAACCGCGCCTCGCGGTGCTCGACGAGACCGACTCGGGTCTCGACATCGACGCCCTACGCGTCATCGCCAGCGGCGTCAACGAGCTGCGCAGCCCGGAGCGTTCCGTGATCATGATCACCCACTACCAGCGGCTCCTCGACTACATCCAGCCCGACTTCGTACACGTGCTCGTGGACGGGCGAATCGTCGAGTCCGGCGACCACACGCTCGCCCTGCACCTCGAAGACCACGGCTACGGCGACTTCGTCAACCACGACCTCGACGACGCCGCCGAACGCCCGCTCACCGGAGCAACATCATGATGACGCCGACCACAACGCCGGTCGAAACGGACCCAACGCCGGCCGCCCGCCTCGACTCGCTCGACCGGATTGGCATCGTCAGATACCCGACGCGACGCGACGAGGCCTGGCGATACGCCCCGCACCGACAGCTCGCCCAACTCTCGTTCGGGCCCCCGCTCGCGGCGTCGGGAGAAATTCCGGCCGCACTCGACGAACAACTCCCCACCCTCGACGGCCCGCGCATCGTCGTCGTCAACGGCATTGTCGACGCCGACCGCTCGAACCTGACGACACCCAATGGTCTTCGCCTGTCGACACCGGCCGACGCGCTCATGAACATGCACCGCGCAGAGCAGTCCGGCTCCCATGACAACGGCGGCCTTGTCGACGATGAGGTCCTCGATGCCTACACAGCGCTCAACTTTGCGTTCGCCGACAGCGGCACGGTGATTGATGTCGCCGACGGCGTCGCGCTCGACGAGCCAATCCACATCGTCGATATCGCCGTGCCCACCCCACAACAGAACGGGTCGTGCACCCACACGACGATCCGTCTCGGTGCCGGGAGTTCGGCGACCGTCGTCGAAACTCGACTCGGTGTCGGCAATGACGTCGGCGGATCGAACGTCGCCACGACCGTGTCGCTCGGCCATGACGCAACCCTTGACCACGTGCTGCTCCAAGACGTTCCCGCCGGCCTCGTCCATCTCAGCCGGGTCGATGTCACCCAGCAGGCGCGCAGCACGTTGCGGGCCCGATCGTTCAACCTCGGCGCCTCGTACGGCCGCCTCGCCTACGACGTCCACCTCGCAGGCGTCGACGCGCAGGCCGATCTGTCCGGGCTGTTCGTCGGTTCTCGTGAACAGATCCTCGATCAGCAGATCACCGTGGTCCACGACGCCGAGGGCTGCACGAGCCGTCAGTCATACCGTGGCGTGCTCTACGACGACAGCACCGGCATCTTCAACGGCGGCATCGACGTTCGCCCCGGCGCTGACGGGACCGACGCAGCACAATCCAACGACAACCTGCTGCTGTCCAACCGCGCCGAAATCAATACGCAGCCCCGCCTCGAGATCCTCGCCGACGAGGTCGCCTGCAAACACGGTGCCACCGTTGGCCAGTTGGACGAAACGGCGATGTACTACCTGCGCTCCCGCGGCATCCCGGCCGACGAGGCGCGACGACTCCTGATCAACGGATTCGCCGATCAAGCCGTCGATGACGTCGGCATCGAAACCGTGCGGGAATGGATCCTTGACCGTCTGCGACACACGAATGACTGATCAGCCAGTCACCGTTAGCGCGACCAAAGGATTCACGTTGCCACGCGACTGCGAGGTGACGATCGTTCCCGCCGGACACCGCACCACACTCAGATCCGGCGACCGGGTCACGCTGCTCCAAGCGCTCGGCGCGACCGCAACCGTCACCACCCGCGACGGCGAAATGGCACGTCTCAACCAGGCCGACTCGGTCGACTTCGGTTTCGTCGCCCTCGCCGCGAAGCCCGACGCCACGGGCGATACACCGTTCAGCGTGGATCGGGTGTGGGAAGCAGCAGCCACCGTGTATGACCCCGAGATACCGGTCGACATCGTCGAACTTGGCCTCGTCTACCGCGTCGACACCACCGAACAAGCCAACGGTGCATGGCACATCGACATCGACATGTCAGTCACCGCCCCGTTCTGCGGGATGGGAGACATCTTGCGCCAAGACCTCCACGACGTCGTCGCCGCCATCGACGGCGTCGACGACGTCGAAGTCAAACTCGTCTTCGACCCCCCATGGGACGTCACGCGCCTCTCCGCTGTCGCCCGACTCGAACTCGGAATGATGTGACCGCCGCTCACTTGTACACCAGGTTTCGAACAGAAGGACCACCCCGATGACCGTCTCAATCGACCAAGACCTCGCCGCTGGCCGCTACGCACAAGCCACCCCCGACGCGGTCTTCGGCCCACACGACGGCCTCCACGACGTCATCGAATCGACAGAGCAATGACCAGGAGATTGCCCCTTCATAGACGTTGGACAGCCCGCAAATCGAGCAAGGCCGCTACCCAAGAAGCCACGCCGACACTCACGCCATCAGAACCGCCCGGCCCTGCACAGCCCGACGCGGCGTCAGCACCGTCGAATCCAGATGTTGCGCCACAGTCGATCTCGTTGACCGAGAAACCGACAGTGTCAGCGCCCGAACCGTCGGGGAACAAGCTTCCAGGGATTCGCGACATCGTCGCTGTCGCCAGCGGCAAGGGCGGGGTCGGCAAGTCGACCGTCGCTGTCAACCTCGCAATCGCGCTGTCCCAGAGCGGGAGCCGTGTCGGCCTCGTCGACGCCGACGTCCTCGGCCCCAGCATTCCGGGCATGCTCGGCCTGCCGCTCGACGAACTGCCCTTCGCCACTGCCGATGGCCGAATGGTTCCCCCTGAACGTCACGGCGTCAAGGCAGCCTCGATGGGCCTGCTCCGAAACGACGACAACCCCGCCATCCTGCGCGGCCCGATGGTCTCCAAGTACCTCCAAATGCTGGTCGCCCAGGTCGACTGGGGAGAACTCGACTACCTGATTCTCGACCTGCCACCGGGAACCGGTGACACCCAGCTCACGCTCGCTCAGAGCCTGCGACTGTCCGGCGTCGTGATCGTCACCACTCCCCAAGACGTCAGCTTGAAGATCGCTCGACGCGGTCTGCGGATGTTCGAAACGGTCAACGTCCCCATCCTCGGCATCGTCGAGAACATGAGTACCTTCACCTGCCCCCACTGCGGCACCGACACCGACGTGTTCGGCCAGGGTGGTGGCGAACACATGAGTGCCGAACTCGATGTCACATTCCTGGGCGCCATCCCACTCGACGCCGACATTGTCACGGGCGGCGACGGCGGTCAACCCATCGTCATCGAACGACCCCAGTCCGTCGCCGCCACGACCTACCGCCACCTTGCTGACACCGTCGACACCCACCTCCAGGGCCTCAGCGCCGCCGTCCTGGGCTCGTTCTCCTGGACCTGGGACACCAACCACGGCGCACCCGGCTGGTTCGACGCTGCGGCCCAACCCGATGGTTCATCTACAACACCCATTGGGTTCGCCCAACGGGACCGAACCACACTGTCGGTGCTGTGGGAGGACGGCCGCCACGACGACATCGACGTCCGCGACCTCCGCCTCGCCTGCCGGTGCGCGGCATGCGTCGAGGAGATGAGCGGCCGACCGCTGCTCGACCCCGCCAGCATCGTCGCCGACGTCGCACCTCGTTCGATCACGGGCATCGGCAACTATGCCATCAACGTCACATGGAGCGATGGCCACAGCACCGGAATCTACGCCTACGACTACCTGCGGTCCGTCGCCGAACGCGACGACGCCAAGGTGGTCCAAGATGTCTGAACCATCCCTCGACGCCCCTCTTCACATCCGCGCCGAGACCTCGGTCGCAGATCCCGAGACCTGCAAGTTCATCGTCGATCGGAGCGTGCATCCCGGCGGGCCCGTCGCGTTCGAACGTAGCGCGGTCACAGACTCCTCGACTCTTCCCGCTCGCCTCTTCATGTTCGACGAGGTCTCGGCCGTTGTCGTTGCCGACACGACCGTCTCGGTCACCAAAGTGCGCTCGGCGTCGTGGGAAGGTCTTCGGGCCAAGATCGGCGCCGAGATCCGAGCCCACCTCCAATCCGGACGACCAGCGATCGCCGAACCGTCGCAGACCGGACGCGATGACAACCAGGTTCGTGCCGCGCTCGAACGTCTCCTCGAGCGCGAAGTCAACCCATCGATCGCCGCCCACGGCGGCAAGATCTCCATCGTTGCGCTGACCAACGGCGTGTTGTCCATCGCGATGAGCGGGGGGTGCCAAGGGTGCGCCTCGTCCACCGCGACACTGCGCGACGGCTTCGAAACAATGGCCCGCCGCGTCGCGCCCGAACTCACGCAGATCGTCGACACCACCAACCACGCCGCCGGCGAGTCACCCTTCTACGCGCAGCCTTCTGCCAGGAACGGCAACACCAGCCCGCTGCGCAGCGTTCACGTCGGTACCCCGCACAACCAATCGGTCCACCGAACATGACCCCGACCCCTGCGCTCGCCGCAACCAACCAACCGAATCAATCAAGGAGCACCTCGTCATGACCACCACCGAGACCAACCGGCCAATACTCACCCTCAGCGGACAAGCGGTCACCAAGATCGCCCAACTCATCGCCGACGAAGCAAGCGACGAGCAACTCGGCCTCCGAGTCGCAGTGAAAGCTGGCGGGTGCTCCGGCTTCTCCTACGAAATGTTCTTCGACCCCGAAACCAACCCCGACGACACGGTCACAACGTTCGACACCGTGGTGGTCAAAGTCGACGCCGCCAGCGCAGAGCACCTCACCGGCGCCACCCTCAACTACAACGACGGCATCCAAGGAGCAGGCTTCAGCGTCGAGAACCCCAACGCGCAACGAAGCTGTGGCTGCGGGCAATCCTTCTCCTGAACGTGACCGCCACCACAACCGGCACGCCAACTGACACGCTGCGCCGCCCCGTCCGAGACCTGCGCATCTCGGTCACCGACCGGTGCAACTTCCGATGCACCTACTGCATGCCCAAAGAAATCTTCAACAGCAGCTTCCAGTACCTCGAGCGGAGCGAACTCCTCAGCTTCGAAGAGATCGAACGCGTCGCAAAATGCTTCGCCCGCTACGGCGTCACCAAAATCCGGCTCACTGGTGGCGAACCGCTGCTGCGCAACGGCATCGAAGATCTCGTCGCCAGACTCGCTGCAATCCCAGAGATCACCGATGTTGCGCTCACCACCAACGGCGCCCTGCTCGCCCGCAAGGCTGTATCCCTCGCCGCCGCCGGCCTCCACCGCGTGACCGTGAGTCTCGACTCGCTCGACGACACGACATTCATGGCCATGAACGACGTCGATTTTCCCGTCCAGAAGGTTCTTGACGGCATCGATGCAGCAGCACAAGCCGGTCTGGGCCCCATCAAGATCAACATGGTCGTCAAACGTGGCCTCAACGACACCTCGGTGATCGACATGGCCACTCACTTCAAGGGCACCGGCCACACCTTGCGTTTCATTGAGTACATGGATGTCGGCGTCACCAACGGCTGGGAACTCAGCGATGTCGTTGCCGCTCAAACCATCGGCGAAACCCTTCACGAAGCATTCCCGATCGAACCCATCGCACCCGCCTACCCAGGCGAGGTCGCAACACGCTGGCGATATCTGGACGGCACGGGAGAGATCGGCATCATCAGCTCGGTCACCCAACCGTTCTGCGGCAACTGCACCCGGGCCCGCCTTTCCGCCGCCGGCGCCCTCTACACCTGCCTGTTCGCAGCAAACGGCACAGACCTGCGCCAAATCCTCAAGCAAAGCCCCGACGACGACACTCTCGACCAAACCGTCAGCAACGTCTGGACCCACCGAAGCGACCGCTACTCCGAGAACCGAACATCGCTCACCACCGGGGTCGCCAAAGTCGAAATGAGCCACATCGGCGGATAGCCCACCCGACACAGCCAGCCGATATCGATCGACCCCAGGACAGCACGGCACGATCTGATCGGGAGTGGCCGATCGAACGTGCCGAACCAGTGCGGATTGTCGGGTCGCGCTCGTCGCGTGATATGCGTGCGCCCGCCGCGGCGTG
>Ga0055584_100006791_pt1 | contig 11218 bp, 8 predicted proteins | sample OSDHelmetaG_FD_58716 | JGI IMG/M metagenome (GOLD analysis project Ga0055584, IMG submission 58716) | Pelagic marine sediment microbial communities from the LTER site Helgoland, North Sea, for post-phytoplankton bloom and carbon turnover... | ecosystem: Environmental > Aquatic > Marine >...
AACCCAACAATTAAGTATTCTGCCTAATGCTCTTGGTATTACGGTTCCTGATCAGATAGATATTTTTGCCAGCCGCGTAGACAGTATTTCGCAAACGACCAGTACCCGCCAACATTGGGCGAATTTACTGCTTGCCAGCCTGTTGCTGTATGGCGTGCTACCTCGTTTTTTATTAAGTGTGTTTAGTATTGCCATGTATCGCTTAAAGCGTCTGACCTTGGCAAAAACAACACAGGAGCTTGCCATCGAGCGCCGTTACCAAGAACAAAAAAACAGTCAAATATTGGATCCTGAAACAGTCACTCCGATCATAAATGATCACACCATATTAGCGAGCAAGACTTTACCCCCTGTGAGCTCCACAGCATTGGGGCATGTTTGGGCATTATTTGAATGGAGTTCAGCGATACCTAATAGCCTCGGCGGCGCAGATTCAGTGACAACACTCAACGATGCCACGCAACAGCAAACATTTTTAACCGCTCAATACTCGCTACCTATTTATATATTGGTGGATGGTAGGCATAGCCCGGATCGTGGTTCTCGTCGATTTTTTATCAATGCAGTAAAAGCACATCCAGAATTATCATTGGTCATTACTTGTGACGATCAAGCTGTTTTTGCCGAAGACTGGCAACGCACTGGGCTAGAATCTGGTATTCGTCCCACGCATTTTTTTACCTTGCAGGGTGATAAGGAGTAACTGTGTCGATTTCTCTTTTAGTTGTTGGGCATGCCAATACAGGTAAAACCTCGCTGATTCGCACCCTGCTACGCCAACAATCATTTGGTGAAGTCAGTAATCAAGCAGGCACAACCCGTCACGTAGAAAGCGTTTCTATCAAGCTAGAAGGCAAAGACTTACTTACCCTGACAGATACACCGGGCTTTGAAGATTCCATTGGACTATGGCAAACACGACAACAAGCACCATTTGATCAATACCAAGGTGCAGAGTGGATTATCCACTTCTGTAAAAGCCATTTAGCCAATGATTTATTTGAGCAAGAAGCTAAAATTCTCAAGCAACTCGATCGCTGTGACATTATTTTGTACGTAGTCGATATTCGTCAAGCACCGCTCGGAAAATACCTTGATGAACTCACCCTACTCGCTAGTGCCAATAAACCTATTGTGCCTATTCTAAACTTTAGTGCGACGCCCAGTGCGCATTTAACAGCATGGCGAAAAGTATTAGCAGAACGTCACCTTCATGCCGTAGTACGCTATGATACCGTCGCCTTTTATTTCGAAGATGAAAAACGCCTCTATCAAAGTTTACAAAGCTTGATGCCAGACCATTATCAAGAAATTGAAACGTTATTAACCACCCGTCAAACAGCAGCTCAATCACGACGACTTTCTGCTATAGAATCGCTTGCGGACTTACAAATTAAAGCAGCGAGCAGTCGCAAGCGTTGTGAGTATCACCCACCTCAAGCCAATGAAATAAGTACATTCGAAAACACAATTCGGGCTTTAGAAAGTCAATTTATTCATACGCTGTTACAACGCTATGAATTTCGTGAAGAAGATCTATTACCAGACAGTTTTTCGATACAAAGCGGAGCGTGGCAGCAAGATATCTTTGCTCTAGAAACACTGAAAGAATGGGGATTAAATACTAGCGTCAGTGCTATGACAGGCGCTGTGATTGGCGCTGGTGTCGATGTGATGACTGGTGGTTTATCACTAGGAGCCGCCACTGCTATGGGCGCGATCCTTGGTGCCTCTTGGCAAACTAGCAGACATTATAAAGATACGCTAAAGAGCAAACTCACAGGACGTCATTACTTATGTGTGGAGTCATCGACATTAGCTGTATTGTGCCTTCGAGGGTTGGCATTGATTGCTCACCTTGATCAACGTGGACATGCCTCTCAACAGGCTTTCAATATAACTAACAACTCACAAAATACAACAGATAATAAAACGTTAGAAGAAAGTACCAAAAAGCTCATCCACGACTTAACGCCACTATGGAAAAACGCACAGCAGCATCCCGAGTGGAGTCAGCAATTATTGGATGTGTCGCAACCGACTAAGCAAGCTCTTATTACTCTGCTAAAAAACACCATTTAACAAGCTAAAAATAACAGAAGATTATCTCTAGCTTTCTGCATTATCGCTCATAAATATAGTAACTATATTTATACACCTTAGAAACGGTCGACTCGAAAAGGTGTTATGTCTACCGACGGTGTTTTCTCACTAATTAAATCTGCGATAATTTGCCCGGTGATCCCTGACAAGGTCATACCAATATGACCATGGCCGAAAGCATAAAATACATCTTTGTCTTTAACAGAAGCACCAATGATTGGTTTTGAATCGGGCATTGACGGTCGAAATCCCGTCCATTGGGCATCGTAATCTCCTAATTGTGGTAATAATGTTTTTACGGTGTCCGCGATGAGTTTGACTCGCTTAGGGTTGACCGGATTGTTTACACCACCTAGCTCTACAGTGCCTGCTGCACGTAATGCTGTGTCCATTGGTGTCATGTAAAACCCTACATCCGCCCAACCTACTGGACGCTTTAATAAGTCTTGTGCACCTGAATACATAACGTGGTAACCCTGCTCTGTATCTAATGGCACCTTGTCACCTATTTGTGCTGCGAATTTACGCGACCAAGCTCCTGCGGCGACAACAACTTTATTCGCGGATATATCACCGTTATCAGTATGAATACAAAGTTCAGAAACACTGAGTCTTTGGATATCTAACGCACTAGCTTTAACAATACGTCCGCCTTTTTTACGTACCAAATCGCCCATATTTTTTAGTAACTGACGAGGGTTTTGGACATGATAACCGTCATTGAAGAGCAAACCTTTGTGGTAAAGAGGGGTAATATTGGGCTCTAAATCAGCGACTTCAGCGTGGCTTAATTCTTGAACAGGAATGCCGTTATTGCGCCTCAAATCTATATCTGTACGGGCGTTTGCAAAGCTCTCTGGACTGCTGTAAAGGTACATGGTGCCATTAATCTCGAGTAACTCTTGGGCATTTACCTCTTTAAATAAAGGCTCAAACGCACGATTAACATGCGATAAAAGTATGCCCAATTCACGGGCAATATTTTCTACTTTAGAGGCCGTACTTGCCATTAAAAAGCGGACGAGCCAAGGAGATAATTGCGGAAGATAAGACCAACGTACTGATAATGGACTTTTCGAGTTAAAGAGTAAGTTGGGGATCTGCTTTAAAATAGCGGGAGTAGCCACTGGGATATTAGCATATGTCGCAATCGTACAAGCGTTACCGTAATAAGCCCCTTCAGTAAAAGGCTCTGGGTCCACTAAGGTAACTTGATGACCTTGGTTCTGTAAATAAAGCGCTGTCGCAATACCAACAAAACCCGCTCCGATAATCGCAACATGGTGCGACTTACCTTCCTTTTGAGAAAGTTTAAGATCCATTTATTACACTCCAACGTCATAAAATACCCCGTTCAGGGTGCTAAAATAGAAATTTATAGTGAGTGTTAACTTGCTAACTCGTCATCTAAACGCTGTTTAGTTTCATGCATTAAGATCTCACACTGCTTTACTAACTGCACGACATCAGTTTCATGTAAGCCTGTAGTATCAATCGGTGGCAGCATTTCTACAATAACCTTACCGTTGCGCCAACGGTTCATTTTTACTTGTTGATGAGTATTGCTACAAACCACAGGAATAATAGGTACGCCAGCTTGCACCGCAGCATGAAAAGCGCCTCGCTTAAAATGTAGCCAGCCTCTTCCACGACTACGAGAGCCTTCTGGAAACATAAAGATCGACAGTCCTGTTTCTTTCATCTCGGTTACTATCTGATCGATTGTTGCGATTGCTTTCTTCTTATTTTTTCGATTTATCATAATGTTACCGCTGATCCAATATAGCGCCCCGAAAAAAGGAATCCAACGAAGTGAGCTTTTTCCAACGGTAACCGCACCTTTAGGGAAAACATTAGCAAGGGTAAACAGATCAAAATTATTCTGATGGTTGGCAATGTATACAGCCTGAGGGACAACATAAGTGTCTGGCGACACTCGTCCTTCAACAGATAGTCCAAACAGAGGGGCAACTCGAGAAAATATACTACCAAGATGGTAAACACGATTTTTAGACGTTAACGTGAAGAGACAAAAGAACAGACCAAATAAGGTCACTCCGATAATTAACACCACTAACAGCAACATCCGCATTAAAAAAAGCATACTGCATTCACCTTACTTTCAAAGAAGAATGGCCTTACCTATAAAGCCTAATAATTTATGTTAAAAAATAATCAGATTTTCCCAAAGGCCTGCTGCCAGGCTAAAAACTCATCGGCTAGCAATGGTTTGGAATAAAAATAGCCTTGGATCTTATCACATTGATATCGTCCTAACAGTTCGACACCTTGAGCATTTTCAGCCCCTTCTGCCGTTACTTTAAAGCCCAAACTATGAGACAACTCAATAGAAGCTTTTACAATAAACTCATCGCCTTTATTTATATCAATATACTGTATAAAAGCTCGATCTATTTTTACTTCATTGACTGGAAGCTCACGTAAATAAGCCAGTGATGATTGACCTGTGCCAAAATCATCGATGGCTAAATGAATACCTAAACTTTGTAGTTTAGTCAGTACTTGAATAACTTTATTACGATCGTTCATGACGGCACTTTCTGTGACTTCTAACGCTAATGCCTCAACAGGAAGACCATTCTCTGCTAATGCACATTGGATAAATGCTGGTAACTGTTCATTCACTAGATCATGAGCAGATAAGTTGATCGCCACTCGAATAGTATGCCCTGCACTCCACCAACATTTCAATTGTGCTAAGACGGTTTTTATCATCCAATGCGTCAGCAGTTGAATATTCCCTGCTTGCTCTAGTAAGGAGATAAATTCATCCGGTGGAATAAAGCCTAACGCTGGATGCTGCCAACGTACTAACGCTTCAGCTTCGTTACAGTCTTTATCGACAACCCCTACTTTAGGTTGATAAACCACAAACATTTGTCCTGCGGTTAACGCTCCAGACAAATCACCGATAATACGTAATTGACGTTGATGGCTCTCGTCTTGCCCAGCTTGATAAAAAGCAATTCCACCAGGCTCACCCTTAGCCTGATCGACCGAAATATCCAACCGACGCATCGCATCATTCACGCTGATAATAGTCTCTTCCAGTGGTAATACCCCCACAGCAACAGACAAAAACACTTCCGACCCTTGGACTATAAAAACTTTCTTGAAAGCGGCGGTTAACCGATGAAACTCTTCTAATCCCATCGTTTGATCAAATACTAATATAAATTGATCACCACCGATACGTGCTTGCATCACGGCACTGCTTCCCCAACTTAATAATCGCTCTGACACTCTAAGTAGCAGTAGATCGCCATTATCAAAACCCAACATATTGTTCAGATCTTTGAAGTGGCGAATATCAATTAATACTAAACAACCCGTATTACTAGGCAACATCTGACTCAAATGATGCTCCACCGCAGTTCGATTATACAACCCCGTATGTAGATCATGGAGTGCTCGACTCTTAAGTTCTTCTTCACGTAGAGAAATAGAATTTTGCATCGACATCATGGTAGTCGCTAACACACAAAATTCACCTTTAACCGCAGGCGCTTTTGCCTCACTGCCAACCCTACTGATTTGCTGAACAAATTCGACTAAACGTTCAATCGGTCGGGTGAGATTTCTCGCCAATAAAATCCCTAAAAATAAAGCCAAAGCTAATGTACCAGCAAAGATAAGCACCAATTGATTACGCGCGTGGTTATAACTTTCTAACCATGGCTTGTAAGGTAAATGCAAAATACCTAGTTGATTATCAGTTCCTAAATCAATACTAAGCGATAAATATTTGTCTGAATTAGTAAACTGTGGCGTTCGTGAAACCCCACCTATCTCTTGAATCTCTCGAAATACTGAGTTTTTGTCTTGTTCTGGAAGAGTGGAATAGCCTGAAAACATAGCGTCGTTCGTGATGTCTCCTACAAAACTAATATCCAGCCCTGTCACCGCTTTAATTTGTTCTGCCAGCTGCTTATCTAATAAAAATGCCATCCCTACCCATGCAATAGTATTAGGCGCTTTTACCGGCACCAACACTAGCTGATAGGCTTGCCCATCAAAAGCAATCATGGTGTTAATAGCAGAACCACCTGGACGGTGTGCAGCTTGAATAAGTTTCGTGACGGTGTCGTTTATATTTAATTCTTTTGTCGCTGCAATTGCCTTACCTAATGGCGATACTAGTATCGCTTCATCAGCACCAATACGTGCACCTTGGTTGGATAAAACAGAACGGATAGTGGCTATTTCTCGAGTGGCTATCGCTTGCTTAAAGCCAAAATCCGAGGCAAGAATTTCTACGCCTTTCGTCAGCTGGCTCGCTCGACTATCCAGGGATAAATAGAAGACATTCTGGCCCACATCGATGGCATGAACACCCTGATTATAATTGTCTTCTTTTAGCGAATTAAGTACTGCAATCGCAGTCCCTAATTGAACCAACGCAATCAGCCCTAATAACAAAACAATTAACCGAGAGCGAAAGCTGGTTAACATGAAACTATCCCTCTAAACCAAAGTAAATAATAGTGACTCGTATACTAACAAGCTCGTTAGTATTTTATTATGAGTTCATCACGACTTATAAACATTACCTTATTTGAGGAGGTTTACTAAACACTATATCCAGTGATCAAGAAAATAGTGCTTAATAACCGATTGCCAAACCGTTAGTCGACAATAAACCCTGATATCCTTTTTTAATTATTCCAATAACTGTCTTGCCAGTAATCTATTTGACTGTCGTGTAAAAAGCTCCATGCAACAAAACGACTAATTTTTTGCCCTTGGGACATCTCAACTGTTTTTACCTGTCGCGCACCAACCTCTTTTAGTATGCGATAAATCGCATCTAAATTACCTTGTCGTGCAACCAATGATGTAAACCAAAAACAACGATCTGAATACCGAACACTTTCTTTAATCATGCGTGAAATAAAGCCCGCTTCACCACCATTACACCATAGTTCTGGGGCGGTACCGCCAAAATTAAGCACTGGTTTAGCGGCTTGTGATCTGTTTGAGGTTTTGCCTTTTACGCCTCGCCATTTACGCTTAGACTCTCCCTCCATTGCCGCTTCACTAGTATGGAAAGGAGGATTACATAGCACAATATCAAAGCGCTCTTTATCTTTCCAAATACCTTCAAATAACTTGGTAGCATTACTTTGTAAACGAACATTAACAGCGTCTTTTAAACCGACATTTGATTTGATAATAGTATTACAGGTTGCGATCGCAACAGGGTTCACATCGGAGCCAACAAATTGCCAGCCATATTCTTGATGACCAATAATAGGGTAAACACAATTGGCACCAACACCAACATCTAGGGCTTTAACGTTTTTACCTCTTGGTATCACACCCTTATTACTAGCGGCTAATAAATCGGCCAAATAATGTATGTAGTCTGCACGACCTGGAATAGGAGGACAAAGATAGCCTGGAGGAATGTCCCAAAACGCCACACCATAAAAATGGCTTAGCAGCGCACGGTTTAATGTTTTAACAGCATCAGGGTTCGCAAAGTCCACCGACTCATTGCCATATTGATTGGGCTTAATGTAATGAGAAAGCTCAGGACAAGAGTCCGCTAACAAGGCAAAATTGTACCTAGCTTGATGTGGGTTACGTGGGTGCAACTCCAGCTTATTGGTGCGTCGTCCTGTTGATTGTTTTTTCAATGCCGCCATAATGTTGTCGATTTGATCAAAACGTTAGTATAACTGAGTTTGGACTTAAGTTGGAAAACACTCAGTAGAAATTAAACGGCAAAAAAGGTGATGAACAATCCTTGTAGCTTGCGATTAAAGCCAAGCAAAAAAAGGCGCTAACGATAGTCCTAATACAATAAATATAGCGAATAAAGTAAAGAGACTTTCTGCTGGATTATGCTTTGCATATTGTACATAACCGACCAACCACTCCCAAGGAGTAGGAGACTTACGATGAGTCACTCGTTTGAGCTGATCCTCACGAATCAACGCCAAGGCAGCAACTGCCTGCGCTTTTTCTTTTACCCAAATACCCGCTAAAGATATTTGCCAGCGCCCTGCTGACGTTTCATAAAAAGCAATGTCGTTATCAAACAGCAGTTGGCGAATGTCGTCTGCTTCTTCATCAGGAACATATTTGAGTCGAAAAACCAGAGTAGCCATAACACGCCTTTTGCTTATCAAGGAAATGAACGGCGCAAGGATAAGAGAAGACCTGGTGAAATACAATCACTCTACTCACTCTTAACCCTCGACGTTGTTCACCTATAGCGTCTTTAGCATTACTCAGAAATAATGGAATTGGATATCCACATCGGGGAAATCACCGTTTTTATCACCGATATTAGCACGACCAGTAAAACGCAGTAGTCGTTTATTATCAGGATCATAGGCTAATAGGATAGGACTAACCACCATCCTGACAACCCAAGAATCTGCCGTTAAAGAAAAGCATTCTGCATTCCTTTGCGTATCCGCCTTACACAAGCTACGACCTACCGTAAAGCCAACAGCCGTTTGACGACTAGGCACTACAAACTGAATATGCATTTTAGTATCATTTTCTAAAGCGCCCCAATATCGTAATACAAAGGCATTAAAACCAGCGTCGATAACCATTCCTGCTTCATAGTCGATTTCTTTTGTTTTGGTTTTTTCAGAGCGGTTCTTTTGGTACTGAATAGCGACTTGTCTTGTGTTGCTTTTTACACTGATTTTTTCGCCATTACGCTCATTTATTTGCGTAAAGCTTGGAGTAATCCTAGAACGACTTTCATCAATAACTTTATGCCCGAATACCGCACCATTAGGTTCTGAATATTCAACATTGTGTTTACCGCCCGCACTGAGAGTGTGAGTTTCTCGGTACAATAAGGCCCCTGTTTTAACACTATAAGCACTGCCGACTACTTTGGTAAACGTATCCTGTGCTACAGCAACTTGACTAAATACTGTACCTAGAACAAAAGTAAGCAGTAACGAGAAAACTGACTTACGACAAATAGATTGACTGACCATAACTGCTTATCCTCTTTCAACTATAAAACCCATTTTAAATAGCAAAACGCTTAATAATAAAAAACGTCAACTAACGTACTATTTATCGATTTTGTTTTTCAAAATCTCAAAAGATTGACCCAATAAAACCCAGTAAAATCGTGAAACGATACTGCATTATTAACAAGCCAAACTACGGGCAAATAAGGCGGTAACTGAAACCCACAGAGATAACAACCATATCGGTGGGAGGTTACCAAGATGTTGCGCTCCTAATATAAATAGTAAAAATACTACAACGAAAAAACTTTCGTAAATTAGGAGACACATAAAGAAAAACAGTAACACCAAACGCTACTTTACACGCTCATGGAAAAAGTAATGATCGTGCAAAAATAAATACACTGATCTTAAAAAAAGAGAATAGTACTCTCTCGTAAGACAGTACCTAATCAAACACCTTAAAACCGCTGTATATTGATCCGTTTTGGGGCACAGAACATTAATAGTACGCTGAAGCTAAAGTAAAACGATAATTAGGTTTTACGAAAACAAACTGCGAGGTACTGATGACTCGCTCTTTAAATCCTCCCTCACAATAGGCAAGATAAAAATCCCACATACGAAAAAATACATCATCGAACCCTAGATCTATCACCTCTCGTCGAGCATCGTGAAAACGCGCCCGCCAATCCGCTAAGGTTTTAGCATAGTGTTCTGTAATATCTTCTAGCTCAATGATCTGCATATCGGTTTTTTTTGCAATTTTTTCTGCGATAACCTGATTCGAAGGTAAGCAGCCGCCAGGAAAAATATAGCGCTGAATAAAATCCACTGATCTGCGAGCGTAATCATAACGTTGGTCAGCAATCGTAATAGCTTGAATAACCATCATGCCATGTGGTTTTAGCAATCGACTACATTGGCTAAAGTAGCTGTCATAATACTCGTGTCCTACCGCTTCAATCATTTCAATTGAGACAAGCTTGTCGTAGACACCTGTTAAATCACGATAATCTTCTAGTAGTAGCGTTACTTGATCACTCAGACCTGCTGCTTCAACTCGCGCTTTCGTAAATTCATATTGCTCTTTAGAGATTGTTGTCGTCGTCACTTTACAGCCATAATTCTGTGCTGCGTGCATCGCCATGCCTCCCCAACCTGTCCCTATTTCTAATAAATGATCCGTTGGTGACAAGCGTAATTTTTGACAAATTCGATCTAATTTATTGACCGCTGCAACCTCTAAAGACGCGTCTTTTTCTGGATACACTGCAGCGGAATACATCATGCTTGAGTCAAGAAACAGAGAGAAAAAATCATTACCCAGGTCGTAATGTGCAGATATATTTTTCCTTGAACCACACTGACTATTACCATTGAATTTATGTGTTATTTTTGCACCTATACGTCGCCAAATTGGGCGCTTTGCATTCATATCATAAAGTACACTTAAATTAGCCACCATCAGTCGAATAACCGCCACTATATCCGGTGAGGTCCACCAGCCTTTCATATACGCTTCGCCTGATCCAATCGTACTATTTAGAAAAATATCTCGGTAAGCTCCTTTATCATGGATATGGATATGTGCATGATAGCGAGCACTGTCTTTGGGCTCACCAAACTCATAAAACAGACCTTGATCTTCTAACGTTAAATGACCAATCGTGAGTTTTTTTAACATGCTAAACACCACTCGCTTAGAAAAACTATCCAACCAATCATTACAACGGCGCTTACCGAATTTTTGGTTATCTATACTGATTGAGTTCATTCGATAGTGCCCCTTTATTTTATTATTTAGTATTAGATGACGTATTACTTGGGTGTGAATGCAAAGGAACTTTCTTCCTCCATAATTTTAAAGCTTGCCAATAAATTCCCAATAAGACTTTCATCGTCATTACAGGGTAAGTAACAAGAACTTTTGCCAATGAGACACGAGAAACAGATGTTCGCGTTAATGATAACGTCGCGTCAAAAACACAATTATTCTTATTATCACGCTCTCTATTTTGCATATGAACCGCCAGTTTTTTACCTGGCGTTGTACTTCGCCAATCATATACATGATTCATCGGATGAAAGGGCGAAACATGCATCTGCTTATTAAAAACAATACGTTGTTGGCGTATCATCGGATC
>Ga0055584_100006792_pt1 | contig 11218 bp, 10 predicted proteins | sample OSDHelmetaG_FD_58716 | JGI IMG/M metagenome (GOLD analysis project Ga0055584, IMG submission 58716) | Pelagic marine sediment microbial communities from the LTER site Helgoland, North Sea, for post-phytoplankton bloom and carbon turnover... | ecosystem: Environmental > Aquatic > Marine >...
GAACTGGATCCGATGATCGAAATACTTCACCCATTGATCGTCGAGATCGATGGTCGGGATGAGCGCGATCAAGGCCACGGCCACGATTCCGAATCCGACCAGGATAGAGCGGTAGCGGCGGATAACGAATTCCGACAATCGGTCCATAAAGCGAAGGCTCCAACCGCCGGCGACGTCGCGCTCTTTCATTCGCAACGGCAAGAGGCTCATGACCGCGGGCAGAAACGCGAGAGAAATCGCCCACGCGATGGCGATGCCAACCGCCGTGATGTTTCCCAGATCGTGATAGGGCGGCGCGTCCGAGAAGTTCAGGGCGAGGAAGCCGACGATGGTAGTCAGGCTGGTGATCGTGACCGCCAAGGCGTTGATGCGCACGCTTTCCTTGATCGCCGCGATCTTCTCCGATCCGTCGCGCATCAGACCAAGCTGAGTTACCAGGATATGGATGCTGTCGGCGATGGCGAGCGTGAGGACGATTGTCGGCGCGGTAATAGATATAGGGGTCAGTTTAATGCCGATATATCCGGCGAATCCCATGGCGGCGGCGGTCGAAAATCCGATGACCAGTAACGTGCCGATGGTCCCGGAAACGCTCCGCAAAAGTGCCACCATGAAAACCAGCAACACCGCGTACATGAGCGGGATCAGCGTCATGGCGTCGGTTTGGCCGCTTTCCGCAAAGGCGTTGTTCAGCATCGAGACGCCACTGAGCGCGATGGTCAGGTCAGGATATTCTCGTTGAATATCGTCACGGACCGTGCGGACATGGGCGACTGCTTCCGGGACTTCGGTGAGACTTTTTCCCGGATATTGCAGGACGATGTTGATGCCCGTCGTGTGTCCATCCCTGGCGATGAGGTTGCCGCGCAGCAACGGTTCCGCGAGCGCGATGGCTTTGCGTCGGTCCAGTTCTATTTGCGGCATGTCCTTGCCGTCGCGCACCAGATTCTCGACCGTCAGATCGTCTCCCGCCGCCCAACTGTGCTGAAAGTTGGTTAGGGAATCGACCCGGATCGCGTAGGGTGTTTTCCAAGCCTCCGCCGTGATGCGTTCCACCGCTTCCGCCTGCTCCGGCGTGAACAGGGCGCCGGTCTTCGGTTGGACGACGACCAGTATGTTGTCGTTCTTGGTGTAGATCGCCTGGAATCGCTCAAAATTGATGAGCTCTGGATTATCGGCGCCGAAGAAAACTCGATAATTGTTGGCGAACTCCAAATGCCGCGCTCCCGAGGCCGCGCCCATGACGGCTGCCACGGTCAGGATGATAACGAGCCAACGGTACCGAATGATAAAATTCGCGAAGGCGACGGCCCAACGATCGGAAAGTGAATCGGCCATTTCTGTTGTCCCAAATTAGCATTCCAGAATATTCGTTCTGAAACAAAGAAAAAAAAGGCGCCGGATCAATGGCACCATAACAGAATATTCATTCTGATAAAAATGTCAACTGGCCTTCTCAGCATTTATTAGCGTGGCTAAAGTCGCGTCGACGGCCGGCCACAGAGCGTCCGCATTTGTGCCGGCCCTGACCATTAATGCGAGGCCTCGCGCCAATGCGACCATCATGAGGCTGCTCGCGTCCGGGTCCACATGGCCCGGAATGTCGCCGTTGGATTGTCCGTTTCGGATGGCGCGCGCGAATAGTGCTTGGTGATCTTTGTCGATCCGCTGTACCTCGGCGGAGACGTCTTCGTCATGGGGGGCAACTTCCACGGACACATTCACAATTAGGCAACCAGCGCAAAACTGTTCGTCCTTGGCGTGCTCGCCGATGGTCCGCCAGTAGTCCACGATTTCCGCAAGCCCCGCATCGGATCGGTGGAGGCCTGACATCAGCAGGAGGCCCATGGCTTGTTCGTAGTGGCGGATCGCCGCGACCAAAAGCTCTTTCTTATTGCCGAATGTGCCATAGAGGCCGTACCGGCTAACACCGGTTTCAGACACGATGTCCTCCATCGACGTGTCGGCATAACCGTTGCGCCAGAAAATTTGTGTGGCCTCGGCTAGGACGGTCTGTGGGTCGAATTCTCTTAAACGCGGCATTGTTTCAGAATACCCGTTCTGCAATTAGGTGCAACCATAACCTAGATATTGGGTCTCGAGGCGCGATTTAAACCGTCAGATTTTTCCTTGGTCTCGCAGGTAAGCGATGATCTCGCTCGCCGCCGCATCGATAGAGAGGTCAGCGGTCTCTAATCGGAGGTCGGGCTGTAGGGGCGGCTCGTAAGAGGAATCGATGCCGGTGAAATTGGCGATCTCGCCCGCCCGCGCTTTTTGATAGAGGCCTTTGGGGTCGCGTTTCTCGCAAAGCGCCAGTGGCGTATCGACGAAAATCTCGACGAACTCGCCCTCATCCAACAGCTCGCGGGCCATTTGCCGCTCGTTCCGGAACGGTGAAATGAAGGACACCAAAACGATCAATCCCGCATCGACGAACAACTTCGAGACTTCGGAAATACGTCTGATATTCTCGACCCGGTCGGCGTCGGTGAAACCGAGGTCTCTGTTCAATCCGTGGCGGATATTGTCGCCGTCGAGCATCTGCGTGTGATGACCGAGGGCATGGAGTTCGGATTCAAGCTGGTTGGCGATAGTCGATTTACCCGAGCCCGAAAGACCGGTGAACCATAACACGCAGGGCCGCTGATTTTTGATGCGGGACCGCGCGGCTTTGTCGATATCCAAGGCTTGATGGACGATATTGGTGGCGCGGCGCAATCCGAAAGCGATCGTGCCGGCGGCGACCGTATGTTTGGTATAGCGGTCGATCAGGATAAAAGAACCGGTCTCCCGGTTTTCCTCATAGGGGTCGAACGCGATGGCCGTATCCAGGCTCAGGTTGCAGACTCCGATATCATTTAATGTCAGCGTCTTAGACGCGACATGATCCATGGTGTCGACATTGACGGTGTAGCGGAGGTCGGAGATGGTGGCGCTCGTCGAGCGGGTCCCGACCTTAATTTCATAGGCACGGCCGGGCAGCATCGGCTCCGCGTCCATCCAAAGCAGCGTTGTCCGCAATTGGTCGCTCACTTGGGCCGGTTGCCCGGCGTCCCCGATAATATCGCCGCGTCCGGTATCGATCTCATCGGTCAGCGTGATCGTCACCGCGTCGCCGGCTTGCGCCGCATCCAGATCGCCGTTCGCACCGACAATGCGCGCGATGCGGCTGTGTTTCAGCGATGGGGAGACGGTGATTTCGTCGCCTGTGCGGATTTCGCCAGACGCGAGGGTGCCGCTATAGCCCCGGAAATCTCCATCCGCGCGATTGATGCGTTGTACGGGCAATCGAAAAGGTGCGTTCTGACGATCTCCCGCCGTATCGATGCTCTCCAATTGCACCAACAACGAGAGGCCTTGATACCACGGCATCCGGTCGTTGCTGTGCAACAGGTTGTCCCCGTGCAAGGCAGAGATCGGAATACAGGAGATATCGGTGAAGCCCAGGGTTTCGACCGCTTGCCGGTAATCGTCCGAAATCTTTTGAAAGGTATCTTCTGAAAAATCGACCAAATCCATCTTATTCACAGCCAAGATGACGTGACGAATGCCGAATAGAGCGGCGATATGGCTGTGCCTGAGCGTTTGGGTTAGTACACCCTTCCGAGCATCGACCAGGATCACGGCCAGCTCCGACGTCGAGGCACCGGTCGCCATGTTCCGCGTATATTGTTCGTGACCAGGCGTATCGGCGACGATGAAGCGCCGCCTGTCGGTGGCGAAATGCCGATAGGCGACATCGATGGTAATGCCTTGCTCGCGCTCCGCCTGCAATCCATCGAGGAGCAGCGAGTAATCGGGCGTAGCGCTGGCGCCGGAGTCTTGTTCCAGCGCCGTCATCTGATCGTCGAGGATGAGCTTCGTATCGTACAGAAGGCGGCCGATGAGCGTGCTCTTGCCGTCATCGACGCTGCCGCAGGTCAGAAATCGGAGGATGCCGGACGGCATTAAAAATAACCTTCCTGTTTCTTGCGCTCCATCGACCCGGCCCCGTCGTGATCGATGGCCCGACCCTGGCGTTCCGACAGCCTGGATGCGGCGAGCTCGACGAGGATTTCATCGACGTCGCGCGCCTCGGATTCGATGGCGCCTGTCAGCGGATAACACCCCAAGGTCCGAAACCTCACTCGACGTAACGTCGGTGTTTCGCCGGAGAGAAGCGGGAGTCGCTCGTCGTCGCGCATGATGAGCATGCCGTCGCGTTCCACCACCGGCCGCTCGTCGGCGAAGTAGAGCGGGACCACGGGAATGTCCTCGGCGGCGATATATTCCCAGACGTCGCGTTCGGTCCAATTCGACAGGGGAAAAGCGCGCAGGCTCTCACCTGGATTGAGGCGACAGTTGAAAAGACGCCACAATTCCGGGCGCTGATTGCGCGGGTCCCAACGATGTGAGGTACTGCGGAAAGAAAGTATCCGCTCCTTCGCCCGCGATCTCTCCTCGTCGCGGCGGGCACCACCAAAAGCCGCATCGAATTTATGCAGGTCGAGCGCTTGCTTGAGCGCTTCCGTCTTCATGACATCCGTGTGAACGGCTGAGCCGTGATCAAAGGGGTTGATCCCCCGGGCAAGGCCGTCCTGGTTAATGTGGATGATCAACTCCAAGCCCAATTCCCGAACCCGTTGGTCGCGAAAGGCGATCATCTCCTTGAACTTCCAGGTCGTGTCGACATGCAGGAGTGGAAAGGGGAGCTTTGCCGGATAGAAAGCCTTCATCGCGATGTGCAGCATCACCGCCGAATCCTTGCCGATCGAATACAGCATGACCGGTTTGTCGGCTTCGGCCACGACTTCGCGGAAGATATGAATGCTTTCCGCTTCCAACTCTTTCAAGTGAGGTGCCAAGATTTTGGAGCGACCAGTCATCGTGCCCGGTTGAGATCGTCAGCCCAGCGTTAGGTATGACATGTGAAGCCGTTTTAGCAAGTTTCGTCAGACGGTTGCGGTGACGACGAACTGCGGATTGACGGCAAAATAGGTCCCGTCATCTAAAGCGGTGGTCGCAATATCCAAAACCCGCTGGATCGCCGCATCGTCGAGGGTTCCGGCCTCGCGCGCATAGCCCGCGATGTTTTGCGCGAAATTCAACATTCGCCCCTTGATGTCCGGCGTGGCCAGAATTTGTACCTGCACATCGGCGAAACCGGCGGCCTGTGCCAGGCCGTAAAGTTTGCGGCCGATATTCGGTGTCCGGAACGCATGCGCGGCGGCGTCCACCAAGGCGCGCCATTCCGCCGGCGGCACCGGGTCAATGGCGACCATCGCAAAGTCGCTGTCTATCGCATGCGCCTTGCCGCCTTTCTTCAAGATGCGTTGAAATTCACGGAAGGTTTCCGCCGGGTCGTCGACATACACCATGACGTTCTTGGCGACGATTCGATCCAAGACCGCATCCTCAAGGGGTAATCCGCTGTCGGTCAGGTGGTGCATCGTCAGGCGGTCGGATAGACCGGCCGCGTCGGCCTTGGCGCGGGTGCGCTCGATAAAATCAGCGCTGACATCGAAAGAATGGACGTGACCCTCCGGGCCGACCCGCTCCAGCAGTTGCAGCGTCAGAAATCCGGGGCCGCAGCCAAGATCGCCGACGGTTTGGCCCGGCGTGATATCGGCAGGTTCCAGTAACCGTTCGAAGGCTGGGCTCCATTGGAACATTTTCTCGTAGCGGTCCAATCGCTCGTCTTCGATTTCGACCCAATGGTCCTTGTAATAGGAATCGAGGCTCATGTCGGTATCCCGTCTGATGCAGCGTGCAATCTATCGGATTATGGGGTGCGGGCCAACGTCTCCCCATCTGGCTCTTTATCCGCCCGCGAATATCGGGATACCTTTCTCGCAACGCTCAAGTCGAGGCTCAATTCATGTTCTCCCCGCTTCGTTGGTTAGGTCGACAAGGGACGCGCGCCGTAGCGGCGGTGATTTTGCTCGCCATTGCGATACCGCCGCTCGGCGAAGTCTTGCGGCCCTACGTGGCGGGCGCGGTGTTTTTCCTGTTGGTGATCGCTTTCCTACGGGTGGATCCCGTGGCGCTCGCACGGCATCTGCGGCGTCCCGGTCTGGCTTTAACCGCCACCATCTGGACATCGGTCGCCATTCCCTTCCTGCTCGGCGGCAGCGGCATGGCGGCGGGCGTTGGAGACGCGTCTCCGGGCCTATTCGCCGGAATTGTTCTGCAATCCGCATCCGCGCCGATGATGGCGGCCCCGGCGCTCGCCGCGTTGTTGGGATTGGATGCGACCTTGGTGCTCATCGCGCTGGTCGCAAGCTCTGCGCTGGTGCCCCTGACCGCGCCGTTCTTCACATATCTTTTTCTGGGTGACGCGCTCTCCGTCTCACCCTCTGGCTTGGGATGGAAGCTGTTCGGATTGTTGGCGAGTTCCGCGATTGTCGGTCTCGGCTTGCGGCGGCTCGTCGGGGCCGCGCGTGTCGAGCGTTACCGCTTGGAGATCGACGGCGGCAATATCATCGGACTTTTCATCTTCGCCGCTGCCTTGATGGGGGATGTGGCGTCGGGTTTGTTGGCCGACCCTTTGCTTTGGTTTGGATTGTTGGCGGTCGGATGCCTCGCCTTCGTGGTTTTCTTCGGGCTTTCGGTTTTGGTGTTTTGGCGTGCCGGTCGCGAGGCAGCACTCGCGATCGGTTTCATGACGGCGCAGCGGAATGTGGGCCTCATGCTGGCCGCGGCGGGCGGGTCGCTCTCCGATGTCACTTGGCTTTATTTCGCGCTCAGTCAGCTTCCGGTGTATCTCTCACCGCATCTGCTGGCGCCCTTGATCGAGCGCCTTCGAGCGCCACGCGCGAAAAGTTGAACGGAGAAGCGATTGCGCCGCGAGAGTTAGTCGGCGTAGATAAGGCAACTCTCATTTATGCGTGCCATTAACATCCGCTTGAAAGGACCCGAAACATGCGTCTCCGATTTGCCCTCCCCCTCCTGTTGATTGCGGCCATCGCCGCCGTTCATGTTCTGCCGGCACCCGCGAAGGCGGCAGACGACGGGTTAATCGTGAAGCAAAGCGATTTCGGCGTCACCAAAACCTTGGATCGCCTCGGCATCGCGATGGAACGCAAAGGCATTAAGGTTTTTGCGCGTGTGAACCATGCCAAGGGTGCCGCGAGTGTCGGCATGGAATTGGCGCCGAATGCCGTGCTGATCTTCGGATCGCCGAAAATCGGCACGCCGCTAATGACATCCAATCCAGCCATCGGCCTCGATCTGCCGTTGAAGGCGGTCGCGTGGAAAGCAGCGGACGGCACGGTAAAACTCGCCTATACCAATCCGGCGGTTTTGGCGAAACGCTATGGTATCGAGGATCGCGCGAAGGTCTTCAAAAAGATCACCGGCGCGCTCAACAAATTCACCGATATGGCGACCAAGCGCGGCGGTCTGCCGAAGCAGTAATCCGCAGCGGGCTAGGCGGCCTTGGCGAAGAAAGCTTCATACGCCTTGTTGACGATCTCCGGCTGATCGACGTTCACGCCATGTCCCGCATCGGGCACGACCACGTGTTCGGCGCCCGGAATGCGGCTCGCCATATAGTCGGAGCCCTGCAGGTAGTAGGAATCGCCGGCACCGATGATGACCAGGGTTGGCACGTCGATATGCGGCAGGCTGTCGATGACCTTGGCGTCGACTTGGGCCAAGATACCGCGCGCCGCCATGGCCAGCTCCTGGCTCGAGCGTTGTATGCTGACCGGAACTTCGGCGGCTCCGCCGAGCGCCTTGTAACCGTCCTCTAGGATCGTTTTCGCGCGTCCGTCGACCCGCTCGTTCCATTTCGCGCGTGAATCGTCGCTGCGATAGCCTGGGCCGCATCCCTGCAGCACCAGGGCGGAAACGCGTTCGGGATGCATCACGTTGAGCCGCAGCGACATGAAGCCGCCAAGGGAATGCCCGACAATAATGGCTTTGTCGATTTCCAGATGATCGAGGATCGCCACCATATCGGCGACGGTGATGTCCTGGCCGTAGGCGGCTTGGTCGTCCGGGCATTCGGTGCGGCCATGGCCGCGCATGTCCCAGCGGATCAGGCGGTAGCGGTCTTTGAACGCCTCCACTTGGCCGTCCCACATGCCGGTCGAGGCGACGAAGCCGTGGGTCAGTAATATCGCGGGACCGTTTCCGTCGTCTTCGTAATAGAGTTTCGCGTCGCCGCGTTTTAGATGAGGCATCGTCGGTGTCCTTATGTTTATCCGGCGCTCATAACGCCGCGAATGCCGTCGGCAATCCGTTGCCGGTTGGGGAAGACGTGATCTTCCAATACCGGGCTGTAGGGAATTGGTGCGTTGAGCGCGCAAACCCTGCGAACCGGTACTTTCAGCGCCCGGAATGTCTCCGCATCCTCTGTCGCGAGCGCGATGATCTCGGCGGAAGCGCCCGCCGTCGGTCCGGCTTCGTCTGCGACGAGCAGGCGTCCGGTCTTTTGCACCGATTTGCGGATCGTGCCGGCGTCCAAAGGTGCTAGGGTTCGAGGGTCGATGACTTCGACCGAGACGCCTTCCTTGTCCAAGATTTCGGCCGCCGCCAGCGCTTCATGTACCATCCAGGCGATGGCCACGACCGTAATGTCGGCCCCTTCGCGCTTCACGTCGGCGACACCGATGGGAACCGTGTAGTCGTCATCCGGCACCTCGCCCTTAAAACCGAGTAGGCGGTTCGCCTCGAAGGATATGACAGGATTGTCGTCCCGAATGGCCGATTTTAGCAGCCCTTTCATATCGTAGGGCGTCGACGGCAGAATGATCTTCATCCCGGCCAGGTTCATGAACATCGAATAGGGGCTCTGCGAATGCTGAGCCGCCAGTTTCGTGCCCCCGCCGACCGCCGCCCGGAAGGTGACCGGGAACTTCTGTTGCCCGCCGAACATGTAGTGAATTTTAGCGGCCTGATTGACGATCTGATCCATGGCGACGAAAGCGAAGGTGACTTGCCGCCAATTGACGATGGGCCGGTATCCGGAGCCCGCTGCGCCGATCGACATGCCGGTAAAGGCGCTTTCCGCAATCGGCGTGGCGCGGACGCGTGTCGGGCCGAACTCCTCTAGCAGAGCGGGTTCTGCATCCGTCGACATCTCGAACGTCTTGGGGTCGCGGCGCATCTCCTCGGCGAGCGCTTCGGCGCCAGCTTGCGCGTAGGTGATTTCCCTCATGGCGCTGCCTCCGAGAAAACGTCGTCCAAGGCCGCTTCGGGTTTTGGAAACGGACTGGCTTTCGCAAAGCCCACCGCCGCTTCAATCTTGGTGAGGATTTCCCGGTCCATCTCCTCCCATTCCTCGTCGGTCAATTGACCTTGCTGCTGTTGCAGTTCGGCCCGCAGGCGGGGAATCGGGTCTTTCTTCTTCCAAGCCTCGACTTCGTCACCGGGCCGCGGCTCCGCTTGGGTCGGGCGTTCCGTGTGACGGCCCCAGCGATAGGTCTTGCACTCGATCAGGGTCGGGCCTTCGCCGGCGCGGGCACGGGCGACGGCTTCGGTCGCCGCCTCGTGGACCGCGAAAATATCGTTGCCGTCAACAATGACGCCCGGAATTCCATAACCATGGGCGCGCGCCGCGACGTCCGGATGTGCCAATGTCTGGGTCGAAGCCGTATTGGCGGCGTAAAGATTGTTTTCGCAGACATAAAGCATCGGCAGTTTCCACTTCGCCGCGATGTTGATTGATTCGTGGAACGGACCGGCGTTCGAGGCACCATCCCCGAAGAAAGAGACCGCGACCCGGCCATTGCCGTCCATCTGCGCGGCAAGACCCGCGCCCGTCACAATGGAAATGCCGCCGGCGACGATACCGTTGGCGCCCAACATACCGATGTCGAAATCGGCGATATGCATCGAGCCACCCTTGCCTTTGCAGTAGCCGGTCTCGCGGCCGTAAAGCTCAGCCATCATTTTGTCGAGATCGGCGCCCTTAGCGATACAATGACCGTGGCCGCGATGGGTACTGATGATCTTGTCGCCGTCTTCCAGCGCCGAACAGACACCAACCGCGACGGCTTCCTCGCCAATATAGGAGTGCACGACCCCGTAGATGTCGCCTTCGATGTAATCTTTGGTGGCGCGCTCCTCGAAACGCCGAATCGTCTGCATTTGCCGGAGCATTTCGCGCTGCATTTCAGGGTTTGGACGCATGGAAGTCGCCTCGCTCATTCAAGGAAGGGTTATTGTGCGGCGTTTACGTCCGATGGACTGCTGAGGCCAAGGGACAATTCCCGATGATCGCGGGTGATCTCGGCGAAGACGGCGCGCAACATCCGCGCCCGGTCGCGACCGTAGCGTTCGGTGATGCGCTCCTCGCCGTCGGGCGTATTCATCGCATCGCGCAAAGGCTGGTACATGGCCGCGATTAGTCGGTGACATTCCAAATCCTCGAACGGAATATCCTGGGCCGCGGTCGGCGCGCCCATATTGCCGTTGATCACATCGGTGAGCCACCGGCGGCGTTTCTTGAGGTCGATGAAATGGTGGCAAATGGTGATCAAAACCTCGGAGACCACTTCCGCCGCGTCAGGCTCATCGTGCACCATCTCCCAATTGAACGCGTTGCCGTGTTGGGCCTTCATGCGCGTCACCATCGAGCGGCAGAAATCTTCATACTTATCGCTGAGTTCCTCGCCGAGCATTTGCAGCAATGCCACCACAAACCCCGGAATGACGCGGCGCGACAGATGCTCACCCTGGATCGGCACCTGATCGCCGGTCGGCAATAGGTGCACGAACGTGTTGACCATCAAGCGTTCGAACGGATATCGCCGCTCCTGGTCCCAGCGCAGGCGTTCGACAGCGAAGGTGCATTCACGCCAAGCGTCGTTGAAGAAGGAAGTCGTGTCTTCGCCGGGATCTGCCTTGAAACGCTGTAGTTCTTCCCGAACATCTCCAGCAGTTAAGCTACCGTCCTGCGACTCCGCGCGTCGGAGCATGCGATCCACAGCGAAATCCAGGCCCTGTTCGAAAAGCGCCCGAAATTTTCCCGGACCATATTCGGAATTGGCGCTCGAATCATCGGCCATACGGCTAACTCCCCCGACACTAATATTGCCGCCCGCAGCGCTTTGGCGAATTCAGCCTTGCGCGCGCGGGCGCTGTGACTAACTTTCCAACAAGAATAGTCTGTTAGTAGGGGCCTTGCCACCATCGACGGCAATTTAGACGGCAGCCCGACAATTCCAGAGAGTACGTGCGGACCGATGACCGATCGTTTGACCATTACGCTGGCGCAGCTGAATCCTGTTGT
>Ga0055584_100006794_pt1 | contig 11217 bp, 5 predicted proteins | sample OSDHelmetaG_FD_58716 | JGI IMG/M metagenome (GOLD analysis project Ga0055584, IMG submission 58716) | Pelagic marine sediment microbial communities from the LTER site Helgoland, North Sea, for post-phytoplankton bloom and carbon turnover... | ecosystem: Environmental > Aquatic > Marine >...
ATTGGAGTTCTATTTTCTGAGATTAAAGAAATTCAAGAAAATTGGAAAGAAATAGGTAATATTCCTAGAAAACTTGCTCAAGAGATTAATCACGAATACCACAACCTTACAGAACAATTTTATTACAATATAAATATCTACAAAGAGCTCAAGGAAAATGATCTGAAGAAAAATTACTCTTTAAAAAATCAAATTGTACATAAAATGAAAGAACTTTTAGCTGAAGAACGCATTACTACGGTGCAAAATCAGCTAAGGATGTTTCAAAACGATTGGGCTGAAATCGGCCCGACTTATCAGGAGCACTGGGATAAACTGAAAAGCGATTATTACGATACTCAAAATTTAATCTATGAAAAAATCAGATCCTTTTACGAACAAAGGAAGGTAGAACAAGAGAAAAATTTAGCCTTAAAAAAAGAATACCTGCAACAAGCAAAAGCTCGACTAGCAGACGAAAGAACGAACAACAAAACATACGATCAAGTTTCTAAAGATCTCATTGATCTTCAAAATAAATGGAAAGCTACCGGCTATGCTACATCCAAAGAAAGTAAAGAGCTTTGGAAAGAATTCAGAACTTTATGTAACGCGTTTTTTGATGAAAAATCGGCATTTTTCAAAGAGCAAAACGACGGTTATAAAGTAAATGAAAAACGTAAAAATCAATTAATAAATAAAGCAACAGAGCTTCTTAATGCCTCTGATTTCAAAGAAGCCACACTTAAAATCATCAATCTCCAAAAAGACTGGAAAAAGATTGGTCATGCCGGAAGACACGCAGAACAAAAACTTTGGAAAAAGTTCAGAACTACTTGTGATGATTTCTTCACTAAAAAAGACGAACACTTCAAACAAAAAGAGCAGCAATTAAAAATTAATCTTGAATTGAAAGAAAAGCTCATTGAAGAAGTGAATTCATTTCAATCGAAAAAAGAACAAAAAGAAACGGTAGAAGAACTCAAAGTTTTCACAAGAAAATTTGCAGAAATCGGTCATGTTCCCTCGCCCAATAAAGACAAAGTAAACAACGCATTTAAAGCTGCTATCGATAAACATTATGAAGCGCTTGATATGACAGACTTAGAAAAAGAGAAATTATTTTTCGAAGTGAAAATTGATCAAATTTTATCCAGTTCGAATCCCGGTAGAATGATTCGAGATGAAAAAGATAAGATTCGAAAAAAGATTACTTTTTTAAGCGCTGAAATAAATCAGTACGAAAATAATTTGGGATTTTTTAAAAATAGTAAAGGTGCAGCAGCACTGCTTGGAGGAGTCAATTCAAAAATTGATAATGCCAAAGATCAAATAGACAGATTGAAAAGTCAATTGCGATTGCTACCGAAAGAAGACAGCATATAAAGCAAGCATTACCCAAGCAATATTGAACACCGTTTGCTTGTTTAATTTTATTAGCAATTATGTAAAACCGTGTTCAAAAAACCTTGGTTAATAAATTAACAATTATGAAAATCATTCTTCAATTAAGCCTGATGGCTATTGCCATAACTACTTTTGGTCAAGGGAAAGAGCTTACAATTACTAAAGCGGTTATGCACTATGATGCAGAAACAAAGGAGCGCCTTTACCCTTCTGGTCTTGCAGGTTTGCAGTGGATACCTAACACTAACAATTATTCTTATTTAATAGAAGGGTCCACCAAATTAATTATCGTTAAAAAAGAAAAAACGGATACTGTTCATTTTAAACAACTATCCAAAACCATAGGTATTGAATTAAAGTACATTCCATTTAAAAAATGGGTTTCATCAGCCAGTTTCATTTTTGCCCATGAAAATACTTTTTACGAGTTTGATATCAATCAGAAAAAAACGCAAAAAGTAGTCACGTGCAAAAAAGAAAGTCAAAATATCGACTACCACAGCAATTCCCATCGGTGTGCATTCACAATAAAAAACAATCTGTATATCGCCTCTGACAAAGACTCAGACAAAATGAGCGTTGTAACGCATTTCAGTAATAAAAATGTAGTCGCAGGTCAAGCAATTGCTCGTTTTGAATTTGGTATCTCCAAAGGAACATTTTGGAACAATGCTGGTAATAAACTTGCTTTTTACCAAAAAAATGAATCCGACGTTCACGACTACCCGCTTTTAGATATGTCTAAAACTCCTGGCGAATTGAAATCAATAAAATACCCAATGGCTGGGCAAAGAAGCGAGTTGGCAGAGGTCGGAGTCTTTGATGTATCATCAGGAAAACTAACTTATCTAAAAACCAACTCAAGCCAACTAGGTAAAGAGCATTATCTAACAAATTTAGCTTGGGATCCCACAGATTCATTCGTCTATCTCGCAGAAGTTAATAGAGACCAGAACTACATGGAACTAAACAAATATGATGCAACATCTGGAGAATTAATAAACACCTTGTTTATAGAACAAAATAAAAAATATGTAGAGCCTGAATACGCACCCATTTTTATTCCTGAAAGCGCGGGTGAATTCTTATGGTTCTCAGAAAGAGAAGGATTCATGAACTTGTACCATTACGACAGTGCTGGGATTCTTTTAAACAAGGTAACAAAAGTTGATTGGGTTGTTCAAAACGTTTTAGGCTTCAGTTCGGATCGCAAATCTGTAATTGTCGAAGGCACGGGTCCGGACCCAAGAGAAAAACATGCTTTTAGTTTTCAAATTGCAACGGGAAAAATGAAAGCACTAACCAAAGAACCAGGAACGCACCTTGTTCAATTATCTACGGATGGAACGAAGTTATTAGACAGCTATTCTTCTTTAGAAGTTCCAAAAATGATTACCACTATTAATATTAGCAATGACAAAAGGAAGGTGATTCACAAAGTTCCAAACCCACTTAAAGGATACAAATATGGTACCTCTGAACTTCTTACACTAAAAAATTCAGATGGATCCGCACTATATGGGCGCATCATTAAACCTTCTCATTTTAATAAACAAAAAAAGTACCCTGTGCTGGTGTACGTTTACGGCGGACCGCATGCTCAATTAGTCACCAATTCGTGGTTAGGCGGAAGTAGTTTATGGATGAATTGGTTTGCGGAACAAGGTTATCTTGTCTTTACAATTGATGGGCGAGGTTCGGCAAATCGAGGGTTTGCATTTGAAAGTGTTATTCATAGACAACTTGGAACATTAGAGATAGAAGATCAAATGGCTGGAGTAGACTACCTCAGATCACTTCCATATGTAGATACGGCAAGAATGGCTGTACATGGCTGGAGTTTTGGAGGATTTATGACTACATCATTGATGTTAAAAAAACCAGGCACTTTTAAATGTGGCGTTGCCGGCGGCCCAGTTATAGATTGGAAGTGGTATGAAATCATGTATGGAGAGCGATATATGGACACTCCTGAGCAAAACAAAAAAGGTTATGCAGAAGCCAGTCTTTTAGATAAGGTTACATCACTTCAAGGGGATTTATTAATGATTCATGGTACAGTCGATGATGTCGTTGTTATGCAACACAATTTGGCTTTTGTTAAAGCTTGTGTTGATGAAGGAGTACAAATTGATTTTTTCCCCTACCCTAACCATCAACATAATGTTCGCGGAAAAGATCGAGTTCATCTCATGACAAAAGTACTTGACTACGTTAATGAAAAACTTGAGTAGTAATTGATTATTTCAATTACCTTTAAAGAGTGTATGCGATTGTTGACATTGAGACTACTGGCGGCAAGCCAAAAGATTCGAAAATTACAGAAATTGGTATCGTAATTTCTGATGGAATCAAGGTAATTGACACCTACCAGACACTCGTCAATCCTGAACGTGAAATTCCTGTTTTCATCACTCGACTAACTGGAATAGACAGTAAAATGGTTGAAAACGCACCAAAATTTTACGAAATAGCGAAAGACATTGTTGAAAAAACAGAAGGAATGATTTTTGTTGCGCACAATGTCGGCTTTGACTATAATCATATTCGGAAAGAATTCAATGAAATAGGATACAACTACAAAAGAGATACAGTCTGTACCGTTCAACTTTCGAGACGTGTAATTCCAGACCAACCATCTTATTCATTGGGTAAACTATGTAAGTCTTTAAATATTGAAAATGTAAGTCATCATCGAGCGCTAAATGATGCACAAGCCGCCTCTGAAATTTTACACCTGTGCTTATCGAAAAATACTGGGGATATCGACGACATAAGAAAAACGAACATTCTTCATGAGCGATTAAGTGTGGATGACCTACCCAATAAAACAGGGATTTATTATTTTTTGAATCAATCTGATGATGTAATTTACATTGGTAAGAGTAAAAATATTAGACAACGTGTAAAGACACATTTGGCCAATTACAAAACAAAAAAAGGACAAAAGATAATTGAGCAAATTGCGAAGATTGATTACGAACTCTTAGGTAGTGAATTAATTGCTCTTTTAAAAGAATCCAACGAAATCAAGAAATACAACCCGGTTTACAATAGAAGACAGCGGAAAAAATTGCATGCCTGGAATACCTATGCTTACATAGCAAAGGATGGTTTTTATAGAATAGGTATTGGAAAAGCAGAGCTTCCAAACGGCTCCTTTATTAACGGATATACGACGAAGCAAGGTGCTCAAAATGAATTATTTAATTGGGTGGAGAAATATCAGCTATGTCAGAAACTCTGTGGTCTTTTAAAAGGAGCTGATGGAATTCCGTGCTTTCATTATAATCTCAAACAATGCAGAGGTGCATGTTGCAACGAAGAAAATGCACCAGAATATAACGAACGCGTGCAGCTATTAATTGATGACCAAGAAATTCCAGACAAGTCCTTTTATATTATTGATAGAGGAAGAAATAATAATGAAAAGTCTTGTATAAAGATTGAAAATGGTAAATACATAGGATACGGATTTTTTGAGCGCTCATTGCATTATTCCAATCTCTTGGAGTTGGATGCGTACATCGATAGTTACGAAGATAATAAAGACGTAAGGGCGATCATTCGAAGTTTTATTCATCAAAAAAAAGTACGTAAAATAATCCCATTGGAATAATTCACCAATGCCGCTTAATTTCAATTATTTGTTCTAACTTGATCAAGCAAATAATTTTGATTGGTCAACTACAACCCGTTTTAACAAATATTGTATCGTTATTTTCAGTTTTAATTTGCTATTATTCTAAATCTTCATTTTATCACAAATTTTTGTGCTGAAATTCCCTAAATTGCAATACACTATTTCTGTTAAATGGCTACAGCTACTAAGAAAAAATCAAAAAACGAGAATTTAAGCCCCGATTTGCTTTTAAAAGGGTTTGGATTAATGGCTACTGCAATAGCAATGACTGACCTTTATGAAAAAAATAAAGCAGTTACTTCTAAATACGTGCATGCCACATCAAGAGGACATGAAGCCATACAGTTAGCCGTTGGTATGCAGCTCAAACCAATCGATTTCGCTGCACCCTATTATAGAGACGATTCCATTCTTCTAGGTATTGGTATGTTGCCATTTGATTTAATGCTCCAGCTACTCGCTAAAAAGAATGATCCATTTTCAGGGGGAAGAACCTATTATTCCCACCCCTCTTTAAATGACCCTGACAAACCTAAGATTCCTCATCAATCTTCTGCTACTGGAATGCAAGCCATCCCGGCTACTGGCTTAGCAATGGGAATTCAATACAAGGAAATTACAGGGATGACTTCTAATGAAAACCCTGAAAATAATCCCATTGTAATTTGTTCTCTTGGTGATGCATCCTGCACAGAAGGTGAAGTCTCTGAAGCGTTTCAAATGGCTGTGCTCAAAAAATTACCGATTATATATTTAGTTCAAGATAACGAATGGGACATTTCTGCAAGTGCTGAAGAAACAAGAGCTCAAGATATAAGTCATTATGCTCAAGGATTTAAAGGGATGGGAATTCGCACAATTAACGGTTCAGATTTTACCGAAAGCTATCAAACGGTTCAAGAAGTAATCCAAATAGTACGAGAAGAAAGAAGACCTTTTATCATTCACGCAAAAGTACCTTTACTTAATCACCACACATCAGGTGTAAGAATGGAATGGTACCGAGATGATTTGGAAGAACAATCAAAAAGAGATCCGTTTCCTCTTCTACAAAAACAATTGTTAGATGCAGGTATTGAAGATGAAATCCTTAAAGATGTTGTTAAAAAAGCACAAGCGGACGTGCAAAAAGATTATAACCGTGCTTTAGCAGAAGAAGATCCTAAACCGGAAGACTTAACGAACTTCATGTATGCACCAACACCCATTACAAAAGAAGAAGGCATAAGAGCACCAGAAGGCAAAGAGGCAACTGTCATGGTTGATTCAGCTTTGTTTGCCGTACGTGAACTTATGGAGAAGCATCCCGAATGCTTGCTGTATGGTCAAGATGTAGGTGGGCGACTTGGTGGTGTTTTTAGAGAAGCGGCTACGCTTGCTCAACAGTTCGGAGATGAAAGAGTATTTAACACACCTATTCAAGAAGCTTTTATTGTTGGTAGCACCGTCGGCATGTCGGTAGCTGGTTTAAAGCCAATTGTAGAGGTTCAATTTGCCGATTACATTTGGCCAGGTCTCAATCAGCTCTTTACCGAAGTAAGTAGGTCGTACTATCTGTCTAATGGTAAATGGGCTACATCAATGATTTTGCGCGTTCCTATTGGTGCATATGGCTCTGGCGGTCCTTACCATTCTTCCAGTGTAGAATCGGTAGTCACCAACATTAGAGGCATCAAGGTAGCGTATCCATCGACTGGTGCAGACTTAAAAGGGCTATTAAAATCAGCTTATTATGATCCTAATCCTGTTGTGATTTTTGAACACAAAGGACTCTACTGGAGTAAGATAAAAGGAACTGAAGGAGCGGCAACAATCGAACCTGATGCGGATTATATCATTCCTTTTGGAAGTGCCCGTACTGTAATTGAAGCAACTGAATCCAATGTCAGTTCTGGAGACTCGTTGGGAGTTGTTACCTATGGCAGGGGTGTTTATTGGTCGCTGGAAGCAGAAAAACATTTTCCAGGGCAAGTGGAGATTATTGATTTGAGGACTTTGAACCCGTTGGATGAAGAAGCTATGTTCTCATTAACTAAAAGACACGGTAAAATAATCATTGTGACGGAAGAATCTTGTGAATGCTCATTTGGCCTGAGTCTTTCTGGTAGAATTCAAAAAAATTGTTTTGAATATCTGGATGCTCCGATTCAATTAGTTGGTTCGATTGATACGCCGGCAATTCCGTTAAATTCAATATTGGAAGAAACATTACTTCCAAATGCCGACAAAGTGGGCGATGCCATTGAAAGACTGCTTAAGTATTGAGCTGAGTGGTACGATTACCTTTGATTGCGTTGCAGTAAGAGATTATTTGGAAGATTATCGTAAATTTATGTTTATGAAATGGATATGCACTCTTTTAGTACTTTGTTTTTGCATCCAATCATTTGGGCAAAAAACAGACAACTCGAATTCATTAAGTAATTCTCCTTTCAAGGATAGGTTATACACTGGTGGCGACCTTGGCTTAAGTTTAGGTAATCTAACTTTTATTAACGTCAATCCCATATTAGGTTATATGATAGACGAACAATTGTCTGCTGGAGTTAGCTTAAAATACATCTACTACAGAGAACGTTATCCGGAGTACAATTGGGAATACAGTAATTCTATGTTTGGAGGCAGTATATTTGCCCGATATCTTATTGGAGACTCTTTTATTGCTCACGCTGAATTGGAAACAATGAATGCTGAAGTAAGGCCATTTTTATCAACCACTTTAACGCGGAGGTGGATTCCTGTTGGATTGTTAGGTGGAGGTTATCGACAAGGTGTAGGTAATACTTATTTCCAGATTCTTGTACTCTATGATGCCATCAACAATAGAGATTCTCCGTACCGAAGCGAATATTTATTTGGCCCTTCAAATTTACCCATCATTATTCGTGGCGGATTAATTTTAGGCATAGGAAATTAACTTTTTCATAATAATTAAGAGTGCTTTGTGTATTTTAGTTAACTAACTACTTTTAACACATGAGACGGCACTCAATAAAGGAAATTATTCTCGTATTTTTTGCGCTCCTAAACTTTCCCGCATACTCATTCAATTCTAAGCTTCTACACCCAGAGATTCATCAATACGATGCTTATTTTCATAACGCATACCTTCAGCAACCCGATATCCCTAAGGGAATTTTAGAAGCCATCGCATTTAGCTATACACGTATTCAGCACCATCAATCCATTGAAACAACACAAACAAGTTGTATAGGAATTCCTGAAACACACGGTGTTATGGGGCTTACTGAAAACGGCAAGGGATTTTTTAAAAATAACTTAACTTATGTTTCAGTCTTATCTGGCTTCAGCAAAAAAGAACTAAAAGAAAAACCTGAAAGTTCAATTTTGGGTTATGCCAAGGCCTATTCCAAGCTTCTTACAAAAACAACCCAATCGGACTGGAATAGGCATGTTGATGTGCTGAAAGCTTTGAGTGAATTACCTCAAAATACGATTCAACAGGATTTTGCACTTAATAGTCAGATTTATGTGATGCTTTGGTTTTTAAATCAGCCAGAATTTCAAGAAGAATTTCAATTCCCTGACCATATGCTGGACCTATCCAGGATCTTTGGCGAGGAAAATTACAAAGTGCTTTCAAGTAATTTTATCTCTATTAATAGGGAAGAAATTAAAAGCAATTCAGGCGACAAGTACACTAAGATGCCTGGGCCATGTGCAGACTTTCCTGGTTCTATTTGGGTAGCTGCCGATGCCACGAACTTTTCCACAAGAGGTGGAACGAGCATATCAGCAATTACCATTCATGACATTGAAGGAACCTATGCAGGCGCAATAGCTTGGTTTCAAAACCCTATGGCTAATGTCAGCGCACATTATTGCTTGCGTTCTATCGATGGTCAAGTTACTCAGATGGTTTGCGAATCGGATAAGGCTTGGCATGTTGGAACGGAAAATCCATATACAATCGGATTGGAACATGAAGGCAAGGCAGATTACGAAGGTTGGTATACTGAATCTATGTATCAAGCTTCCAGCAATGTTTGTTTAAATGCAATGAACAATTACAACATTGATCCACTGCGGGCGCACAAAGGTCCTCCCGAATATAATATCAATGTGCTTGGTTCTTGCACAAAATTAAAAGGCCACCAACATTTTAATAATACCACACACAGAGATCCAGGACTTAATTGGGACTGGAGTTATTTTTATCGTTTATTGAATGATAGCTCGACACCGGTTGCAACCTCTGTAACCTCAGCAACAGGAGACTTATATGACTCTGGTGGCGCAGGAAGTAATTACAATGATGATGAGCGATTATTTTGGCTAATTGAACCACCCGGTGCAAAATCAATTTCAATAGCCTTCAGTCAATTTGATATTGAACTAGACTGGGATTATCTTTATTTATACGATGGTAAAAGCGTCCACGATGATTTAATTGGTGTTTTTACAGGAGCTACAACTCCAGGAACATTCATCGCCGAGAGCGGCTCTTTATTAATGGAATTCCGATCAGATTGTGCTACAACCAATCCGGGTTGGTCTGCTACTTATTCAGCTTCCTACACGCCACTTTCTTGTCCTGTGCCCACCACATTGATTGAAAATGCAATTTCTCCCATGTCAGCAGAATTAAATTGGAACGGGACGGCGGGGACCTACCTACTTAGATACAGAGATCACACCTATACCCCATGGACTTACGAAACTATTACTGCCCTATCCTATTCTTTAACCGGATTATCGTCGAATAGTGAATACTATTGGGGAGTTGCTTCGATTTGCGGATCTGACACGTCTAGTTTTGCAGGAAAGATGTTCACAACTCCCGCTGCAACAGGCACTTTCATCATTCAAGAATGTAATGGGATATTTCGTGATTCAGGAGGTCCTATTGGCGTATATATTGATAATGAAGACTACACTTGTACCCTTAATGCCAGCGGTCCAATATCAATCGATTTCAATTCTTTTAACATAGAAAATAATTACGATTATTTATATATCTATGATGGACCGTCAATAATTTCTCCACAAATTCCCGGAAGCCCTTTTAGTGGTATTGTAAGCCCTGGCGCATTCACATCAACGGGAAATGACCTTACTTTTCGTTTCACTTCTGATTCTAGAACAACAGCCAGTGGTTGGGAAGCAATCTGGACATGTTCTCTGCCAGGCCCAACAGAACCAACAGCTTCTTTCTCTATATCTTCTTCGACAATTTGTGCTGATGACAGTGTACAACTGGTTAATAATTCGATAGATGCTACCAGTTTTGAATGGACAATGCCTGAGGCAAACCCTATCAGCAGTTCAGCTGTGAATCCTTGGATTACATTGGACTCCAGTGGCATCTATCAAATTCAATTAATTGCCAATGGTCCTGGAGGAAGCGACACAACAATTCAGAATATCCATTTTATTATTATCCCAAGACCTGAAGCAGACTTTATTGAGAGTTCTGACTCACTATTCCTGCCTGCAGCTACGCTAACTTTAACCAATACTTCTGTTCATGCGTCTTCCTATTATTGGGATTTTGGAGACGGTTACTCATCTTCTGATAGCAATCCGTGGCACACCTATACTATTGCGGATCAATATTCGGTCGTTCTTACGGCTTACAGCGCTTCATGTGGAGAAAACTCCGATACGGTTATTGTACATGTCTTTAATCCTTTAGGATTGGTGGAAAAGCCAATAGAATTCGATTACGTGCTGGCCCCCAATCCGACCTCCGGTGAAATGACGATAGTGGTTAATAGCCCAACATCTGAAATAATCCTATATCGAATATTTGACTCAAAAGGTGCCATAACCTACCAAGAATACATGAAATTAAAAACTGGCAATAACCAAATACTGCTAAATTTCAAAGAAATTAATTTAGCAAAAGGCCAATACGTATTCTCTTTTTCATGTAGTTCAGGACATGTGAGTAAACGAATAATTTACCGGTAAATGCTTTCCTAAAATGCGCTCAGAAAACAGCGTGATTTATTGCGGGCTTGCCCCCGATTTTTCAACTCCTAACAGCTCCATTTCAAAAATAAGTGCTGCATAAGGTTCAATGGGACCTCCCTGAGTTCCTCTTTCACCATATGCTAATTGATAGGGCAAATATATTTTCCATTTGGATCCAACTGCCATCAATTGTAAGGCCTCAGTCCAACCTGGAACCACCTGATTTACTCCGTATTTCAAGGGCTCTCCTT
>Ga0055584_100006795_pt1 | contig 11213 bp, 10 predicted proteins | sample OSDHelmetaG_FD_58716 | JGI IMG/M metagenome (GOLD analysis project Ga0055584, IMG submission 58716) | Pelagic marine sediment microbial communities from the LTER site Helgoland, North Sea, for post-phytoplankton bloom and carbon turnover... | ecosystem: Environmental > Aquatic > Marine >...
TTCGAGGCAGAGTTAAGAGATTATCTCCAGGAGATAAAGTAGTGGTTCCAGTTGATCCAAACCCATCTGATTTTGAAATCACAACTTTTCTAGCAGACTTGTCAACAACATTAGCTAATATAGCAGCTATATTGCTTATAGTTGATAGACAAACTGACTAAAATGTAATGAAGCTAATCCTTCTACGCCATGGTCAAAGTGATTGGAATTTGGAAAATCGTTTCACTGGCTGGAAAGATGTTGGCTTAACTGAGCTAGGTGTTAAAGAAGCTACGTTTTCAGCAAATCAACTAATTAAAAAAGAAATTAAAATTGATAGTATTTATACCTCTCTTTTAGAAAGAGCAATAGAGACTACTAATATTGTAACCAAAATTATAAAATTTCCTGAGTCAGATATCCAATATGAATGGCGTTTAAATGAAAGACATTACGGCGCACTTCAAGGATTAAATAAATCAGAAACTGCTGTTAAGTATGGAGAAGAACAGGTGCATATATGGAGAAGAAGTTATGACATACCCCCACCATTACTTTCAGAAGATGATGTGAGGCATCCGAAGTTCGATAAAAAATTTAGTCATATTGACGGCAAATTACCTATAGGTGAAAGTTTAAAAAATGTGATAGACAGATTAGAACCATTTTGGAATCACTACTCATCAAATATTAAAAATTCATCTGGAAATCATTTGATTATTGCTCATAGCAATTCTTTGAGAGCGATCATTAAAATATTAGATTCTTTATCAGATAAAGAAATTGTATCTATCAATATACCAACAGGTGTTCCACTGGTATATGAATTAGGTAGAAATTTGAAGGTTATTCACAAAGAATATTTAATTGATAAAAATAGTTTAGCAAAAAAACAGGCTATTGTAGAAAACCAAGGCAAAGTAAAGTGAACTTAGATTTCTCTGATATAAAAGTATTAGTAGTTGGAGATTTTATGCTAGACCATTACATAACTGGTTACTCTAATAGAATGTCTCCGGAAGCCCCAGTACCAGTTATATTGCCAAAAGAAGAATATTCAGTACCAGGTGGAGCAGGTAACGTAGCTCTAAATTTAAATTCAATGGGAGTTCAAGTATCTTGTATTGGTGTTATAGGTAATGACATGTCAGGAAAAACACTCATAGAATTATTGTCAAATAAAGGTATCGATGTTTCATCTTTTATTAGTGCAGATAAACATCAAACTACTTTAAAGAAGAGAATTTATTGTGATAAAAAACAAGTTCTGCGCATTGATAAAGAAAAAATATTAAATAGTTCATATAATAAAAAAATAAATAACTTAATTAAGGATAAGATCAAAGATTGTGATATTTTGATTTTATCAGACTATAATAAAGGAGTGTTGAACGAAGATACTATTAGCTATGCTATCAAAAGCGCAAATATCCCTGTTATCATTGATCCAAAGAAAAAGAATTTTTCAATTTACGGAGGCGCAACAATTTTAACGCCAAATTTAAAAGAACTAAGACGAGCCTCTAATATAATTATTAATAATAATGATTCAATTATTCAGGCTTGTAACAAGTTGATTGAAGAGAATAAGTTAGATTATATAGTAACGACAAAAGGCAGCGAAGGCATAACAATAGTTGGAGAAAATTTTTTTAAACATATAAATACTACATCTATAAATGACGCTGATGTAACAGGCGCTGGGGATACAGCAGTATCTGCCCTATCTGTAGCATTTGCTAAAACAAAAAATATAGAAGTTGCTGCAAGTTTTGCTAATATTGTTGCAAATATTGTTGTACAGAAACAAGGCACATCAGTGGCTAGTATGGACCAGATTAAAAAATTAATAAACAATAATAAAAAGGATATATAACAATGAAGTATGTAGTTGTAGGTGGAGCAGGCTTTATAGGAAGTAATTTAGTAAACAAGCTTGTTGCGGAAAATCACGAAGTATTAGTTGTGGATAATTTTTCTACAGGTAAAGAGGAAAATATTAATGCAAAATCTGAAGTTTTTAGGTTGGATATAAGCGATCCTACAAACAGTAAAGATTTAGTTAGTATTATGAAAGGAGCAGATTCTGTTTTTTTATTTGCTGCTAAAGCGCGCGTTCAACCTTCAATTGAAAATCCAATGGAATATGAACAAAATAATACAATTGGGACTTTAAATATTCTAAAAAGTGCAAATGATGCAAAGGTAAGAAGGTTAGTTTATAGTGCATCTTCTTCGGCATATGGCGATTCTAAGATTTTACCTCTTAAAGAATCATTCCCTATTAATCCTTTATCTCCATATGGAGCACAAAAATATTATGGTGAAGTTTTATGTCGAATGTTTGCTCAAGTATATGATATAGAAACCGTTTCTTTAAGATATTTTAATGTTTACGGTGAAAGACAAAATGTTGCTGGAGCCTATGCTTTAGTGATGGGAATATTTGCTCACCAAAGATTGAATGGACAACCTATGACCATAAGAGGGGATGGTGAACAAAAACGAGATTTTACCTATGTTGGAGATGTGGTCAATGCCAATATTCTTGCAGCACAATCTAAAAATGTTGGCAATGGAGAAGTGATTAACATTGGTAATGGCGATAACAGATCTATTAATCAAATTGCTGAAATGATTGGCGGAGAAAGAGTGCATGTTGATCCAGTAGTGGAGCCAGCAGAAACTCTAGCAGACAATTCACTAGCAAAAGAACTTTTAGGTTGGGAGCCAACACAAAAAATAGAAGATTGGGTGCCAGCTTATAAAAAAGAGATTGGCTTAGAATAGTTAAAGCTATATTATGTGTGGAATATTAGGAAGCGTCAGTAAAGAATATATTTCTGATAAAGTTATAGAAAATTCTTTAAGTAAAATTCGACATAGAGGCCCAAATGATAGTGGCTATTCTAGATATTCTTCTAATAATTTAGGGAGTATTTTTTTTGGACATACACGACTTGCTATTCTAGATCTATCAAATAATGGCGCACAACCAATGAGTAGTCCAGACTTAAACATCCATATAGTCTTTAATGGAGAGATATATAATTTTAAAGAGATCAGAAAAGAACTACATAGAAATGGATATTCATTCAAATCAAATTCTGACACAGAAGTAATAATATCCGCATATAAAGAATGGGGAATAAAATGTGTAGAAAAATTTATAGGAATGTTTTCGTTTGCTATATTTGATCAGTCTATGGATAAGATATACGTAGTAAGGGATAGACTTGGCATTAAGCCATTATATTATTTTTGGGACAATATTAATTTTGCTTTTTCTTCTGAATTAAAAGCAATGTTAAAGTTACCATTTTTCAAAAAAGAAGTAGATCCAGACTCACTTAGTTTATATACAAATTTTCAATATATACCAGCACCATTTAGTATATATAAAAATACTTTTAAATTAAACCCAGGTTGTTATTTAGAAATTTCAGAAAATAAAATACAAGAAAAAAGATATTGGGATGCAAATGACTTTTTCTGTGATGAAGAGATTAATTTTAATTCAGATAAAGAGGCGATTAATAAGTTAGAAGAATTAATAATATCTTCGATAGACTATAGAATGATTTCTGATGTACCGATCGGATCATTTCTTAGTGGAGGTATTGATTCTAGTCTTGTTTCAGCAGTGATGCAGAGTTTATCAAAAACTCCAGTTGAAACTTTTTCGTTAGGCTTTAATATAAATGGTTATAATGAAGCACCTTACGCAAAAAAAATTGCTAATCATTTAGGTACATCGCATAATGAGCTTTATGTTAATTCAGAACAGGCAAAAGATATTATACCTACACTGTCTACTTTTTATGATGAACCATATGCAGATAGCTCAGCGATACCAACAATGATTGTATCATCATTAGCAAAAAAGAAAGTTACAGTAGTTTTGAGTGGGGATGGTGGCGATGAATTATTTGGAGGATATACAAGATATCAATCTTTTAAAAAACTTAACTCTATCCCAGCTCTTTTTAAGCCAATTGTAGCAAAGAGTTTACAATGGATTGGAAAAAATAATTTTCGTATTCAAAAAGCCGCTTCAGTGCTAAGCTGGAAGGATCCAGCAGATGCTTATGCATCTTTATCAAATTCTTGGTATCCAGGGGAATTAAATAATATACTAAATTTTGATTTGTATAAAGATAACCCAGCAAAAAAATACTTTAATAGCAAAAAGTCTATAGAAGAAAGATTGATGTTTGCAGACCTCCACTTATATATGGTTGATGATATTTTAACTAAAGTTGATCGAGCTAGTATGAGTGTATCTTTAGAATCTAGATTACCACTAATTGATCATAGAATTGTAGAATTTGCATTACAGATACCCCTTTCTTACAAAATAAGATCTGGAAAAAGCAAATATATATTAAGGAAAGTTTTAGAAAAATATGTTCCAAACAGTTTTTTTGATAGACCAAAAAGCGGTTTTGGAATACCGGTGAGAGAATGGATAAAAGAGGACCTATTTGACTGGATAAACGATACTTTGTCAGAAAAAGAGCTATCTAAGCACAATTTTTTTAATTATAAACTGGTTAATAAAATGGTTAATGATCATAGAGATAATAGACATGATTACCATCATCAATTATGGACTCTTGCTATGTTTCAAGAATGGTATAATAAGTATATTGTATCATGAAGTATAGATAGACATAATTATCTAGAATATTTTTTAACAATCTTAATCCAATTATTTTCTTCGTTAAAAATTTCATAGTTAATATTTATTTCATCAAGTTTTATGATAGCATTGTCATATAAATTAACATAAGAACCATTATCCTTTTGCCCCCATGACATATCATCAATGAATAAATCACATTGAATATTACTTAAGATTTTTACTTTATCGTCCATTGAATCAACCACTATTAAAGAGTCATATATAAAACCATTTTTATTAAGCCATTCTTGTGTAATTGGATAGGCATACTTAGCCTCAATCGTTGTTTCCTTACTAAATATTTTTGCCCATATTATTGATAGAAAATTATTTACTTTTAGTGCAAAAAGCCCAAAAAAAGTATCATAGTATTTTTCTGAGAATATCCTCCATTTATTATATCTATTAAAACCTCTTGCTGTTAAAAAATTGATTGAATAGTATTTTGATAGCTCTTTTAATGATTCTTTGGAATTAGGTAATGGCCGATCTTGCATTAGCTCTTTAGCTGTAAAAGCTTTCCAATGAATATTATTGTTTGGATCAGAGCTAGACCACTTCTGAATTCTTACCCAGTGATTATTGATAGTACTATCAATATCACAAAATAAAATCTTTTTCATCTGGATAGTTCTTTACAGAATAAATCATAGTCTCTATTATCGCAACTGTAAGTAAATATTTGATAATTTGAACTGTTAGTATTGAGTCCATATAGTTGAAATTTCTTTGCTATATCGATTGGGATGAACTCTTTTTTTATTGTGATTACTGGGCATTGAGCTTCTCCTATTATATTTTCTAAACCAATTGATTCAATAATTTTTTCTGAATTAGTATTTATTTTGCTCTTCAATTTCGATAGGTTAAAATTATCCAGTACAGTTTCAAAATGTTCAAATATTTGTGTGGGGGCAGTAGAAGGGGTTTGATTTTTCTTACTAAAATCTAGATATCTACTAAGGTTAAGATAGGAAAATTCTTCAGGTGATTTTAAATGGGGCCAATAATCTTTCTTTACAGCTACAATTGCTAATCCTGGAAATCCACCCAATTGCTTGTTGGTGCAAGTAGCAATAATCTTTGTATCTTTTGGAATGCTATAATATGGGAATGAGCTAATTGCATCAACAATAGAATTCTCTTTTTTAAAAATAGTGCTATTAGAAGTTTCCAGTGAACAAAATAGATCAATAGATGAAGGTGTATTTTTTTTATAAAGGTCGCTAAAGCTTTGCCACTTTTTTTTGAAAACACCCTCATTCCCAATAACATTAATTGAGGAGTTATTTGAATAAAAAATTGATTCCATTCCAATCGTTCCACTACCCGGAATGAATAGAATATCGTAATCTCCTAGATTGAACTTTTTAGAAAATTTATCTTTTACTCTTTCATAGATATTAATGAACTTTTTATCTCTATGAGAATAGTTAATTACACTATTATGTTTTATATAAGTATTAGGACCAAACATATTTTTTTAATTCTCTGAAAACTAATTTAAAATGATTTTTTTTATCGAGCCAGTTAAAGTAATACATAGGAATTTTCTGCTCTAACTCTGATTTATTTTCAATTAAAAACTTTACTAAATTAGGATCACTAGGATTATAAAAAGGCGGATAATATCCATAATAACCCTCTTTGGGATACCCTGTTGCGTAAGTAGGCTGTACCTCAAGAAAGCATAGCTCATTTGTATCCTGATCAATTATTAAATCAACTCCTTGATGGTTAAGATTTAGGGCTTTGACAGCATTCACTATTTCTTTTTCTTTCTCTACCATAATTTTTTGACATAATTCATTATAGTACATCCAATTATCTATTTGATCCATCGTAAAGCTGCCAGCTGTAATTGCTAACCAATTATTGCTAGGAACAACTCTACCATAACCTGAAATTACTTTATTCCCTGCAACATGAACCCTATACGATATATTAACATCCCTTTTTTTATCAATCGTGTTAATAAGCTTGATACACATCATCTTTCTATTTATGCCAAATCTTCTTTTATTAGATTTCTCAATTACTGATAATGCATTATTTAATTGGGACTCTTTATAAACTAAAACTGTATCTTCACCTGATACAGAGTTATTTACCCTAAGAAGAAAAGGATACTCGAATGAGCTTTCAGACATTTTGTTATGAAAATCTCTTTCATTATCATATGTAAAATATTCTGGACACTTTACACCATTTTTCCCCCAACATCTAAATGTCTCATCTTTAGATTGAACAGCTAAGAATCCATCTACTGAATTTGTAATATATTTTAGATCTAATTGATTAACTTGAGATGATATGCTTTCATATTCTTTTTTACCGCAATTTTCAGAACATGGAAATAAACGAATATATTCTACTGTATCTTTATATTTTTCATATGTATCTAAAATGCTGTAACCATCTCCCGAATCAACATCTATTACAGGACCAAAATATTTTTCTAAATTTTCTTTTTCGTAAACTCTCCAGCTCCTATCAGGCTCTTGAAATCTATCTAGAGAGGTATATTTTGATAAGATTGTCTTTATAGGACCTTTCCAATCTAAATTAGCAGGCCTTCGAAATGATTTTGAGCTAACTGATATAACTTTATACATTTTATTGATTCAATATAGATTTTTTGAACTTAATAATGTAGCTTAAATTAATAAATTTTAAACTATTTAATTTAATAGAAAGATAAATTTTTATGTGCGGTATTTGCGGATTTATAGACTTAAAAAACTCAAATGACAATATCTCTATTATTCGAGATATGAATAACACGTTAAGTCACAGAGGTCCAGACGCAGAAGGAATTTGGTCTAAAAAAGATAAGGGCATTTACTTTGGACATAAAAGACTTTCTATCCTTGATTTATCTGCCAATGGGTCCCAACCATTTACATCTTCATCGGGTAGGTTTACAATAATATTTAACGGAGAGATATACAATTTTAAGGATTTAAAAAAAATAGTAAATATTGATTGGAAAAGTTCTTCTGATACGGAAGTATTGATTGAGTCTATTGAATTTATTGGTTTAGATAAAACATTAGATCAGGCAAAAGGGATGTTTGCATTTGCTCTCTGGGATAATAAAAATAATGAACTTACTCTATGTAGAGATAGAATTGGTGAAAAACCTTTATATTATGGATTACAAAATAATACTTTATTTTTTGCATCAGAATTAAAAGCGATTAAAGAACATCCTAATTTTAAAAAAGAAATTGATCTAAATTCCTTATCAAAATTTTTTACATATGGATATATTCCAGCACCATTATCGATTTATAAAGATATTAATAAGCTGCTACCAGGAACATATTTAAAAATCAATCATGATCAATTGTTGAAAGGAGAGTTTGACAATATTTCTCCTAAAGAGTATTGGGGTTATAATGAGAGATACCATCATTTAAAAAATCGTTCAAAAAATCTTAATGAAAATGAGATTATTGATAAATTAGATTCCCTAATACATAATTCTGTAGATATGCAAATGATTTCAGACGTCCCTATAGGCGTATTTTTATCAGGAGGTATAGATTCTTCTTTAATAGCCTCTGTGATGCAATCAAAATCACAAAAACCAATAAATACCTTTACTATTGGATTTGATAACAAAGAGCATAATGAAGCTATATATGCTAAAGAAATTTCAAATTTTTTAAAAACTAATCATCATGAATTGTATTGTTCAAAAAATGATATTCTTGATACTGTTACTAAAATTTCTTCAATTTATGATGAGCCATTTTCTGACTCATCTCAAATTCCTACATATTTACTATGTCAATTAGCTAAAAAAAATGTAACTGTAAGTTTATCAGGCGATGGAGGTGATGAATTATTTTATGGTTATATGAGATATGGTTTTACTCAAGAATTATGGGATAAAATAAAATTTATACCAAGTCCACTAAGAAAAGTAATTGCTAAACTCATTTATGTCACTCCAAAGTCAACTTTAAACCATTTATTTTTTTGGGTTAGGTTTGTAGTAAAAAGCTATCAAAACAATCATAAATCAATAGGCGTTTTATTAAAAAGATCATATAAACTGCTGGAGTCTAGATCAGATGAAAGACTTTATAGAACATTAATTTCACAATGGATTGAACCACATAGCTTTGTTCTAGATTCTCCTAACAATATATCTACATACGCTGAATTACATAGTTTAGATTCCAGAAAAGAAGGCTTACCAAATCATATGATGTCTTTTGATGTGTTGAGCTATTTACCAGATGATATCCTAGTAAAGGTAGATAGGGCCTCAATGGGAGTTAGTCTTGAAACTAGGGTCCCTTTATTAGATAAAGATGTAGTTGAGTTTTCTATGACAATACCTCATGAGGTTAAAGGTAAAAACGGCAAAAAATGGATATTAAAAAAAGTATTAGACAAATATTTGCCTAATGAATTGACTGATAGACAAAAAATGGGGTTTGGAGTACCTTTGCAAAATTGGATTCGTTCTGATTTAAAAGACTGGAGTATTAATTTGCTAGATGAGAAGAAAATAAAACATCAAGGATACTTAGACCATAAAGATATATCAAAAAAACTTAACCAACATTTAGCTGGTACCCATGATTGGCATACACATCTTTGGGAAGTATTGATATTCCAACAATGGCTAGATAATGAATAGCTTATTTTATAATTTCTGATTATTCTTTACTTTAAGATATAAAATGAACGAAATCATAAAAAAATCTATAGAATCACACATCAATGTTGTAAATCTTTTAGACGAGATTCTTTTATCTAAAATAGACACAGCAGCTTTATTAATCATAAATGCATTAAAAAATAATCATACAGTTTTCTGGTGTGGTAATGGTGGAAGTGCATCCCAAGCAAATCATTTATCAGCTGAATTAGTGGGAGGAATGTATAAGAAAAAGATCAAACCATTTAATTCAGTATGCCTCAACGTAGATACGGCATTTATTACTGCATGGTCTAATGATGATTCTTTTGATAATATTTTCTCACGTCAATTAGAGGGAGTAAGCAAAGAAGGAGATATTTTAGTGGCTCTATCTACAAGTGGAGAATCTAGCAATATGATAAATGGTGCCAAGTTCGCAAGAGTTAATAAAGTTAAAACTATTTCTTTAACAGGAAATAGTGGAGGCTCTTTAAAGCAATATTCAGATATTAATATTAATATTAATATTAACGACACCCAACGTATTCAAGAAATGCATATTATGATAGGACATATCATATGTGACATTGTTGAAAGCGCACTATAAATCATAAGATATTTTTATCCCCGTTGCACTCTTCCCTCCATCCATTATAATTATATCAAGTAGCACCTCTTTTATTCTTGTGCCTAAAACGACCTTATATTTAAGGGAATCGTTAATATGTACTTTTCTATGAACTAAAAATTTATAGCGGTACTTTTTTAAATCATCAAAAACTATTCCAAGGTACAAGACTTCTAAAGGATTTTGATCTAAATGATTAATAAAAGGATTTCCTAGTGTGTAGTTTTTGTAACTCCACCCCAATTCATATTCATGATGGTTATAATATGAATCTATCAAATAATCTGAAGTATTATCTTGATTTATAGTGCTTAAATATTCAACTAAAACGGTTGTATTCTTAATGTAGTTATCAAATTCTAGGCCCCATAAACCATCAAATTTATTAGCAAATCTAAGCCCGCTTGTATCATCAAAAAAATGTTGATAATACATTGTTAGTATTTTATCGTTAGTATATTTTTTATAGTAAAAATCCCAAATACCTAGATGATTTCCTAATGCATTTGCATGAGGTTCTCCATCAATTAATACTCCATCAGCGCTAATTAATATTTTTAAAAAATCATCAAATGATGTAGGAAATACGCCATAATTTTCTGTTTCTCCTCCCCACATTGCTTCATGTACAAAACCGATACCTAATTCATAATTTTGATTAACATAATTCAAGTATATAAATTTTTCATGTAACATTGGTCTGGATTTATAAATTTTATTTTTATCAAATACTCCATGAGCAATACCGAAATCGAGACTGTACTTCATATTTTTTTTAAAATTATAAGAAGTTGTAAATCCTATTTTTTGCATTGGCTCAGCATTATGGCTCACTAGTAAAGATCCGGACGTTAGTTCGTCATTTAAGTAGGTACTAAAATCTCTATAATATTTTCCTATTTTTATGCGATTATTATTTTGAAGATTAATTTTCAAAAATGATTCACTAATAACAGCTTTATTTCCAGAGTTTAGTATTTTAATAGTATATCCAAATTTTTTCTTTTGATAATTTGATGTGAAAGAAAAATTTACCTTTGAAGGTTTTAAACCATTACTATTATTTATTGCCCACCATTGTTTCGATATATTTGAATTTGACTGAAAGCTTAATTTATTTTTGATATCCTGTGACAAGAGTGCGTTAAGAAGTATCGAGAATAATAAGATACTATAGCTGTGAATGCTATTTCTTTTGAATCGGCTTAACATAAAATTTCCAATCCATTACTTCAATAGTGGCATGTTTTTTAATATCAAAG
>Ga0055584_100006796_pt1 | contig 11213 bp, 9 predicted proteins | sample OSDHelmetaG_FD_58716 | JGI IMG/M metagenome (GOLD analysis project Ga0055584, IMG submission 58716) | Pelagic marine sediment microbial communities from the LTER site Helgoland, North Sea, for post-phytoplankton bloom and carbon turnover... | ecosystem: Environmental > Aquatic > Marine >...
CCGAGTCGCAAACTGCAACAGCAGAACCCGGCGCCTGGGGCCCAACTTTATTAAATGCCCTGGAACCGCATGGACTTGGTTTTCCAGTAGCTCGGGGTGGTAGCGTCTCAATCAGTGGTTTCCTTATGGGTGGCGGTTTAGGCTTTAACCCGAATAGTTGGAATATTGCCTGCTTTTCTATATTGGGCGCAGACGTGGTCACAGCAGATGGTAAATTAATTACGGTTAACGAGAATCAACATGCAGATATCTATTGGGCAGTAAGAGGAGCCGGCCCGGGTTTTTTTGGAGTAGTGACAAAGTATTATTTAAAGGCGTATCCATTGCCAGCAGCGATCAAAACTTCACAATATATTCATCCACTCGAGGAGCATACCAAAGTTGCCTCAGCACTTGAGAAACTTGTGCCTGAGAGTGACCACAAGCTTGAATTAATTCTTTTACTTACAAGTAACCCGGATAAAGAAGCTGTTGCAGCTGGTGCGCCTGCTCAAGTTTGTCTAGTAAATGTAAATGCTTATGGTGATTCCGATGAAGAGTCGATAGCTTTACTGAAAACTGTAGCAAATAGTCCTTTAGGAGATAATCCGCTTGCGAAAAAAGAATATGAAGAAACGACTTTAAAAATAATGACAGGCGACACTAGCGAATCATTCCCGCGAGGAAGAATGGCGACAGAAGGCGTCTGGAGTAATTCAATTGCACCTGATGTTGCAATCTTAGTTGAGCGTATGAAACAGGCTGTTACACCGATTACAACGGTGAGTATCAGGTTCTTGGGTAATGCTGTGTTACCAGATGAAGCAGCTTTTTCAATAATTGGAAGTACAAACATACTATCTGTATTGACCTGGCAAGACGAAAAAGATGACGAAGCTATCGCGAAATGGATGCAAGACACGATGGCCGCGTTAGAACCCTTTTCTCTGGGTCATTATATTAATAATGAAGATGTTGTGAGTTACCCTGAAAGAAACAAGCATTCGTTTTCAATAGATAGTTGGAAAAAACTAAGAACACTCAGGAAGAAGTATGATGCAGCTGGCGTCTTCCACGACTACTTTGGTATAAATAACGCTTAGTAATCAGTACTCGCTAAAATAATAATTAAAAAGGAAGTTTATCGTGAATAGTACTGTTTATGAGCAACTCAAAGTTGCTACTGCTAAATATGCATCAAACTCATTTTTACATATTCCAATACACGCAACCAAGTCGTATTGCGATTCAGCTATAAATTATACTTATCAGGAGTTTTCAATAGCTGTTGAGGAAGTTAGAACAATCTATCAACAAGCTGGTTATGGTGCCGGACACAGGATCGCACTTGTTCTGGAAAATCGCGCAGAATTCTTTATACACTTTTTCGCTTTGAACGGTTTAGGCGTTTGCGCCGTGCCTGTTAATGCTGACTTTGTTCGTGATGAAATGACCTACCTTTTGGACGACAGTGATGTGTCGTTGATAGTTATATTGAATAAATATCAGGCTAAAGTAGAGGAAGCAGAAGCAAGCATTGATAGAGAAATCAGTATCGTTTGTATTGATGGTTTACAAGAGCTGCCAGTTCCTCCCGTAGTGGATGAGTCTAAAATTACTAAAGGTATAAAGGCGGATGCGACAGTCTTGTATACCTCAGGTACAACGGGTAAACCAAAAGGCTGTGTCATATCAAATGAGTTTTTTTACTGTGTGGGAGAGTGGTATTTAGGTATTGGAGGTTATTGCAAAATTGATCCTGGTGTAGATCGATTAATTACGCCACTTCCTGTTTTTCATACCAATGCCCTGGTTTGGTCAATGATGGCAATGTTGATGAGTGGAGGTTGTGTTATTCAGCTGGATCGTTTTCATTCTTCTACGTGGTGGGATTCAGTGAGGGATTCAGAAGCGACAATCTTGCATTTTTTGGGTGTAATGCCCGCTATGTTACTAAACCTTCCCGAAACAGAAAACGATCTGCATGAGCAAATTAAATTCGGGTTGGGTGCTGGCGTAGAACCAGATTCACACGCGCATTTTGAAAAGAGATTTGGCTTTCCTCTTATTGAAGGATGGGCGATGACGGAAACCGGGTCCGGGTTTTGTTTTATGAGTCATGAAGGACCAAGGCATATTGGTAGTCGTTGTATGGGAAAAGCTACAGATGAAATGGAATACAGAATTGTCGATGAAAATAACCATGATGTGACTCAGGGTGAATTACTTGTTCGCAGAAAAGGAGATGATCCCGCCTATGGTTTTTTTACAGAATATTATAAAAATCCGCAGGCAACTGAGGAAGCCTGGAAAGGTGGTTGGTTTCATTCTGGCGATGTAGTGAGAGAAGGAGAAGATGGCTCGGTCTATTTCGTCGAACGTAAAAAAAATATAATCAGACGAAGCGGCGAAAATATCGCCGCAGCGGAAGTTGAGTCAGTCTTAATGACATCTCCATTAATAGATAATTGTGCAGTAGCACCAGTGCCAGATTCTATTAGAGAAGAAGAAGTCGCTGCCTGCATAGTACTGAACTCAGATCGATCCGCGAGCAAAGAAATAGCGGAAGAACTACTAAGGCATTGTTTTGAGAAATTGAGTTATTATAAAGCACCTGGCTATATTATTTTTGTTGATGCTTTACCTGTAACTTCAACACAAAAAGTACAAAGGGGCGAGTTGCGTAAATTATGTCTCAAATTAATCAATTCAGAGCAATCTGTGGATTGTCGACATTTGAAAAAGAAACCTTCGTAGTGAATGAATATGCCGTGTTAGCGGTCTAATCTCAAGAGGATAAGAAATATGTATACAGGTGATACTAATTGCCACAGCAGTAGCTGTCAGGTACAAGCCAAGGCGCAGCTTGCGTTTGACTATCTAAGTGATGGTGTCGCGCAAGGTGATTGGACTTTAGGCAGTATGGAAAGGAAAAAGATTGGTGACAATCTGTATAGTGGTATATCGATATTCAATGGTGCTGAATTGTATATCCGAATAGATGCAGACCCAGCGAATTTTTGCATTTACTATTATGTGGGTGTTGACAAAAATAATCTGCAACCACGTAACATGGTTAGAGTATTACCCGGCTCAGTATTAGATAGAAGCGATGATGAGTGTCTTGTTACTTTACTTACATGGCGCAGTGAAAATGCCGATGATGATAAGTGGAAGCTTACCTGTGTGTCTCATGAAACAGAAATGTTTATTATAAAAAACCGCCTTGAACAGGGCTAATTTTGGCCAGTTATGATGGGAACAGAAAGCAATGAATGAAGCTCAAGCATTCTCAAGTTATATAAAATGGCGTTCCGGATTTATTATAAAACTGGCCTTGTCTCATTTCGCATTGATTCTGGTATTTGATGCGCTTTGTATATATACGCCGGGCTTTATAACTGCATCTGTCTTAGGGAATAGTGCGATCACTGTTGGTGTTGTTTATGCTCTGGGCATTGTTCTGTCGGTAATTTGCTCTACGTTTTATTACTCTCAGCGAATTACTCAGGAAGAGATGGTGCTTTCTGAGCTGTCTATTACAGAAGAAGAGCAAGACCAATAATATGAAACGATTCTCTTTGCTATGTGCTGGCCTTTTTCTGAGTTTGTCACCACTGATTGTGTTCGCAGAGGAGCAAGTCAAACGACCAGTTAATATTGCTGCAGTCACAACTTTCGTCATTTTTATGGTTCTGACGCTGTGCATTACCACCTGGGCCGCGCGCCGAACCCGGTCTCGTCATGATTATTATGCTGCCGGCGGTGATATTGGCAGTATACAAAACGGCTTCGCCATTGCTGGTGACACGATGTCGGCAGCTTCGTTCCTGGGTTTAGTTGGTCTGGTTTATCTTATCGGGTTTGATGCTCTGTATTTCATGGCAAGTCTGGTGATCAGTTGGCTAGTTGTTCTAATTGTGATTGCAGAACGTCTTAGAAACCTGGGTTCCTATACTTTTGCCGATGCCATTTCTTATCGTTTATCGAAGAAACCAATTCGCATTCTTTCTGCCAGTTGTGCGCTGGCAATATTAATTCCTTACTTACTTGCACAATTGGTCGCGGCGGGCACCCTCGTGGAGGGCTTATTCGGATTAAATTACACACAGGGTGTGATTGTAGTCGGTGTACTAATGATGGTTTATGTAGCATTTGGTGGAATGATGGCGACCACCTGGGTACAAATCGTCAAAGCCGTATTATTACTTGGTGGGGGTAGTGTCCTTGCCTTCGGAGTGCTTTACGCATTTCAGTTCAACCCGGAAAAATTAGTCGCTTCAGCGGTAGATGCTCATCCAAGAGGCCGAGATTTACTCGCACCGGGTGGTTTGTATACGGATATTATTTCTGTTGTCTCACTGAGTCTCGCCTTCATTGGCGGTACCGCGGCTATGCCACATGTGTTAATGCGCTTTTTTACAGTATCCGATGCAGTTAAGGCACGACGTTCCGCTGCTATTGCGGTGACTTTGATCGCCTATTTTCAAATAGTCGTACTCATTATCGGTTTCGGTGCCGTGGTGATGCTAATAGACAATGCCGACTATTCTACCGGTGGCACAGGCGTTATCGGCGGTAGTAATATGGTGGCAGTACATTTGGCGCATTATGTTGGTGGCGATATTTTTATGGGATTCATTTCCGCCGTCGCCTTTGCAACGATCCTTGCTGTCGTCTCTGGTATCACTCTGGCCGCTGGCGCTACTGTCTCTCATGATTTGTTTTCAAATGTATTTAAAGATGGAAACTGTAGCGAAGCCGAAGAGTTGATGATTTCCAGAATTACGGTAGTCATGCTGGGCATATTGGGAATGTATCTGGCAGTAGTTTTTGAAGGACAGAATGTCGCCATTCTGGCAACATTGCCCCTGGCCATTGGCGCGAGCACGAATTTTCCTTTGCTATTTTTATCCATGTACTGGTCGGGCTTTACAACAAGAGGTGCGATTTATGGTGGTTATTCGGGACTGATTCTGGCATTGCTGTTGATCTTGCTCGGCCCTAATGTCTGGGTGAAAGTACTTGGTTTTGAAAAGGCAATTTTTCCTTACACCTTTCCGACTCTTTTTTCGATGGGTATCAGCTTTCTATTTTGCTGGTATTTTTCCGTCACCGATAAAAGCGCGCGAGCACAACAGGAAAAGGACGCTTTTCCAGCGCAATTACTTCGTTCGCAAACTGGAAAATAATAACTTGTATCACACTTAAACCTATAAAAGGGGTTAATCATGAGTAATGATGGCGCGGTAGAGCAGCTGAATAAAAATATCACTATATTTTCATTAATTGTGATTGGTACTCTCGGTATTATGGCTTTTCAGGTAATGCCGGCCTTTGTCATGGGTATGATCAATGATCTAAAACTTACTCCATCACAAATTGGTTGGGTGTCGAGTGCTCAACTATCTGGGGTAGCGTTTGGATCTTTTCTTAATTTATATTTAATAAAAGTATTTTCCTGGCGTCGCATAGCCACAATCGGTATTGGTCTGCTGATTCTAATAGATGTAATTAGTATCTTTGTAACAGATTTCGTGCCATTTGCGGTGCTACGCTTATTTGCCGGTACAGCTGGCGGTATATGCGTTTCATTCGGCGCCTTTGGTTTAGCGCATACACTCAAAGCAGACAGGAATTTTGGCTTGTTCATGACCTTCCAGGTGTTTTGCGCGATCGTTGGCAATATGTTTTTGCCCGGTCTGGTTCAAGCTAATGGCATTATTTGTATTTATATTTTTCTAATCTCTGTTGAATTACTCGCCCTGTTTGTATTACTAAACAATATTCCTAATATGGAAGTCGCGGAACAGGAAGCAACGGGAGGAAACAGTAAAAGAGTTTGGGCCTTATGTTTTTTACAGTTATTTGCGATTTTACTTTTCTTCGTTGCACTCGGAGGGTTTTGGACCTATATCGCCCCCATCGGTTTAGCCTCGGGATTGAGTGAACAGGAAACGGGCAGGGCCATTAGTCTCGGCTTGTTTGGGGGACTCGCTGGCTCATTTGTGGCGACACACTTGAATATCCGTATTGGACGTCTTATACCCATCATGATTGCGGTAGGGTCTCAATTTATCGCGCTCGGGGTTTTGTATTCAGGTTTCGACTTTACTGTATTTATGCTTTCAGCTGGCTTGTTTATGTTTGGTTGGTATATGTTTTTCCCTTACCAACTGGGTTTACTCGCCGCACTGGATCGCGATGGCCGGCCTATGATTCTCGCCAATGCTGTTGCCGGGATTGGCTCGGGCTTAGGTCCTCTTATCCTGGCATTTTTTCTACTCGATGATTATTTGCCGGCTTACACAATCTCGGCTACATTTCTATTTTTGGCATTGTCGGTTTCTGCCACCTTGGTGCTTATTAGTAAAAACGATTTAAAAACAGAATGAGGTATCGAAAGGCTACAAACCCTGTCGACGTGGAACATAGCCACCAACAGAAGATTCAATAAGAGCAGCGGCGGAGAGTGCAACATGTTCCTGGAAGGCCTGAGACACGATCTGAACCCCAAGAGGCATAGCTTCTTGCTCGCCGCACGGCACGACTGCAACAGGCACGCCTGCGACAGCATAGGCGTGTACGTAATTGAAAGCCGCATATTGTAAATACTCTTCCTGAGGCACACCAGCTGGTGGTGTCATATGTTTTGGCGCAGGCCCGGTAGTAACCGGGCAAATAACGACGTCATACTGAGAGATAAACTGACGCATCATGTTGCGAAATTCGAAAAAACGGCCCTGTAAATCGAAAAAGCTTTCTAATGATAGGGGAGCACCAAAACCTGCAAGCAAATCCTTAAATTGTTCGTGATGGCGACCATTGCAGCCTTCAAGATCTCGCCAGGTTCTTATACCGCCATCGGCACCTGCCATCGAGAAAAATAACATGGTGGCATTACTCACATCAGGAGGTGTGACTTTTGTTATCGATGCGCCATTTTTTTCGAGAGCTTTAACAGCTGTCTCGACTGCGATTTTTGTTTCATCACTGACTTCGATGGTGCCATCATAATCATAATAGGCAACGTTCAGGCTTGCAGGATCGACGTCATCCGGCCGGCCGAGAGGCGCGGGCACCGCATAAGTATCTATCCAGTCAGGTCCGGAAATTATCGGTAATATAAGTGAGAGATCTTCAACATAGCGCGCCATTGGACCAATACACATAAGATCACGATAACCCGTGTCACGGGTTTCAGGCCAACTACCTGTATCAGGAACACGACCGACAGTCGGTCTGATCCCTACTGTGCCACAATAATGACTAGGCACTCGAATAGATCCTCCTCCATCAAGGCCAATACCAACAAGTGTGGCATCGGCAGCTAGCAGTGCACCTTCTCCTCCTGTCGAACCACCGGGAGTATGCTCAAGATTAGCGGGGTGATTGGTGCGCCCGAAGATTGCATTTTCTGTCTCATAATTAGAGGAGTATTCAGGGCAATTCGTCTTTGCAATTAAGATAGCACCAGCGGCTCGTAAGCGTGCGGCGACAGTCGAATCTTTAGGTTTATAGTGTTCTCTCGCATATGAACCACCAGTGCAAGCGAAACCCTCGACATCTATTGAATCTTTGATTGTTATGGGAAGCCCAAGTAAAGGTAGAGATTGACCCTGATGGCGTTTTTTATCAGCTTCTCTAGCCTCTGCCATAGATTGTTCCGGGTTTTCTGCGACGATGGCATTCAATTTTTCATTTACAGAATGAATGCGGGAAAGAGTCTGCTCAACCAGTTCAACGCTGGTGATTTCCTTGTTATTAAGTTGATTTATATATTCAGTAGCTGAAGGCAGTGTCTCTGCAGAGAAGGGTTTATTCATTATCAGGTTTACTCTTTAGTAATGTTAAAAGATTCAATTATGATTACGGGAAACATATATCCATAATTGTTCAATTTCATTTTCATCAAATATTTTACCAAAGGCGGGCATGAATCCCTTACCTTTGCTGACTGATTCGATAAAGCGTTCTTTTTTATCCAGAGGAAATTCTTTCAGGTTGAAACTGGCAGTACCTACATTCACCATGTTCTTGCCATGACAATTTGCACAACTCAAATCATAAAGTTCGTCACCCTCTTCATAATCCTCATCAGTCCCACCTGCCAATAGAGATGACATAAAGATAATTAAGAATAGAGGTAAACATATTTTTCTTGAAATTGAGGTAAGCATGGTTTGCAAAATATCAGCTCTCCGGGTTTAGTAAGAGTCGGGTTATTTCACCAGCGCGAATGTGAGTAATGTTCCGCCCTTGGGAATATTCTTTAAACGTTCATCACCTGAGTATCTTGCATATAAACCACCAATGCCACTGGCGATAGTTATATATTGTGTACCTTCATGTTGCCAGGTGATGGGCTGACCAACAATTCCTGAGCCGGTTTGAAAGGACCATAGTTGTTTACCATTGTCCTTGTCATAAGCGATAAATTCGCCGGTGTGGGTTCCGGTGAATACCAATCCACCGGCCGTATTCATGACAGCAGAATAATTAGGTGACAATTGAGGCACTTCCCAGCGGGATTTCCCCGTAAGTGGATCGATGGCCTTTAGGTAACCTCGATATGGTTGGGTTTCATCCCAACTGAAGCCAAATTTAACACCAAAATAGGGCAGGCCGGGGCGATATTTCACCTTGCTAAACTTATAGGTCATGGCGTAATGGTTAGTGTTTATATAGGCTGTATTAGAGTCAGGATCGTAAGCCATCGGTGACCAGTTTTTACCGCCGGTATTTGCAGGCCAAAGTCTTATCTCTTCGCCTTTATCGCGCAGTTTACGCATTAACGCTGTTTCAACTGGACGACCATTTTTATCGATGTGCTTTGCCCAGTTAACTTTTACAAACTTGTTTGCATCAAGAAATTCGCCGCTTTCCCTGTCAATAATATAAAAGAAGCCATTTCTATTCGCCTGCATGATTACTTTTCTCGCTACACCTTTGACATTTAGATCAGAAATTATGAATTCGTTATTACCGTCGTAATCGAATGGGTCGTTAGGCGAAAACTGAAAATACCAAACCAATTCACCGGTTTTGGGTTTTAACGCGAGAACAGAATTACTGTAGAGATTATCACCAGGACGTACACTTGAATTGTATGGTGCGGGATTGCCGACACCCCAATAAAGTAAATCAAGTTCTGGATCGTAGGAACCTGTTAGCCAGGTAGAGCCGCCACCCAATTTCCAGGTCTCACCAGGCCAGGTTTCGTTGCCAGGCTCCCCGGATGCGGGGATGGTATAACGTCGCCACAAACGCTTACCAGTTTCAGGGTCCCAGCCATCGATAAAACAACGAGCACCATGATCAGCACCCGATACTCCACTGACTAAAACACCGTTAGCAATTAATGGTGCGACATTCATCGACAGGCCAGTTCGATCATCTATATCAACAAAAGCATCGGATTCCCAGATCATCTCACCATTTGCTAAGTCGTAGGCATATAATTTTCCGTCCATGCTGCCTCGGTACAACTTGTTATTATAAATCGCCGCTCCGCGATTGGTGACCCCGCAACAGGCATAGCCCAGCGTTTCCTTGTCATATTCAATAGTCTTTTTCCAAATCTCTTTGCCTGTAATGCCATCTATAGCCATTGTTGAGTTGTGCGTAACAAAGTAGATGATACCTTCATACACAAGCGGGAATGCCTGTTGCCCGCGATCATCATCAAGACTGTAGATCCATTTTGGCGCGAGTCTCGAAATGTTTTCTTTATTAATATTTGTCAGAGAACTATGACGTTGTTGTTTATATCCCATTCCATAAACTACAACATTGGATGTGTTGTTTTCATCGTTGACTAAGTCAGCCTCGCTTGGACCTTCAGCATGGAGTGTACTTATAAGAAAAATAACGCTAAGAGCAGGGGCTAGTGTAAATAATTTGAGCACAATATTTCTCAGAAAAATTATAGAGGATTGGTGTAGTGTTTCTTTCTTAATATAAATAGCTTGAGCTTAACCTTGATACTAATTTAGTTCTGTCATGATAGCTTTGTATGATGCATCCAGATTGTCGTGGAAAAGTTTTTCCATCTCTTCTTCATCGCCTGTCTCTAAGCCTTTGACAATGTTTAATTGACTTTGGATGACAACTTGCCTGACGCTTCTTTTCTTCAATGTAAGTATGCCAAGAAACAAGACGTGCCCGGTAAATTCATCAATGGTGTTGGCTAACCTTTCATTGCCGCATAGATTAAAAAATGTTTTTCGAAATTCAGCGTTGTAAACATATGTTTGAGATAAATCTTCTTCGTCTATTAAATCTTGTTCTTTTTTGATCAAACTGTTCAATTGCCGGATGTCTGACTCGGTACAGTTTGAAACAGCTTTTCTCGCCGCGAGAGGTTCCAGAAGCCTGCGTATTTCAAAAATATCTTCAACTTGTTTTATTGTAGGTGAAGAAAAGACGTAAGCACCTCCATGACTTTGTTCAAGCACTCCTTGTTTTCTGAAAACGTTTAGTGCTTCTCTCACCGGTGTCCGGGATACGCCGAGTGATTCTGCTATTTCCTGCTCTGTTACGCGTTGACCAGAAGTGAAATCGCCCTGAAACAAACCTTTCCTTAGTGATTCATAGACGCGATCTCTAAGCGGCAAGGGCTTGAGTAATTTTTTCATGCTTCTTTGTGTTTGTGCCACACTCGATCCTTTTTATTTCTAAGTGGGGTCTGACTAACTGGAAGCCGCATTTGGAAGAGAAAGTGATTGTAGATAATTTTCTATTCGATCCATGGCTTCATTTAATCTTTCGTAGGGTTCAGAACCGAAACAAATACGCAGATAACCCTTTCCTGCATCGCCGTAAAAAGCACCAGATTCTATTGCGACATGCGTGTGCTGCAAAATATTTAGTGATAATTCATCACTATCTATTCCCCACTCCCTGAAGTCAGCAAAAGCATAGATAGTTGCCTGTGGGGTAGCACACTTAACACCGGGCATTTTATTTAATCGCTCAACAATGAGATCCCGTCTCAGGCAATCGTCATCAACCATTTCTTTAACACAATCTTGTGAACTGGTAACAGCTGCGATAGCACCTTCCTGAGCAAACACACAGGGATGGGTAGTTTCATTTAACGTAACTTTTAACATCTCTGAAATGATGCTTCGTGGCGCTGCTGCATAGCCTATGCGCCATCCATCCATCGCATAGCCTTTTGTGAACGCACTAATTGTAATAGTGCGTTCTTTCATATCAGGGAATGAAGCAAT
>Ga0055584_100006797_pt1 | contig 11212 bp, 10 predicted proteins | sample OSDHelmetaG_FD_58716 | JGI IMG/M metagenome (GOLD analysis project Ga0055584, IMG submission 58716) | Pelagic marine sediment microbial communities from the LTER site Helgoland, North Sea, for post-phytoplankton bloom and carbon turnover... | ecosystem: Environmental > Aquatic > Marine >...
CCCTGTAAGCTCTACTGCTGCGTCCTGCAGCAGAAGCCTGACTTAACAGACAACTGTACTAAGCACTTGGAGTCAGTAGGTCAGTTTTTAGGCTGACGAGCTATGCCTTAGTCGCCCTAAAGGGTCGACCTACTCGCCACCAAACAATATAAGTTGCAGCTAAGTCAGGTTTTACTCACCGCAAGTACAAGTATTAAAGCTTAAGTGCTTGGCGTTGGTTGTTATTTTTCGGGCTTCTGCAACAGGGATGTTGCAGTTGAGTTTACAAGGACGTATTCACAACGACCCGAAAAAACAATATCAACGCATCAAAGTACCTGTAAAAACACGAATCAAGCACCTGAGCCCAGCTGCACTATTACAATAAAAGGATCACTGAAATGACTGTGATTAAAACGCAGATAAATACCAGAACGCCGCAATTTGCTGAAAACGAAGCTGCTATGCGTGAAGTCATTGCCGATCTGCACAAAAAATTAGATGAAGTTAAACAGGGTGGCGGTGCCAAAGCACAAGAACGCCACCTGAGTAGAGGCAAGCTTTTACCCCGTGAACGTATCGAACGTTTACTCGATCAGGGTGCTCCCTTTTTAGAATTCTCACAACTTGCAGCCCTTGATGTTTACGATGACTTTGTACCCAGTGCAGGCATTATTACAGGCATTGGACGTGTTTCAGGGGTTGAATGCGTTATCGTTGCCAACGATGCTACCACCAAAGGCGGAACCTATTATCCGCTGACCGTAAAAAAACACCTGCGTGCCCAGGAAATTGCCCGTAAAAACCGCCTACCCTGTATTTACCTTGTCGATTCAGGCGGAGCTAATCTGCCTAATCAGGATGAAGTTTTCCCCGACAGAGATCACTTTGGCCGAATCTTCTACAACCAGGCAACCATGTCCAGCGAAGGTATTCCACAAATTGCCTCAGTTATGGGTTCCTGTACCGCAGGTGGTGCTTACGTACCGGCTATGGCTGATGAATCCATTATTGTTAAAGAACAAGGCACTATTTTCCTTGCTGGGCCACCACTGGTAAAAGCAGCCACAGGCGAGATAGTTTCTGCTGAAGATCTGGGCGGTGCCGATGTTCATTCTCGCATTTCCGGTGTTGTGGATCACTATGCTCTTAATGATGAGCACGCCCTGCAACTTGTACGCCGTTCCATTAGCCGCCTTAACTGGAAAAAACTGGGTGAGCTGGATATTCAACCTTCGCGCCCTCCCCTTTATGATCCGGAAGAAATTTACGGCATAGTTGGTACAGACCTACGCAAACCCTACGATGTGCGTGAAGTTATTGCCCGCATTGTTGATGCTTCAGAGTTTGATGAATTCAAACGCTGGTATGGTGAAACCCTGGTTACTGGCTTTGCACGTATTCATGGCTATCCAGTCGGTATTCTTGCCAATAATGGTGTACTTTTCTCTGAATCTGCTCAGAAGGGTGCTCACTTTGTAGAGCTTTGTGCCCAGCGAGGCATCCCGCTGATTTTCCTACAGAATATTACCGGCTTTATGGTGGGTTCTCGCTACGAGCATGAAGGCATCGCCAAACATGGCGCAAAAATGGTAACAGCTGTTGCCTGCGCCCAGGTGCCCAAGTTCACTATTTTAATAGGTGGTAGTTTTGGTGCCGGTAATTACGGTATGTGTGGCCGAGCTTATGATCCTAACTTTATGTGGATGTGGCCTAATGCACGCATTTCAGTTATGGGCGGAGAGCAGGCAGCCAACGTGCTGGCACAGGTAAAGCGTGAACAACACGAACGTAACGGCACTCAATGGACTGAAGCAGAAGAAGAAGCCTTTAAAAAACCCACCCGTGAAATGTACGAACACCAGGGCCACCCCTATTATGCCAGTGCGCGTTTATGGGATGACGGTATTCTCGACCCTCTTCAAACCCGTGACACTCTTGGTCTGGCCATTTCAGCTTCACTAAATGCCGCCAATAAACCAACACGCTTTGGCGTGTTCCGCATGTAAGGAAGCCATTGAATGACAGCAGTTTTACTTAAAATTGATGAACGCAGCGTGGCTTACCTGACACTTAATCGTCCTGAAATCCACAACGCTTTTGATGACCAGCTGATAACACAACTGCTTAATAAGCTGAAAGAAATACGCAAGGCAAAAGCCAGAGTGCTAGTTTTTGGTTCAGAAGGCAAAAGCTTTTCCGCCGGAGCCGACCTTGGCTGGATGAAACGCATGGCCGAATACAGCAAAGCCGAAAACAAAAAAGATGCCCAGGAACTGGCTCGGCTGATGCATGAACTCGATACCCTGCCCTGCCCGACTATCTGCCGGGTACAAGGTGCTGCCTATGGTGGCGCTGTTGGTTTAGCAGCTTGCTGTGACCTGGTAGTAGCTACAGCCAAAGCCCGCTTCTGTTTGTCTGAAGTAAAAATAGGCTTATCACCCGCAGTTATCAGCCCTTATGTCGTTAGAGCTTTAGGTGTTCGTGCCATGCGCCGCTATGCCTTAACTGCCGAAGTGATAAGCGTAGAAAAAGCCCAGCAACTGGGCTTGGTGGATGAAGTAGTTGCTGAAGATATGCTTGATACTCAAATAGAAACCTTCGTTACTACCCTGTTAGCCAACAGCCCGCAGGCAGTTGCACACACCAAAGAACTGATCCACTTTGTTGCCGATCGTCCGGCAGATTCGACTACGCAGGATTACACCACCAATTTAATTGCTGAAATTCGCGTGTCAGCCGAAGGCCAGGAAGGACTCAGTGCTTTCTTTGAAAAACGAGCCCCCAATTGGCAAAACTAAAGACTTAGGCTTGAGAAACCACAACTGCCAGCCTCTGAAACAAATAAAACAGAAGGTGCGAAGGTTAAGAAGCCAGGCACCCAAAGCAGATGGTTACAACAGTGGTTTCTTATAAAAGAAATTAAACACTATAAAGAGGAACGCACCATGTTCCGTAAGATCCTGATTGCTAACCGTGGCGAAATTGCTTGCCGCGTTATACGTACCGCCCACCAAATGGGTATTCGTTGTGTTGCAGTTTATTCTGATGCAGACAGAGATTCCCTACACGTAAAAATGGCGGATGAAGCCGTTTACCTAGGTGCAGCACCCGCCAGAGACAGTTACCTGTTAATTGACAAAGTAATTGCTGCTGCCAAACAAACCGGAGCCGAAGCCATCCACCCTGGTTATGGTTTTTTATCAGAAAACAGCCAGTTTGTAGCTGCCTGTGATGCAGCTGGTCTGGTATTTATTGGCCCACCTATTCAAGCCATAGAAGCTATGGGTTCCAAATCTGCCGCTAAAAGCATAATGGAAAAGGCAGGTGTACCACTGGTGCCTGGCTATCACGGTGAAGACCAGTCACCAGAACTGTTAAAAGCAGAAGCAGAAAAAATTGGCTACCCTGTGCTGCTTAAAGCCACAGCTGGCGGTGGTGGTAAAGGTATGCGTATTGTTGAAAAAGCCAGTGATTTCGATGAAGCCCTGGCCTCAGCCAAGCGCGAAGCCATTAACGGCTTTGGTGACGATACCATGCTGGTTGAAAAATACTTGGTAAAACCCCGCCACGTTGAATTCCAGGTTTTCTGTGATTCACACGGCCAGGGTGTGTACCTGTTTGAGCGTGACTGTTCTGTACAGCGTCGTCACCAAAAAGTTATTGAAGAAGCGCCTGCACCCGGCATGACAGAAGAACTTCGTGCAAAAATGGGTGATGCTGCTCTTAAAGCAGCACAGGCTATTGGTTACGTAAATGCAGGAACTGTTGAATTTCTACTGGATGCCGACGGCAGCTTCTTCTTTATGGAAATGAACACCCGGCTACAGGTTGAGCACCCCATCACCGAAATGATTACAGGTGAAGACCTGGTTGAATGGCAATTAAAAGTAGCAGCTGGCTTGCCGCTACCCAAACAACAAAATGAATTAAAAATTCATGGTCATGCCTTTGAAGCACGTATTTATGCAGAAGACCCAGATCAGGATTTTTTACCCGCAACAGGAACCCTCAGCTACCTTCGTACCCCCGCAGAAACCCGCCATGTAAGAGTTGATACCGGTGTATTAGAAGGCGATGAAGTCAGCATCTATTACGACCCAATGATTGCCAAACTGATAGTCTGGGATACCACACGAGAAGCAGCACTAAGCCGCACAGCACAAGCATTAAGCGAATACCGTATTGCTGGCGTAAAAACCAATACCCGCTTCTTAAAGCGCTTAGCCGAAGCCGAACCTTTCCAAAAAGGCGATATTGATACCAGCTTTATAGAACGCTATGAAGACCTGCTATTCAGCAAAAAAGGCGGCAGCTACAGCCCCAACTTGCTGGCATTGGCGGCACTCTATGCGCTACTTAAGCTAGACCAAGAACGCCAAGCAGAAGCCAAGCATTCTAGCGACCCCTACTCCCCTTGGCATAGCTTTGGCGGTTGGAGAATGAACACCGACCCAAGCCTTAACCTTCGCTTTACCGTAGAAGGACAAGAAGAGCCGGTTGCTATTCGTGTTATTGCCAAAAGTAATACCGCTAAAAATGTTTGGACTGTTTTTGTAGGTGAGCACAAACTGCTAGTTGAAGGCAGCTTAATTGAAGATCGCCTTGATGCCGTGGTTAATGGCCATCATCGCAGCATTCATATTGCCGATTTAAATAATGCACTAACCCTCTTTACACAGGATGAGCACTTCGCTTGCCAGTGGTTACGCCCAGACTTAGATAGCCATGAATTTGAAGAAGCTACAGCAAGCCTAACTGCACCTATGAATGGCTCAGTGGTTACCCTGCTAGTTGAAGCCGGTGCAGAAGTTAAAAAAGGTGATTCCTTAATCGTGATTGAAGCCATGAAAATGGAACACACCCTAAGCGCACCCGCCGACGGTAAAGTTGCAGAATTCTTCTACGCTGCCGGTGATTTAGTTTCACAAGGGGCAGAGCTGCTTAAATTTGAAGCTAACGAGGAATAAAGCTTACAGCAAGCGGGTCTGTTTTCGGCGTATTCGGCTATCCTGCCTCGAACGCCGCGCTGCACTATCCCTACTGCGCTTGCCACAGACTCAGCTTGCTCTAGCGTCTTAGCAAATTTATTTGGAGAAAGTGAATGGCTTTTCCTACTAATGTTCGTCTCGTCGAAGTCGGTGCTAGAGATGGCCTTCAAAACGAAGCCAATCCCGTTAGCACCGCTATTAAGCTAGAACTGATCGACCGGCTAGGTGATGCCGGCCTTAGCTACCTAGAAGCCGCCAGCTTTGTATCACCTAAATGGGTGCCACAAATGGGTGATGCACGTGAAGTAATGACTGGCATTCAACGTCGCTCAGGCATTACCTATGCAGCCTTAACACCCAACTTAAAAGGCTTAGAAAGTGCTTTAGAGTGTGGTGTTCAAGAAGTGGCGGTATTTGGTGCGGCTTCAGAAAGCTTCACCCAAAAAAATATCAACTGTAGCATTGCTGAATCACTGGAACGTTTTGCACCTGTTATAGAACTGGCACAAAAATCGAATATTCCAGTGCGTGGTTACGTTTCCACCGTGATGGGCTGCCCTTACGAAGGCGACATAGCGCCCAGCAAAGTCGCAGAAGTAAGTAAAACCTTGTTTGATATGGGCTGCTATGAAATTTCTCTTGGCGATACCGTAGGTGTTGGTACTCCGCTTAAAGCCAAGCGCATGTTAGAAGCAGTTAACCAGCACATTCCCATGAACAAGCTAGCCGCCCATTTTCACGACACCTACGGCCAAGCCCTGGCCAACCTTTATGCAGTGTTAGAAGAAGGCATAGCAGTTATTGATAGCTCGGTGGCTGGCCTGGGTGGTTGCCCCTACGCCAAAGGCGCAGCCGGTAATGTCGCCAGTGAAGATGTGGTTTACCTATTAAACGGCCTAGGTATAAAAAGCGGTATTAACCTAGAAAAACTAGCTGCCACCGGCGATTGGATAACCCGCACTATCAACCGCCCTAACCGATCTAAAGTAGGAATAGCCATGATGGCTGGGTAGGTTTTGGTAGATGTGGTTTATAGATAGAAAACCCCAAGGTTAAGGTTTTAACACTTGGGGTATTAAACTTATGTAGGCTCATAATTTTTGAACCTCTTTCTGTCTAGCTCGGGCAAGGTTAAGCTCCTTCTTAGGTATCTTTTGAGATTTTTTTATAAAAGCATGTAGCACATAAACATGCTTCCCTTTTAAGTAACAAAATAAGCTTCTACCAATTCCTTCTTAAGCTTTAGCGCAGATTTCAAATAACCCATAGGCTCAATATAAGGAAGATCGCAGAAATTGCAGGTATTATATATTTAAGAAGTGGCCGTTTCCTTTCCCCACTTGTTGAGCCAACTACCTGAAAGTATTTATTCTAGCCCAGAACAAATGCTTACTCGTATTATTGAAGTTCGTTTTATAACTCGTTTTTTAGACTATTGGGGGTTTCTTATTGCAGTCCCCACGCTTTACAGAAACAGGTGAATTTTTACCTCCCCTATTGAAATCCAGCCGCTACTGAACCAAACTTTTCAGTTCAAAATTTAAAGGAACACGCTTGTGTTAAGACATCTTTACTCTGGTTCTAACCTTAATCGCGCTCAAAGCCTGGATGATTTACGTGCCCGTGCTGCCAAAAAACTACCTAACTTCTGTATGGAATACCTTGAAGGAGGTGCTGATGATGAATTAACGCTCAGGCGCAACCGCCAGGCCTATGATGAACTACTGTTTAAACCCAGAATGCTGGTAGACATTACTCAGCGGGATTTATCCACCCCAGTTTTTAACCAACCCATTAGTTTCCCTTTTGCTATTTCACCAACTGGCTTTAACGGCTTGCTTAGTCATGAAGGAGATTTAAAACTTGCTCTAGCTGCTAAAAAAGCAGGTATTCCTTTTATTCAAAGCATGGTATCTACGGTTTCTTTAGAGCGTGTGGCTGCAACAGGTGTACGCCACTGGATGCATCTTTATCTTTTTAAAAACCGAGACAATCTGAAAGGAATTATTGACAGAGCTGAACAGGCAGGCAGTGAAGCTCTGGTTTTAACAGTAGATACTTCCATTATAGGTAATCGCACCTGGGATAAACGCAACTATAAAGCACCCATGAAGCTTAATCTGACTAATCTGCTTCATGTTGCAACCAAGCCAGCCTGGATTTGGGATATTTTAGTACCTCAGGGAATGCCCAGATTCTGCAATCTAGGCGATTTTCTGCCCCCCGAAAAAGCCAGTGCTAAGAACGCTGCCAGCTTTTTAACCGATGAAATGGACTCTTCTTTAAATTGGCAGGATGTCAGATGGTTAAGAGATAATTGGCAAGGTAAGCTTATTATTAAAGGTATTCTAGCAAGTGAAGATGCTATACAGGCTAAAGCACTGGGAGTTGATGGCATTATCATTTCTAACCACGGTGGCCGTCAGTTAGATTCTGCACCCAGCCCCATAGATGTTTTGCCTGAAATACGTCAAGCAGTCGGACAGGATTTCTTACTGATTGTTGATGGTGGTATACGCCGTGGCAGCGATATTATTAAAGCGCTTTGTCTGGGTGCCAACCTGGTAACCAGTGGTCGTGCAGCACTTTATGGTCTGGCTGCAGGTGGTCAGTCAGGTGCAGAAAAAGCGCTGGAAATAATACAAACAGAAGCAGACCGCACTCTAGCACTTCTTGGCTGCACAGAGGTAAAACAATTAGGAAAAGAATATTTATTTAAGCGTTAATCACCTGGCTTTTCTGTAATTACAGCTACACTTAACCTGTACAAATATTTAATCAGGTGACCACTATGAAAGTTTTTAGAATTATTTTAGTGCTGGTAGCTGTTTTATTTGGTTTATTAACACTTTTTGCGGGTACTCGGGTTTTTCTGGGTGCAGATACAGGTTATGAGGTTTACCAGCCTTTACTTAGATTTAATACACTCATGGGCGGCATTTATATCTTGGCCGGTCTTCTTGCTTTATGGCGAATTAAACAGGGGGTACAGCTTGCAGCGCTTATTTTTGCACTTAATCTTATTGCATTAACAACGGTTTTTTATTTATTTAAAGAGGGTAATATTATTTCAATACAAAGCCTTGCAGCCATGTCTTTCAGAACAGCCGCGTGGCTGGTTTTACTGATAGGTTTTAGCTGGGTGGCTTCCAGATACAAGGCTTAAAAGGCTGTGCTATGCGTTTAAGAATTCTTTCTGACTTACATTTGGAAACTTATAAGGAAGGGCGGGAATTACCTGATGCAGCGGCCGATGTAGTTATTCTGGCAGGTGATATTCACCCAGGTACGGCTGGTTTAGCCTGGGCGACTAAACGCTTTACTACTACACCCATTATTTATGTCGCTGGCAACCATGAGTATTACGGCTCTTCCATGCCGTTATTACGTGCTGAATTAAAGTTAGAAGCTAAAAGACTAGGAGTTCACTTTCTTGATAATACCAGTGTTGAGCTAGACGGTGTAAAGTTTTTAGGTACGACTCTTTGGACTGACTTTAACCTTTACGCTAACGATTTTGAAAAAGATTATGTCAGTACTTATAAAAAAGCTCTGCAATTTATGCCCGATTTTCATATTGTGGAACAGCCAGAAGGTGAGAGATTTTTGCCTGAAGAAAGCCAACGCTTGCACAAGATTGCTGTTGACTGGTTAGAAGTAGAACTGGCAGCCCCCTTTACTGGCCCCAAGGTAGTTATCAGCCACCATGCACCTAATGCAGCCTGTATTCCGTCACGCTTTCAGGGTGATATTTTATCACCTGCTTTTGCTTCTTCATTAGATCGTCTGATGGGTAAAGCAAACCTTTGGGTTCATGGGCATGTACACGAGCCGGTCGATTTTAAATGCCAAGGTACACGTATAGTAGCTAACCCAGGGGGTTATCCTGATGAATTTGATGTCCCCTGTTTTATACCAGATTGGGTAATAGAGGTGCCTTAAAATCAACTTGCAAAATACCGCCAGACTGCTGTAACCATTAACCCAGCAGCTATGGCTGGTAGTGGTTTTTTTAACCATAAAACCATTAGCAGGCTTGTTAACAAGGCCAAACGTGCTGCTGTGTCACCTTCTACAGCCATAGGTACTATTAACGCAACCAGTACTGAGCCAGACATACCATTAATAAACCCTTCAACCCGGCGGTTAAGGGGGACAAAACTCATTATAAAAACGCCTCCATAACGGGTAACAAGTGTTACTAAAGTCATGGCAGCTATAACCAAATAGGTGGCAAAGGCGGTATTACTTAAGTCCATTACTTTGCCTCCTTAGTTTTTGTTTTTGGTAACCAAAAAGCACCCACTAAACCACCGGCTAAGGCACCAGCCACCACCTGACTATTGGGCGGTAAAAACTTTAGGGCCAATAAAGCAACCAAGGCAGCGGTTGCCCAAATAACCAGAACTCTTAAATCTTTTTTTCCACCTACGGCCATAGTCAGTAGAAAACAACCCAGCACCATGTCTAAGCCTAAAGCCTGAGGGTCTGGAATTCCCTGTGTAAGCACCAGGCCTAACCAAGTGCCAAGCACCCAGGCTAGCCAAAGTGCTAAACCGCCACCCAGAATGATGCCTAGGTTGCGCTCTCCCTGCTGATAATCCTGAGCAGCAATGGCCCAATTAGCATCACTAATAAAAGTAAGAATGCCATAGCGCTTTGTAGTGGGTATTTCTTTTAACCAGGGGTAAAGTGAAGCACCCATCAGTAGATGGCGGGCATTAATGGCAAAGGTGGTAATCATGATTGCCAGCAGTGGTATTTCTTCACGCATTAGCTCAAGTACCGCAAACTGTGAAGCACCAGCAAAAACAAAGCCACTCATCAGCATTGCTTCCAGCTTAGTCATTCCTGACTGGGCAGCAGCTAAACCAAAAGCCAGACCAAATGCAATAACAAACAGGGATAAAGGCAAAAGGCGCTTAAAACCCAGCCAGGTGCCTGTAATATCCAGCTTAACCATCTAAATCACCACTTATAGTCGGGCAGCTTGCTTCCCATTTACTTAATTGTTTTTTAGCCAATTTATGACCTAATTCTATAAGCTGGCCTGCCCGATGAAAGTCATAACTTCTACAGACACTACGCGGTACATCTATCAATACATCAGGTGGATAACCAGCTATTTTATATTGTGCTAAAGCCGCCTGAGTCGTTTCAAAAGATTGCATCATAATACTCAGCTTACCCCAACCTGATTCAATACTTTCTTCAGAATCTTCAGTAACCTGCTCCTCTCCTTCCCAAAAGCTGAACCGGCCAAACAAACCGCCAGTTCTACCACGTACTTTTTCCATCCATTCCCTGACAGCAGTAGGTTCTGATTCTTTTTTATTGCGCTTTTTCCAGTTGGGAACCAGTTCATCAAGTGTTGCACTTGAATTTTGTGAAGTTACGTTCACGGCAACAATCAGGTCTGCATGCCAGGCTACAGCCGGGGTAATCGGTAAAGGATTTAATAAACCACCATCGACCAGTGTGCGCCCTCTATCCTGTACCGGAGTAACAATACCGGGAACAGCAACTGAAGCGCGAATGGCTTTTTCTAAAGAACCTTCCTGAAACCAGACTTCTTTTTGACTGACTAAATCTGTAGCTACAGCAGTAAAAGGAATGGATAAAGATTCAATAGTGCGGCCATTTAGCATACCGGCAATCACATCCATCACTTTTTCGCCTTTAATGGCACCCATAGAGTTCCAGGTCACATCAACCAGACGGAATAAATCAAAGTAGCTAAGGCCCGTAACCCATTCTTTATATTCCTTTAACTGACCTGCGGCATAAAGCCCGCCAATTAAAGCGCCCATAGAACAGCCGGAAACACCAACTATCTCATAACCTCTGGCTTCCAGTTCTTCTATTACTCCTATATGAGCAAGCCCCCTTGCACCACCGGAGCCTAACACCAGAGCAACACGTTTATTGTAGGAAGAGCGAATACTTAATGAATTACGTACCATGCTTTTCTCACTCCTTAAACTAACTCAGGAACTGAACAACTGCTGTAGACACAGCTTCGCAGCTGGCTTCTTCCAAATGTAAATGATGACCACCAGCCAGGCACAATTTTTGTCCTTTTTTAATAGTTTGCACACGGGTCGCAATTTCCGGACGTTTTACCATTAACCCCTTATCACCTTCTATCATCAGAGTAGGTGCTTCTATTGCAGCCATAAAAGATAAGTTTTGTGCTTCAGTTAAACGGAAGGGAGAAGGATGACGCAAACGCGAATCACTGC
>Ga0055584_100006798_pt1 | contig 11211 bp, 10 predicted proteins | sample OSDHelmetaG_FD_58716 | JGI IMG/M metagenome (GOLD analysis project Ga0055584, IMG submission 58716) | Pelagic marine sediment microbial communities from the LTER site Helgoland, North Sea, for post-phytoplankton bloom and carbon turnover... | ecosystem: Environmental > Aquatic > Marine >...
ATGCCACGTAGGACAGTGGCCAGGACAGCAGCCAGACCACGAACAGCAGCGCAATAAACAACACGGCCGGATCTGGCAGTGCGTTGCCAATTCTTTCGACCGCAGCAAGAGCACGTGTGCCTGGGCCAATTTTCCCCGGGTCTTTTGCCTTGGTCATAAGAGCCTCCAGCCTGGTCGCGATGCCGAAGAGTTTACGCAATCATTCCCGGCGCGTCGCCACGATCCGGCATGCCCTTTGTCAGTCGACGCCCCGCATCAGTTTCCTGATCGGCTTGCTAAACAGCAGCATGATCAGGCCGGCTCCACCAACGGTCAGGGCGATTTGTAGATACTGGTCCGGGAATGCGGCAACGTTTTCCGCATCGAACTCGCCGGCTATCTGGCCCGCAATCAGGTTGCCCAGAGCGGAGGCCAGAAACCACATGCCCATCATCTGGCCGACATATCGATGCGGAGCCAGCTTGGTTGTCACCGACAAGCCGACCGGCGATAACGCAAGCTCGCCAAAGGTGTGCAGCAGGTAGGTCATGATCAGCCAGGTGGGCATGGCTTTATCGCCATCGACAACAACGGCCGCGGCGGCGACCATGACGAGAAAGCCGAGCGCGAGAAGAATGAGCCCAAACCCGAACTTGGCGGGCGACGAGGGATTGAGGTTCCTGGCGGCGAGTGCGACCCAAAGCCAGGCGAAAATGGGCGCAAACAAAATGATGAACAAGGAATTGACCGATTGCAGCCAGGTTGACGGAATCGAAACCCAGCTGAACTCGAGCTGGGTATATCGATCAGCGAACAGGTTCAGCGAACTGCCCGCCTGTTCGAACCCCGACCAGAACATGGCGCAACCCATGAGCAGCACGATCAACGCGAACGTGCGCTTGCGCTCATCATCGGTTAGTTTGCCGAAAATCAGCACATACGCGAAGAACGCAACGGCCATCGCAACGATAAACTTGGTGGATTGTCTGGAAATCGCGACCGGGTCGAGGGCGACGTCACCGCTGAGAGCGACCGCGACGAACAGGATGAGCACACCCGATACAATGCCGACGAGCCTCCAGCTATTGCGCCGGCGCCGGGCATCGAGTTTCGGGTCACCCGAACTATCCGGATGCAGGCCAGCATGCCCCAACTGATGCCGGGTTAACCAGAACTGGATCAGACCAAACAACATGCCGACACCCGCAGCAGCGAAACCCCAGTGCCAGCCATAATTCTCGCTTTGTCCAAGCGTGCCGCATATGAGCGGACCGAAAAAAGCGCCGACGTTGATGCCCATATAAAACAGGCTGAAGCCACCGTCACGACGCGGATCTCCCTTCGGATAGAGCTCGCCAACAACGGCGCTGACATTGGGCTTTAGCAGACCAGTGCCAACGATGACGAGCAGCAGGCCAACAAAAAACGTCTGCGTCGACGGGATGGCCAGAACGAAATGACCGAACATGATAATGACGCCGCCGGCGAAGATTGCCCGCTGGGCGCCGAGAAGCCGGTCGGCTATCCAGCCTCCGGGCAATGCGACCACGTAAACCAGCGCAGTGTAAATTCCGTATACGGCGGTGGCAGTGCGGTCATCGAGCCCCATGCCGCCATTCATAACCTGGTCGGTCATGAATAACACCAGCAGCGCCCGCATGCCATAGTAGCTAAGACGCTCCCACATCTCCGTGAAAAACAGGGTCATCAATCCTCTGGGGTGTCCGAAGATCTGGCCGTGCCCCTGGTTAACCGTCGTGTCACTCATAGCTACCCTCTCGGCTGAGGTCGCGTGCGCAAGCATCGCCGCACGGTCGTTTTCGGGTTGTCGTACTGGCCCGGTCGCTTTCTGCCGGAGTGCGGCATTACATCATAGTAGCCAAAGCGCGCGAACTGACCCGGGCCGGCTGGCCGCCGAGCTGCGCGGCGAGAGCCGCAGCCACGAGCGAAGCTCAGCCATCAGGGTCAGCGGCGTTATCACGCCGCGGCACGAAGAAGCGCGACATCAAAAGCCCCAGCTCGTAAAGAATGTAAACGGGGACCGCCAACAGTGTTTGGCTAATGATATCCGGTGGCGTCAGAAACATGCCGACGACGAAACAAATCAGAAAAACATACGGCCGCGCTTTGCCGAGTTTTTCGCGGGTCGTAAGGCCGGTCCAGACAATCAACACGGTTGCGACAGGCACTTTAAACGCGATGCCGAATGCCATGATGATCTTGGTGATGAAATTCAGGTACGAAGCGATGTCGGTCATCATCTCTACGTTCGGCGGAGTGACTGCGGTGAAGAAGGCGAACACGAGCGGGAAAACAACCAGGTACGCGAACGCGATGCCGGCGTAAAAAAGCAAGATGCTTGAGGCGAGCAGCGGGAACGCGAAGCGCTTTTCCTTGATATACAGACCCGGCGCCACAAATGCCCAGACCTGGTAGAGCACGACCGGCATTGCGATAAACAGCGCGACGAAAAAAGTCAGTTTGAACGGCGTCAACAGCGGCGAGGCAACGTCCGTCGCGATCATTTGCTGACCAGGCAACACTGCGACCAGGGGTTGCGCGACGAGTTCAAAGATACGCTGTGCAAACGGCAGCAACACGACAAAAAGCCCAAGCACCGCTGCCATTATTTTTACCAGCCGACTGCGCAGCTCAATAAGGTGCGAGAGCAGCGTGCCTTCAGCAAGATCCTGGTCTTCGCTGCCGTCGGGTTCAGTCACGCGGGTGGCTCTTTCGGCGCATCGATGTCGGCCGCTACATCTGGCTCTTTCGGCGCATCGACGTTCGCCGCCACATCTGGCTCTGCAGTATCGTCATCCAGCGCCGAAGATGAGTCGTCAGTTTTGGGGCTTGACGCTGGATCATGCAGCGGCGAGTACTCGTCGTCATCATTCGGGGTTGTTGTTGCGGCTGTCGCTGGCTCGCTGGGCCGAGCGGCGGCTTTCGGATTGATGCTCTTGTAATCCTCTACCCTGAGCTCGTCTTCAAGCTGCCTGCGCATGACTCGCGTCATGCGGCGCGCCTGGCCGATCCAACCGCCGATCTGGCTGGCTATTTCGGGCAGCCGTTTTGGGCCCAGGACGACAAGCCCTATGACCAGCAAAAGAATAAATTCGGAACTACCGACTCCGGACATGGGTAGAGATCGACCTAAGCGTCTTTACGGTTCTCTTCAACCGGCGTGTTGTCAAAGTCAGCATCCTCACCAGAGTCGTCGTTGAGCTGCTCTTTTGCTTCTTCGGCGTCACTCATTGCCGAACGAAATCCTTTGACGGCATTGCCGAGATCAGAACCGAGGCTCCGAAACCGCTTGGTGCCAAAGATGGCAAGTACTATCACCAGCACGATCAACAGTTGTGGCCAGCTAATGCCTGATAACATCATAAAACTCCTGGGGCGTGGCCCCGTATTCTCTCATCATTTTCATGATAACCCTACCACTGCGGCAATACCGCGACAGTATCGCCGGTTATGTTCGAATCAGGTCTCGAGCCAAAAGGTTACCGGGCCGTCATTTACCAGCTGAACCTGCATATCTGCCCCGAATTGCCCCGTTGCAACCGTTTCAAGGCTGAGCTTACAGGTGCTTACCAGGCGCTCGAAATATACCTCACCGACCGCAGGATCTGCGGCTTTCGTAAAGCTCGCGCGCATACCCTTGTTGGTGTCGGCGGCCAGGGTGAACTGCGGCACGAGCAGCAACCCCAGCGTCTCATCCGCGACACTGCGGTTCATGCGCTGGGAGGCGTCCGGGAATACCCGATAGCCAAGAATCCGCTCGGCCAGCCGCGCAATGTCGCGCTCCGTGTCATCGCGGCATACCGCGACGAAGACCAGGAGACCCCGATCGATTGCACCGATAATCTCGTCATCTACCGTGACGCTGGCGCTCGTCACGCGTTGCAGCAAAGCGATCATTTGTTCCTTTTTTCCAGATATTCACATCGTGAAGAGCGTTTATTAATGCACCAACGAGATACGAAAGCCATAGCCACCTGCATTTGGTGCGAAGCTCTGCGGGTCGGCCGGTGCGCGGTGTGCTCGGAATACGCAGTATGTCTGCCGCAGGGTCAAGCCATGGAAGGCCGACCCGGATTTGAATTTCCGGCCGTCGCATGGAGTGCGGGGCCCCGGTCTACGGACCGGGGTCTGTTTGTTCTAAAAACCCACATAAGAAACAATAATAAGAAGATTTAGGTAAATTAACACACATTTATCAAATAATAATAAAAGTGGTTATTCGATTATCTATATTAAGACCATTTACAATATTGGTGGGATTTATAAAAAGCCGCATTTTAACAGGCACGCGCATTGGCTTCGTCTGCCGTAGTCAATAGACTGAGCGGCCTGTGCAGCCATAATGTGGAATCGAAATGAAAAGAAGACAGTTTGTTGGTGGGCTTGCGGCGGCGGCCAGTGTAACGGCGTGTAGCTCGGAACCAGCTGACTGCGATACCAGCAGCGCTAAAGCAGAGGAAAAATTCGAGTGGTCATGCGTGACCTCTTGGCCGCCGAAATACCCGGGAATGGGTATGGGCGTCGAGAACCTGGTGGCCCGAATCGAGGCCGCGTCCGGCGGACGTCTGAAGATCAAGGTTTACGGTGGTGGCGAGCTCGTCCCTCCTTTCGAGGTATTTGACGCGGTCAGCCGCGGCACCGTCGAGATGGGACATGACGCTTCCTACTATCACAAGGGCAAAGTAAGCGCGGCCCAGTATTTCACTGCGATTCCGTTTGGAATGAACTACCTCGAGCTGATCGGCTGGTTGTATTACGGCGGCGGCCTCGATCTCTGGCGTGAGCTGTACGCGCCTTTCGATCTCATACCCATTCCCTGCGGAAATACCGGTGTGCAAATGGGCGGCTGGTTCAACAAGGAAATCAATACGGTCGACGACCTCAAGGGTCTGAAGATGCGGATCCCGGGTCTTGGCGGAGAGGTGTTACGGCGCGCTGGCGGCACGGCCGTCGCGATGGCGGGCGCTGAGACATTCACATCGATACAAACCGGTGTGATTGATGCGGCCGAATGGGTGGGCCCCTATAACGACGTGGCGTTCGGTTTGCACAAAACCGCCCGTTACTATTACTACCCCGGCTGGCACGAGCCCGGTCCGGGCCTTGAGACGATCATCAACCGTGAGGCCTGGGAGTCTTTGCCGCCGGACCTTCAGGCGATCATCGAGACCAGCTGCCAGGCAATTACAACGGACATGATGGCAGAGTATACCCACGGCAATGCCTATGCCTTGCAGCAGCTGATCAACGATCCGAACGTGGAATTACGGCCGTTTCCGCAGGAGGTGCTCGACCTGTTGAAGGGCATTACGCGCGAGCTTGTCGCCGAGATGTCGGCCGGTGATCCGTTAGCGTCCAGAATTGAGGCGTCCTACTATGCATTCCTCGATATCTCTCGGGCGAACCAGCGGGTCTCGGAACAGGCTTACCTCGAAACGCGTGGTTGAGTGGGTCGTTCAGTTACCGTAAATACGTCCCGGCAGCCAGGTCACGATCTCCGGAAACAGGGCGAGCAGCAGCAGCGTGGCAAGCTGAATTCCGACGAACGGCATCACCCCACGATAGATTTGTGCCGTCGATACGCTCGGCGGCGCAACGCCGCGCAAGTAAAATAAGGCGAACCCAAACGGCGGCGTCAAAAACGACGTCTGCAGATTGATCGCGATCATGATCCCCAGCCACACGGGATCGAGCCCCATGGCGAGCAGCACCGGGCCGACGATCGGCACGACGACGAACGTAATTTCGATAAAGTCGAGCACGAAACCCAGCAGGAACATCACCAGCATCACGGCAACGACAGCACCGATGACACCGCCGGGCAGGGACTCGAGAATGGCGCGGACCGCATCATCGCCACCATAGCCACGGAACACCAGCGAAAAGACCGACGCGCCAATGAGGATCAGGAACACCATGCTGCTGATTTTCAGCGTGCTCTGCATAATCTCCTGCAGTCGATCGCGGCGCATCTCGCCGCGCATGATGGCGAGGAAAAGCGCGCCGATGGCGCCGACACCCGCGGCCTCCGTAGGTGTCGCAAGGCCCGTGAGAATCGACCCGAGTACTGCGAAGATCAGGGCCAACGGCGGCGTGAGCGCACGCAATACCTGTATGACCGTTACCTGCTCGGCCTCACTTCGTTGATGCGCCGGCATCACCGCGGGCCGAAAGAACGCCACGATTACGATGTATAGAATGTACAGCGTAACCAGCAGAAGGCCCGGAAGTATGGCGCCGGCAAAGAGGTCACCGACGGAAACCGTTTTTGGCGAAAACACCCCCATATCGAGCTGAGCCTGTTGATAGGCAGAGGTCATGACGTCGCCAAGCATGACGAGAATAATCGACGGCGGAATGATTTGCCCGAGGGTGCCAGACGCGCAAATCGTGCCCGTCGCAATTTCCGCGGAATACCCGCGGCGGAGCATCGTCGGCAGTGAGAGCAGGCCCATTGTGACGACCGTTGCGCCAACAATGCCGGTGCTCGCCGCGAGCAGCATGCCAACCAGGGTCACCGAGATACCGAGGCCGCCGCGCAGCGAGCCGAACAACGAGCTAAGCGTCTCGAGCAACTCCTCTGCTATACGCGCCCTTTCGAGGGTTACGCCCATGAAGACAAACAACGGTACAGCGACCAGGGTCTCGTTGGTCATGATGCCGAAGATACGATTGGGCAGACCAGAGAGCAGGGCCTCGTTGAACGTGCCCGTTAATACGCCCACGCCCGCAAAGATTAAGGCCGTGCCGCCAAGCGTAAACGCCACCGGAAAGCCGGCCAGCAAAATCACGATGACCGACAGAAACAGCAATAACGCCACCCCGTCCAATCAGGAGCTCTTGCGAATTTTTGCGGCCGAGCGCAGCAACAGGGATACGCCTTGCAACGTCACCATCAGCGGCATGATGAACACGATCGATTTCAGAATCGGCAGCAACGGATACGGCAGGCCGCCAGGTTCCCGCGACGTTTCATGTACCGCCCAGGAGCTCGCTGCGAAATCATAAGCCGCGTAGGCGAGATAGCCACACAGCGGCAACAGGAAGAAAATGACACCAAGCATGTCCACCCAGGCGCGGCGAACCTCGCTCATATCGCGGTAAAAAATGTCGACGCGAACATGGTCTTCATGGAGCATCGTGTAGGCGGCGCCAATCATGAACACCGCGGCGTGCATCCAGATTACTGATTCCTGCAGCCAAATAAGGCCGGCGTCAAACACATAGCGCATGACCACGATGACAAACGTGACAACAACCATCGCGAGCGTCAACCAGGCAGTGACGGTGCCTGTAAAGTTGCTGAGACGATCGAGCCAGCTTGCAGTAGATTGAAACCCTTCTTCGCGACGCAAGGCAGGCTCCCTAGTGACGCCAGAATGTCGGCGTAATGAGGACAAGCAACGTGAAAATCTCGAGCCGACCCAGTAGCATACCGGCCACCGCGATCCATTTGGCCGGGTCAGACAATGACATGAAGCCGGCGGCAACCTCACCAAGACCCGGACCAAGATTATTCAATGTTGCCGCAACCGCGGAAAAAGCGGTGACCTGGTCAAGGCCTGTTGCCATCATCGCGATCATCATGATGCTGAAGACAACGACGTATACGGAAAAGAAGCCCCAGACCGCATCTACAACGCGATAGCCTACGGCCTTATCGCCAAGCTTTACCGGAATTTCAGCACTGGGATGTACAAGCCGGACGATCTCACGCATCCCCTGTTTATAGATGAGCAGCCAGCGCACGACCTTGATGCCCCCTGCCGTCGATCCCGCACATCCACCAATAAAGCTCGCAAAAATCAGTAACACCGGCAGCGCGGCAGGCCACGAGGAATAATCGGCGGTCGTAAAGCCGGTCGTTGTGGCGATCGAGACGGCCTGGAACAGTCCGTTGACCAGCGCATCACCTGGCGCGGCATAACTACCCTCGTACAGCAGGCCGAGTACGACGAGTACCGACAGCGTGGCAAGAATGACCGTATATCCGCGAAACTCCGGGTCCTGGTAGTAATGCTTGATCGAGACGTAGCGCCAGGCGAAGAAGTGCAGCGAAAAATTAATGCCGGCCATGAACATGAACACAATTGCAACGAGGTCGATCGTCGTGCTGTCGAAGTAGCCGATGCTGAGGTCATGCGTCGAAAATCCGCCAATGGCAACCGTCGAAAACGCGTGGCATAACGCGTCGAACCAACCCATTCCTGCCGCCATGTAACTCAGGGCACACGCTAACGTAAACGTGAGGTAGACATACCAGAGCGCCTTGGCTGTCTCGGTGATTCGAGGCGTCAACTTGGTGTCTTTGACAGGCCCTGGTGTTTCGGCGCGATACAGCTGCATACCGCCCACACCCAGCATTGGCAGCACGGCGACGGCGAGAACGATGATTCCCATGCCACCGAGCCACTGCAGCTGCTGCCGGTAGTAGAGGATTGCTTTGGGCAGATCGTCGAGGCCTGTCATCACGGTTGCGCCGGTCGTGGTCAACCCGGACATCGATTCGAATACGGCATCGGTCAATGTCATGGACAGGTCGGGCGACAGATACAGCGGCGCAGCCCCGAAGGTTCCGAGCACGGTCCAGAAGGCCGCGACGACGACAAAACCGTCGCGCAGCCGCAGTTCCTTGCGTGACCGGTGCACCGGCAACCAGCAAACAATTCCCGCAAGCAGGGTCAGCCCGAAGCTCTGGACAAAAGGCAGCCAGGACTGTTCGCTGAACGCGAGGCTTATTAGCGCCGGCGGCAGCATCGTCAGGCTGAACATCATCAGCAAGAGCCCGAGAATACGCTGTACTACAGTCCAGTTCATTGTCGGGAGACGGGCTCAGACGAAGGAGACGCCAACCTGGAACAGCGCCTCCAGATTCTCGATTTTGCGCCTGTCGGTGAGGAACAGGATAACGTGATCATCGCTTTCAATGACCGTATCGTGATGCGCGATGATGACCTGTTCCTGGCGCACGAGCGCGACAATTGCGGCTCCTTTCGGCAAATCGATATCTTCGATCGAGCGGCCAACTACCTTGGAGTCGTTCCTGGTGCCGTGCGCGATTGCCTCGATGGCTTCAGCTGCACCGCGGCGCAAGGAATGAACTTTGACGACGTCGCCGCGGCGCACGTGCGCCAGCAACGAACCGATCGTGACCTGCTGCGGGGAAATCGCAATATCAATGCTGCCAGCCTCGACCAGATCGACGTATGAAGCCCGATTGATCAGCGCCATTACCTTGTGCGCGCCGAGGCGTTTCGCCAGCATCGAGCTCAGGATGTTGGCCTCCTCGGAGTTCGTCAGACCGCAGAAAACATCAACACTGTCGATATTTTCCTCGAGCAGCAGCTCCTCGTCCGCCGCGTCGCCGACGAGTACGATCGCCTTGTTCAGTTGCTCCGAGATATGCCGAGCCCGGATGGGGTCGCGCTCGATGATCTTGACCTGGTTGGTCTGTTCGAGCGCCAGCGCCAGCCGCACACCGATGTTGCCGCCGCCGGCTATGACCACACGCCTTACCGGGTCCTCCAGGCGCCGCATTTCGCTCATAAACACGCGAATATCCTTGCGGTCGGCAATAAAGAAAATCTCGTCGTTCTCCTGGATGACCGTATCGCCTTCGGGGAGCATGGCTTTGCCGTCGCGATAGATTGCCGCGATGCGGGCCTCGGTATTCGGAATATGCTCCTTGAGTGTTGCGATACGCTGGCCGACAAGCAGTCCATCGCGGTCAGCCTTGGCGCCCACAAGGCGCACCCGCCCGTTGGCGAAGTCGAGCACTTGCGACGCTCCCGGGTAATGAATCAGCTGCTCGACGTATTCGCACACCAGCTGTTCCGGGCTGATACGCACATCGATGGGAATGGCACCCTGGTTGAACAGGGAATTGGCCGTCATGTAATCGGCAGCGCGGATGCGCGCAATCTTGGTCGGAGTATGGAACATGGTGTAGGCGATCTGGCAGGCGACCATGTTGGTTTCATCGCTGTCTGTCAAAGCGACGACGATATCCGCATCATTGGCGCCGGCCCTTTTCAAAACATCCGGATAGGCGGCGTGCCCGACGACCGTGCGAATATCGAGACGATCCTGCAGTTCCCGCAGGACCTCCGGTCGCATGTCCACGACGGTGACTTCGTTGGCCTCTTCGCGCGACAGGTGATAAGCCGCTGATGAGCCAACCTGACCTGCACCGAGAATTAGAATCTTCATTATTTTTCAGGATTCCCGAGTAGGGAATATTTCCCTTTCAGGCCGGTAGTTTACATTAGATCGAGATTTGCATAACTCAGAACGAGCCATTTTGTTCCGGAGCTCTCAAAATTCACTTCGACGCGCGCGTGAGCGCCCTGCCCCTCGCAATTAAGGATAACCCCTTCGCCGAACTTGGCATGATTCACCCGCTGGCCGAGGCGAATACCGGCTTCATTACCCGCAATTGTCGCCGGGTTGTGCCGAGTCGTGCCCATAGGTCGTGAAACCTTGACGCGCGGCCGCACTTCTTCCACGAATTCCTGTGGGATTTCCGAAATAAACCGTGACGGCTGTGAAAAGTTATCCATGCCATGCAGGCGACGTTGCTCCGCATAGGTGACGTAAAGTGTTTCCTTGGCCCGCGTGATTCCCACGTAACAAAGACGACGCTCCTCTTCGAGACCGCTTGGATCCGCTATCGAGCGCTGATGTGGGAACAACCCATCCTCCATCCCACTGATGAACACAAGGGGAAACTCGAGGCCCTTGGCCGAATGCATGGTCATCAACTGGACGCAATCCTCCCAGGCATCGGCCTGGCCTTCGCCCGCCTCGAGAGCGGCATGCGCCAGAAATTCATCAAGCGCGGGCATTTCCGCTGCAGGATCGGGTTCGAAGCTTCTGCCGGCGCTGACCAGTTCGAGCAGGTTCTCGACCCGCGTCTCGCCCTTCTCCCCCTTGTCTTTCCTGAAGAATTCGATGAGCCCGCTGCCGTGTATCACGTGATCGATCTGTTCAGAAAGGTCGAGGCCGGCAACGTCACGCGCCATACGTTCGACGATGTTGAGGAATGCCAGCACGGCGTTGCCTGCCCGTGCGTTCAGTTCATCGCTTGCGATTGCGCCGGCCGCCCGCCAGAGGGTGCAGCTATTTGCGCGCGCATAGGCGCGCATCAGCTCGACCGTGCGGGCACCGATGCCGCGGGTCGGACGATTGACGATACGCTCGAAAGACGTGTCA
>Ga0055584_100006799_pt1 | contig 11211 bp, 10 predicted proteins | sample OSDHelmetaG_FD_58716 | JGI IMG/M metagenome (GOLD analysis project Ga0055584, IMG submission 58716) | Pelagic marine sediment microbial communities from the LTER site Helgoland, North Sea, for post-phytoplankton bloom and carbon turnover... | ecosystem: Environmental > Aquatic > Marine >...
ATTTCCAATTGCGGCTTACAATACTTCAAGGCTGCAACATCCAACATATACGTTTCTTCATCCTCATCCACGCCAACAACCCTTCCCTTATCATCAACGCCTACTAGCAGCATTCCCCCAGCCGAATTCGCAAATGAAACCAACGATTTGGCAATTTTATAACTGTCAGCAATAGAATGCTTAAAATCAACCGTCAAGCCTTCCCCATTTAATATAATATCCTGAATATAGCGTGGAAGCAAAATTAAACGGGCACTATTTTAAGTAGTGAAAGTTGATCATATTGGATAATTTCAATTGCGGTACGCTGCAAATCTTCAGCATGAACCGAATCGATTAAATTCAAATACGTATTCAACGGCTGCACTGTATTATGCAGCAACATCTGTTTTCCATTATAAACCATGAGCGCATTCTTATTCTCTTCAGCCATGCGTAGTTGATTTTTGAACTGCTGTTTGGACTTTTTCAATTCACTTTCTTTAAGTGGTGCCTTACACAGTTTATTGACTTCCTTTTCAATCAAAGCAATGGTTAAATCCAATTGATGCAATTCCGTGGCAAAATTGATATAAAACACCCCTGTGTTATCATAGCTCGTATAAGATGAATCAATCTGATAGGTTAAACCCTTTTTCTCACGAATGGTCATGTTTAATTTACTATTCATACCAGGTCCTCCGAGTATGTTATTCAGCAACATTAAATTATACTTTTTTGGATCATTGTAAGAGTATGCATCTTTACCTAGACATACATACGCCAAATTGAAATCTTTTTCCAAAGATTGAATAAAATGCCTGGACTTTTTTAGCCCTTGGACATTAGGCTTTGGATTGAGGTTACTTTGCTGAATTGACTCGAGTATCTGGCAATGTTCCAATACTTTTTCATATGGCAAATCAGAAATCACCGACAGCACCATGTTTTGTGGCTGGTAATAGGTATTGTAGAACGTGTTCAATTCTTTAATGCCAATATTAGCAATCGTTTCTTCCGTTCCCAAAATATTATATCCCATCGGATGACTTGCATATAGATGGTTCAGGAACTCATCATATAAATATTCATCTGGTGTATCCAGATACAAATTAATCTCCTCACGAATAATATTGCGCTCTTTATTTAATGCCGTTTCTGTGAATTTGGAGTTAAATACAATGTCCGACAAAAGATCAACACTCCGTTTAAAGTAATCTGAAAGCACATTCGCATAAACCACGGTAATGTCTTTTGCGGTAAACGCGTTTAATTCACCCCCTACCCATTCAATTCTATTTATAATCTGAGAAGAACTTCGCTTATGCGTACCCCTAAACAACATATGCTCAAAGAAATGAGCGATGCCTGGGTGCTTTCCATCATCACGAGAACCCGCGTTAATTACAAAACCAAGGTGACTGGTTGCTGTTCCAAAACTTTGCTTGTAAACTAACTTCAGTCCGTTTGAGAAAACATGACTACTTAATCCAGAATCCATTTCTGCATTAATTAAACTTCTTTTGGGCGCTTTTTTCAATGGTATAGTGATAGTCCAATATGATTTCCTCTACAATTTTTGCCGCAGGCATGATTTGGGATATGAATGCGGAAACCTGACCTATTTCCAGCTCTCCCTCTTCTAAATCTCCTTCAAACATCCCCTTCTTTGAGCGACCTTTACCCAATAATGCTTGCAATTCCTCTTTGGTTTTGCATGCAGTTTCTGCCTCATACACATTTCTTGCAAAAGCATTATCCAGCAATCGAACAGGGGTTAATGCTTTAAGTGATAATCGAGTTTTACCGTCCCCAGCAATAGAAACGGCATCTTTAAAATTGATATGAGCACTGCTTTCTTCGGAAAGAACAAACCTGCTTCCTATTTGAACACCATCTGCACCTAGCGCCATAACGGCAGCCATAGATGCACCCGATGCAATTCCACCGGCAGCAATAACCGGTATATCAACCGCTCTTTTAATCAATGGAATAAGGCATAATGTTGTGGTCTCTTCACGACCGTTATGTCCACCCGCCTCAAAGCCTTCCGCTACTACTGCATCCACTCCAGCAGACTCCGCTTTTAAGGCAAATTTCTCGTTCGCGATTACATGCACTACAATAATGCCAGCTTCTTTAAGCCGTGGGGTATACTTGGCTGGATTTCCTGCACTTGTAAAAACAATGGGTACACCCAATTCAATTACCGAATCGATATGTTGATCAATATCCGGATACAATAAGGGGATATTCACTGCAAAAGGTTGATCCGTTGCTTTTTTACATTTTTTAATATGCTCTCTAAGCACTTCGGGATACATGCTTCCTGAACCAATAATTCCCAACCCGCCCGCATTACTTACTGCGCTTGCTAACTCCCAGCCACTGCACCAAATCATGCCCGCCTGAATCAATGGGTATCTAATCCCAAATAGTGAACAAATAGCGTTTTGCATACCGCAAAATACCGCTATCATTTTTGCTTTCCAATATGATTGATATATTATTTATTAATAATAGCTTTGTATTGATGGGATTGGTCAATACATTGGGTTCATGGTATTTTAAAAGCAGATATAAGAATATCGCCAAAGCGCTGACTAATTATACTGAAATTCAAAAGGATACGCTATTTGATCTTTTGGCAATGGCAAAAGAAACTGAAATGGGACGTGAATACGGTTTCGCTGACATTAAGAGTTATGCTGAATTCAAAGCAAAAGTGCCGATCATGGGCTATGAAGAATTTTACCCATATATCGAACGCATGCTGACCGGCAAGCAGGATGTGAGCTGGCCATCAAGCATTGCATGGTTCGCCAAAAGCAGTGGTACCACAAACGACCGAAGCAAGTTTATCCCTGTAAGCTATGAAACGCTTGAAAACTGCCATTTTGAGGCCGGAAAAGACATTCTGTGCATTCAATACCATCAAAATGCCAACTCCATGCTTTTTGGCGGTAAAGGTTTATTAATTGGAGGAAGCAATCAAACTAATCCCTTAGGAAATGGCTCAAATTATGGCGATTTATCCGCAGTACTTATGAATGAGATGCCCTTTTGGGCTAATATGGCCAAAACTCCTGATTTAAGCATCGCCCTATTGGAAGATTGGGATGAGAAAATTGAAAAGATGGCACGGGCTACGATTGAAGAGAATGTGACCAGTATCTCAGGTGTTCCAACTTGGACCATAGTGGTGCTGAAAAAAGTACTGGAATTGTCGGGTAAAAAATACATCTCAGAAGTTTGGCCCAACCTAGAATTGTTTATTCATGGGGGAATTTCCATGATACCTTATAAAGAGCAATTTCTCAAATTAATTGGGCATCGAAACATTAGTTTTATAGAAACCTATAACGCCAGTGAGGGTTTTTTCGGATTGCAAATTGATGAAAAACCTGTGCTTACATTAATGCCACAATACGGAATATTCTATGAATTTATTGATCTAAAAACCAAGGAAGTATGCGATGTCAATGATATTCAGGCAGGTGTGAATTATGAACTATTAATAAGCACTAACTCGGGATTATGGCGCTACCGAATTGGAGATACCATTCGATTTACCTGCACCTCTCCACCACAGTTTATAATTACGGGCAGAACCAAACATTTCATCAATGCATTTGGGGAAGAACTTATGGTGCACAACGCAGATAACGCCTTTGAGGTTACCTGCAAAAAACACTTCACAGAACTAATCGATTATACTGCTGCTCCTTTGTTTTTTCAAGCGGAAAAGGAGGCTGTTGGCACACATGAATGGCTCATTTGCTTAAGCAAACTTCCAAAAGATGAGTGGGCTTTTAAAAGAGACTTTGATGCCGCTTTGTGTACATTAAATTCAGATTATGCCGCTAAAAGAAAAGGTGATTTGGCCATGAGTTTTCCGAAAATCAAAATAGTTGATGAAAACGTTTTTGAACAATGGTTGACCCAGAAAAATAAATTGGGAGGCCAGCACAAGGTACCGCGCCTATCGAATAGCCCACATCTCCTAGAGGAAATTAAAGCCTATTTAAAAAATCGAGAACAGGTTAATGCAGTTTAAACTAATACGAATTAGTCATGCTATCGGTCAACTCACGAATTTCATCGCGGTTATATTTATTGTCAGATTTAATCCAAAGACCGCATAAGTAATCAAATAATTCAGCAGCGTCCCCTTCTATTTCTGCTTCTTCTGGTAATGGAATATCAAATCCTTCCATAGACTCAATGAACTCATAGGTGATTCGCACACTGCGGGTAAGTAAAGGGTCTTCCTCTGCCAATGCCAAAGGACGCAATTCTTGAAGTAGTTTTACAACCTTCGCTCCAAAACCATTTTTGGCTGCTTCTTTTTGAATTTTTTCAATCAGGGTGTTTGCTTCTGCGTTAATCATTCCTTTATATTATTTGCTGCAAAGATATTGTTTCTTTTATATTTAAAAATAGATGCTAAAGAAATTAATTTCTTATTGAAACAGTTTTATACTAAAGCACACAGGCTTTTAATAAAGCCGCTAAAAGATTGATTAAACAATTCATTCTCCAAGAGGTTCCCATCAATGTCGATAACATCCATCACATAGTTAACTTCTTGTATTGCGGACACAGTTTTACCAGAAGACTTAGAATACCCAATTACCTCATCAATCATATTTTTTAGATGCAATGCTGGCAATCTCCCTCCAATGCCAGAAGACAATCCAATGGTTGCGAATGTTCGGTTGTCCCAAATATGGTTTAATCCATTCCCACTGAAACGATTGATGAATTGAATCATTTCTGCAGTGGGCATCCAATTGTATTCAGGTGAAATAAAAATGACCAATTTAGATTTGAGTATTGAATCTAATGCGCCTTGTTGCCATGTGCTTAAATTCGCAGGATCAAAACGCTGATTATAATTGGGAATGTCAAAATCCTTAAAGTCAATGATCTCGGCTGAAATATTCGCGTTGTTTATTTCCTGCTGTGCAGCTTTCGCTACGCGAAGTGTATTGGCATTATGTCTTGCTGAACCGCTGAGGATTGTAATCATTGTAGCTTATTTTGAATGTAACGATAGATATTGAAATTTGTTTGCTGCATGGCTCCTTTCAATTCATTTACCACTTCTTCATATTGAAAGCGCTTCATTAGTTGTGCAGAAAGTAGACTCCAAGTTCGATGAGCCAGCAAATGGACCTTCTTTTCATCCAACCCATTGTTTTGATGCAGCTTATCAATTTCCAACAGCAATTCGTCTATCCCCTCGCTCTTTATAGCAACCGCAGAGATCACTTCTACATTTCTATCTTGCGTATGGATGAGCGTTTTAAGTGTACTCGCAAACCTTCCGGCCCCTTCCCGATCACTTTTGTTAACCACAAAAACGTCCGCAATTTCCATCACTCCAGATTTCATTGCCTGTACATCATCCCCTGCCTCTGGCACCAGTACAACAACGGTAATATCAGCGATACCCGCAATCTCCACTTCGCTTTGCCCAACACCTACGGTCTCGATAAATATATAATCAAAATGCGCGTTGCGAAGTACATCAGCCATTTCATAAATGCGTGTACTCAATCCACCCAAATGTCCCCGTGAAGCAACGGAACGAATAAACACATTTTCATTGTTGAAATGCGCTTCCATACGAACCCGATCACCTAATAATGACCCATAATTAAATGGTGAAGAAGGATCAACCGCCAAGACAGCAACCTTCTTATCTTGTTCCATTAGTTTAGTAATACATGCGTTGACTACCGAACTTTTACCTGCTCCTGGAGGACCAGTTATACCTATAATGGGCACTTTCCGATCAAACGGCATATGCGCAAGCAATTCTTTAGACCCCTCCGATTCATTCTCAACTAAGGTTAATGTTTTAGCAATCGTTCGGACATCCCCTTCCGCAAGTTTCAATATGATGTCTGAATTATCCATTTAAGGCAACCAAACCAATGATAGGGATCTATATATGTCAAAATCTAAAGAAACGATAGCCATATTTAGGCGCTCTTCAAAGCTGAGTCCTAAACTGCGAACTTCATCTATCTCATCGTCATTGGGCTCGCGCTCGGCACTACCCAAAAGACCCAGTTGATTGCCCGTAAGTTTATGCGAATCCTTGACATGTTTGGGCAATTTATCTATGCCAATACCAATAGTAGATATCGGTTTGGCCACCTCAAACAATGCCTCTCCATTCGCTCTGCAATACCAATCACCCCCCATTCGGGCGATTAAATCGATCTTTTCTTGATCAATTTTTCCATTGTCCATCAAAATATCTTCGCGGATGTGCATTTTCAAAACTTCTGCTACAATTAAATTTCCAGCACCTCCACTATCGCCCAATTCAATCACTTCGTTGACCTTGCATTCCAATTGCACTGGGCTTTCACCTACTCGCGCAGGCTTTACCAAATCAGATGGCACAGGTGTAAATCCCGCTTTCTTAAACTCATCTACACCACGTTCAAAAGGACTGCTCGCCAAACTCATTTGGTTCACCATCTCATAGGTAACCACATTGATAACTACTTCTGGAACTTGCTTCACATTTAAATGGGTATGTTTAGCCTCTCCCGTCCTTCCACTTCGAGCAGGCGAAAAAACTAAAATCGGAGGTTTAGCACTGAACACATTGAAGAAACTAAATGGCGCCAAATTTGGGGTCCCGTTTAGGTCGACTGTACTGGCAAAGCAGATCGGTCGAGGACCTATGGACCCTAAAAGAGCGTGATGTATCTCAGGGACACTCACCTCTGCTGGAATGATGGTTTTATAATTGCTCATTATACCGTTTTGATTAAATAAAAGTTCTTTCCACGTTGTACGAATAAATATTTGTTGTGGATTAAATGCGCCTCATTAATGATGGCAGTATCATCCGTTACTTTTTCTTTTTTTATGCTTAGGCCATTGCCCTTGATCATGCGTTTAGCTTCTCCCTTACTTGCAAAAATAGGAATCGCTTGAGCCACTAAATCCAACACAGGCATACCTGCAGCAATCTGTTCCTTACTAATTTCAAACGAGCGATCTGCATCAAAAGCAGATTCCAATGAAGCAGGCTTCACCGTCAATAAATCATCTAAACTGGATTTACCGAACAATATTTTACTGGCTTGTTGTGCTTCCAGCAAAGCTTCACTTCCATGTACCCGGGTAGTAATATCTTCTGCCAAAGCTATTTGTAATTTTCGCTGATGCGGTGCTTCTGCATGTTCTGCAAGGATGGTTTCTGTTTCTTCCTGGGTCTTTAAGGTAAAGATCTTGATGTAGTTGGATGCATCTTCGTCCGATGCATTAATCCAGTATTGATAGAATTGGTAAGGTGATGTTTTATTGGCATCCAACCATACGTTTCCACTTTCGGTCTTCCCAAATTTGGAACCATCTGCTTTCTTGATTAAAGGCGTGGTGCATGCAAATGCTTCGCCTCCACCTTTTCTGCGGATGAGTTCTGTACCGGTTACAATATTGCCCCATTGATCACTTCCTCCTAATTGCACTTTACATTGTTTGTGTTTCCACAGCCAATAAAAATCATAGCCTTGTACCAATTGGTAACTGAATTCGGTGAACGACATACCTGTAGAAAGACGTGACTTCACGGAATCTTTGGCCAACATATAATTCACAGATATGTGCTTTCCAACATCTCTGATGAAATCCAAAAAACTCATGCCTTCAAACCAATCATAATTATTGACTACTTCAGCTGCATTATCACCCGATTCAAAATCCAAGAATTGTTCTAATTGCGATTGAATACAGCTTAAATTATGATTTAAGGTTTCCGCATCCAACAAGTTCCGTTCTTTACTTTTGCCTGAAGGATCGCCTACCATTCCTGTAGCACCACCTACCAAAGCATAGGGCTTATGTCCTGCTTTTTGCAGGTGAACTAAGATCATGATTTGCACCAAGCTACCGATATGTAGCGAATCTCCTGTAGGGTCAAAGCCAATATAGGCGGAGGTCATCTCCTTGGCAAATTGCTCTTCGGTTCCGGGCATCATATCGTGGATCATGCCGCGCCATTTCAGTTCTTGTATAAAATTGGTCATGGGTATAGATGGGCAAATTTAAGGATTTGTTTTGAGGGATAGAGAATTTAGAATATTTTAGTTTTTCAGAAAAAAAACTAATCATGCCTTATTTAATAAACCAATGATTACCTCTGGCGACATTGAGAACCATAGTTCATTTCTTACAATTAAGTTAATATCCAGCCATATTAAATTTAAAGGCATTGACTTCCCGTTGCTAAATCGATTCCTTCAACTGCTCAAATAGAACTGGTTTATTTTTGGAATAAGATTTACTTTGTACCACAATCATGAAGCTTTTTTTTCGACCGACAATTTTAAGTATTCTCCTGCTTGCAATGAGTGGAACACTTAGTGCTCAATTAGATCCCAATATCAATCTGGTAGGCACTTGGTCTAAAGACAGTCTCCCTTCTACCGTGCTCTACAACAATACCTACAATGAGGTTTGGGGATTTAAACAAGGAACAAGGGAATATGCGGTAATCGGTTCAACTCAAGGAACCCATTTTATTGATGTCACAGATACCAGCGACTTACGAGAAGTGGATTTCGTGCAGGGAGCCCTATTTGGATATAGAGTAATTCACCGCGATTATCACGATTACAAGGGTTATCTATACATGGTTTGCGGAGAAGGGAATAGCACAATGCAAATTGTAGATCTGCAATATCTTCCCGACTCAGTTCACCTCGTCTACGATTCAGATGAATTTATCAATATTGCACACAACATTTTTATTGATTCGTCCAGTGCCCGTTTATATGCTATGGCGGTATATTCCGAAAAGACTTTTAACCGTACTGCAGGCGTTCGTATTTTATCGTTAGAAAACCCTCAAAAACCTAGATTTCTAGGCGACTATGTTACCCAAAGCGATTGCCATGATGCCTTTGTGAGAAACGACACCGTCTACTTAAATATGGCCACCGAGGGTCTTAAGGTATTTGACTTTGCCAATCCAGAAGCCCCCAAAGAATTGGATCATCTCTTCTTTTACCCCGGTATCGGATACAATCATTCAGGTTGGCTTAATGAAGAAGGCACGGTCTATGCTTTTGCAGATGAAACGCCCACTAGCCCTGTTAAAATATGTGATGCAAGTGCCCTTCCTGATATTAAAGTATTGAGTACGGTTAAAGCACCTCCTGATTCCTCAATGGTGCATAATCTCATCATCAAAGGAAATCTTATGTATGTTTCCTACTACAATGAGGGCCTTTATGTATACGATATTTCAGACCCTAAACAACCTAGGAGGTATGCCTATTATGACACTTACCTTGATTCAAACTGCAGAAGTTTCTGCGGAGCTTGGGGTGTTTACCCGCTACTTCCTTCTGGAAAGATATTGGTTTCAGACATGCAAACCGGTCTTTATGTATTTGAACCAAAACCTATAAAAGATAGTGTTAATAGGGGTCCAATAAAAGTTAAACTAGGTCCTAATCCTGTGGCAAATGGCTTTACCGTTTTTATTGAAGGAGACAGCAACCTAAAGATACGACTTAAACTCTACAATATTCTCGGGCAAGTGGTAATGCAAACCCCAACAATGTTTCGTACTACGCTTGTGCAACGAGGTAAGCTAAGTCCAGGAACGTACATTTACCAAATTTTCTTAGACGGTAAACCTACCCCGATGCAGGGGAAGCTGATTTTCGAATAGTTTCCTACTGCCTCATAGACACCACTCTCTTGCTTTACCTCCTAACTCCCAAAATGTGGTAAGTGTTTTTTCGTCTATTTGTGCAATGGTTTTCTACTGCAGTTTAAAATGGAGAATCATTTACTTCGTATATTATTTGTCCCGATTCTCCCATTGTGCATATCAGCCCAGGCTTAGGAATTCTGGGTGATTCATTATTTGACTTACAAACCAATCTACTTCCCAATGGGAACCGTTTTGTTTCAGGAGTGTATGATTCTAACAATAATGTTACTAAAATGATGGATAAAGATGCCTCCCGACTTGGGTAAACTACAGTATATGGCAAGCTTAAGGGAACCTCCATCACATGTGGTGGAACCATAAAAGCGTTAATGGCAGAGGGGCAAGGAAGAATCTATGTGCGTGCCATAAACATCAATGATGGCTCGCGATTTAATTGCACCCCTCCTACTGTTCCAGGCAAATTCATCAGTTCAGAACCCAGTGATAATCCATGCGGAGTGAAAGTCTACTACGAAGACGCCAATGGCAATATACAAAGTATAACGGTTGAAATAAAATGATGTGATGCCCTTTAACAAGTTGCTGATTACCAAATTGAATGATGCATTCATGAAGTAATTTTCATGGAAATCATTCCTTTTCCTATATTTGATACCCATGCTTAAAAAACAACTTGCAGTTCTAACCTTAGCGATCATCAACCTCACTTTCTATGCTTGCAATACCCCGCAGGTTGAGCAACCTGCTAAAAATAAATACAACATCCTCTTTGTATCCATTGATGATTTAGGTCCAAATCTCGGTGCCTATGAAAACCAGTACATCCATTCACCAAACTTAGATGCTTTTGCCAAAACAGGTATGACTTTTCGCAACACATACTGCCAAGCAGCCGTTTGCGCGCCTTCCCGGGCCAGCTTGATGACGGGTTTGCGACCCGACTCCAGCCATGTGTGGCATTTGGGAGACCAGTTCAGAGTAGAACATCCCAATGTGGTTACCATGCCCCAGCACTTTCAGAAATATGGATACCATACCGTTTGCATTGGCAAAATCTTTCACAACTATATGCCCGATTCCATTTCATGGGATGAACCCGATCTAAGACCCGAACAATACAAACGATCCGAATGGTTGAAACGCGATGGAGAGACGTTTTATGTGAACAAAGAGACCCAGCGCAAGCAAAAAATAAGACGAGATGAGATGGTGAAAAAAAGACCCAACTATTACGCAGACGGATGGAACAATGGACCCGCTTGGGAAATGGAAGATGTGCATGATAGCATGTATTTTGATGGCGCTCAAACCGAATTGGCCAAGCGCAGCCTAACCCGCTTAGCAAAAAAAGATCAACCCTTTTTTATGGCTTTGGGCTATTTTAGACCGCATTTGCCCTTTGCCGTACCCAAAAAATATTGGGATTTATACGACAAGGACAGCATCCCACTTTCGCGAAATCCCTTTTTACCTGAAATGGCACCGGTGATGTCCATGAATAAAATGTATGAACTGCG
>Ga0055584_100006802_pt1 | contig 11210 bp, 10 predicted proteins | sample OSDHelmetaG_FD_58716 | JGI IMG/M metagenome (GOLD analysis project Ga0055584, IMG submission 58716) | Pelagic marine sediment microbial communities from the LTER site Helgoland, North Sea, for post-phytoplankton bloom and carbon turnover... | ecosystem: Environmental > Aquatic > Marine >...
TTTGCGCTTTCTGGTTGTGGCGCAGCTGAAGTGAGCGGTGTTCGGCGGGATCAACGAATCCTGGCTCGCCGGCTCGCCGACACCCGCGCCGACGTGGACAGTCTACGAACGGAGATGGCCCGGATCCGGGGACAGATGCAGAGTGCCGGTTTTGCTCCGGTGCTGCCCGAGCCCCAGCGGGGCGCTGCCTCAGGGGCTACCGGGGATGCTGTCGGGGTGCGTGGCGCAGGCTCCCTCTACGCAACCCCGGGCGCAGTCGGGATGGCTGGGAGCGCTGCCTCAGGCGCGGTGGGCGCAGTCGCGGCCAACCCTGCCGGGGCTCGTTGGCCCGCGGGCGGGGCTGCTGCCGCGCCTCGACCCATGGGAGAAAATACCGGTAACGCGGGATGGGAGACCCCTCCGACACAGGTCGCTGTTGCCGGAGCGGCATCCGGGGCGGCACCCTTGGGCATTGATTTGCGTGGTGATCTGGCGCGTGGTCCCGAGGAGGCAGACTATCGCGGAGGTCTCGAAGCCTACCAGCGCGGGGACTATCCACGCTCAGTGCAGTCCTTGCGCAATTACGTCAGTCGAAACCGCGGCAGCTCGCTCGCGCCATATGCGCACTATTGGATCGGAGAGGCCTATTTTTCACAGGGCAAGTACTACGAGGCGATCTTGGCGTACAACGAGATCCCGACCAGCTGGCCGGACAACGATCGCGTCCCTGCGGCCAAGCTGCGTCAGGCCGAGGCCTTCGCGGCGTCGGGCGACGTTCAGGATGCGCGAATCTACCTGAAGGAGTTGATCGAGAAGTATCCCGGGACTCCCGAGGCGGCCGAGGCACAGCAAAGATTACGCTCGCTTTGAAGGTGAGCGTCTGGCGAGAGGTTTTGCTAGTCAACGCCTCGTAGCGCTATGCGTATTCTCCGCCATCAGAGAGATAAACCCTTCCGTTCGCCGGTTGTGGCACTCGGAAACTTCGATGGTCTGCACCGTGGTCACGAGGCTATCGTCGCCCGAACAGTCGAGTTGGCCGCCGAGACCGGCGGGGAACCTGTCGTCTTTACGTTTTTCCCGCACCCGATCTCCGTGGTCGCGCCTGACCGGGCGCCGCCGCAAATTACCAGTCTGTCCGAGCGGATGCGGGGTCTTCGTTCGTTGGGTGCGGCGGGAGTCGTCCTGCAACGATTTACACCGGCCTTCGCGGCTATCGAGGCCGAGGCGTTTCTTCGGGACGTGATTGCGGGCGAGTTGGGCGCCTCGGGAATCGTTGCCGGGTTTGACGTGACTTTCGGTCACGACCGGCGCGGAAACCCGGCGCTTCTCGAAAGTCTGGGCCCGGAGTTGGGCTTGCGCGTGGGGATTGTTTCGCCAGTGGCCGAGGACTCGGGCAAGGTGAGCTCCAGTGCGATCCGCCGGGCATTGGCCGCAGGCAATGTGGCTGAGGCAGGGCAATTGCTCGGGCGACCGCATCGCGTTTTTGGAACCGTTCGCGAAGGGGATCGTCGTGGTGCGACGATCGGCTTCCCAACAGCCAATATCCTGCCCCACGGAGGGCTGCTGCCCCCCGATGGCGTTTACGCGGTGCGAGTTCGGATCGAGGGCGACGACACCTTCTTCCCGGCCGTGGCAAATCTTGGCACGAATCCGACCTTCGGGGGGGTGGGGCGGCGATTGGAAGCCCACCTCTTCGATTTCAATCGCGACCTTTATGGACGTGCGATCGAGGTTGGATTTGCCCACCGATTGCGGGGGGAGATTCGGTTCCCATCGGTGGCCGAACTGGTGGCACAGATCGAGGCCGATGCGGCAGAAGCACGGAATCTGCTGCTCGGAGGCTCGTGACGCGCGCGACACCGGAGAGCCAGATTGTCCATTGCGTTGTCGGCCCGGAGGGCGCGGGGCAAAGGTTGGACCGCTTTCTCGCCGCTCAGAGTTTCCTCCCGACCCGCTCACGCATCGCTTTTCTGATTCGCGGTGGGCATGTATCCGTCGATGGCGTCGTTCGAAAGACCAGTTATCCGGTGAGCGTAGGCAACGTGGTCGAAGTTGTCTTGCCGCCCGAGGAACCGTCCTGGGTGGAGCCTGAAGATATCCCGCTCGACGTCCTGTTTGAAGATGAGTCGATCGTGGTGATCAGCAAGCCCGCGGGGATGGCATCACACCCGGCGCCCGGGACTCGCCATGGAACGCTGGTTGCGGCGTTGTTGCATCGCTGGTCACTCGGAGAGGGGTGGCCGGATCCCCAACGACCGGGAATCGTGCATCGTCTCGACAAGGATACGACCGGTGTGATGGTGGTCGCCAAGACACCTGAAGCGTTGCAGGGACTTGCCGTTCAGTTTCAGGAGCGCACCGTGCGCAAATCTTACCTCGCGATTGTTCGGGGCGTTCCCCGCGAAACATCAGGATCCGTCGATTTGCCGATCGGCCGAGACCCGCAAAATCGCAAGCGGATGCAAGCTGTGACCGGGCAGAAGCGCGAGGCGGTGACTCCGTGGGCCGTCCTCGAGCGCTTCGGTGGGCAGCGTCCGGCCGCAGCGCTGGTGAAGTGCAAGCCTCGCACAGGGCGCACGCATCAAATTCGAGTTCATATGGCGTGCCTCGGCCATCCACTGATTGGCGACGAGGTTTATGGATCTCGTCGCGTGCCGGCGGGAGCCAGCGGCGCGATGCGCGCGGCATTGCTCGAATTTCCGAGACACGCGCTGCACGCTTCTCGGCTCGAGATCAATCACCCGGTTGGCGGACGCCCCCTGCGGTTCGAGGCGCCACTGCCCGAGGATATGCACAACCTGCTGCTGCAGCTTCGCTAGTTCGACCCTCTTACAAGCTGACCGAGAGCCCGACGTTGAAGTAGAAGCTATTGGGCTGCGTCCCCGCTGCTGGACGATTATTATAATCGTCGGTGATTTGTACCTTGAAGTTCAGAATCGAGATCACGGGAACCGTGTAGCTTACACGGGCTTGTAGAAGGTAATTATCGGCAAACGCATTCAGGGCGGGGAGGTAGTTCAACTCGGCCGTGAGCGTGCTGTCGAGCGGCAGATCCCATTGGGTATCGAGACCCAGCGCCAGGGCGGCATATTCATTTTCATCGCCGCCGAAATAACTTTCGAAAACCCAACCAAAGCCAGCCTTGGCGCTTACCCGGCCCTGGTCATTATCAATGAAATCCCAGCCAGCACCGGCGCTCGGTTGGGCGCGGAGGCTGAGTTTCTGAATCGCGTTATACGTCGCGGCCATATCCCCAAAAACGAAGATATGGTCCCAAACGGTGTAGCGAAGGTTGAGGGTGCCCACCGCTTCGTCGAGATTGGTCTGCTTGGGCGCATTGTCCTCTTTTTGCGTCCCGTAGCGGTAGCTGACCCCGACCTTCAATTGAGATTTCTCGGAATCTCGTTGCGCCGCAGCGCCGAAAAGAATTTGCGTCGTATCTGTGGTCGCCTGCGATGTGGAAGCGGAAAGGTCGAGGGAGCCGCTCCAAAACCGCAGATTGTCGCGGGTCCATTGGTCGAACTCGCCTGCCGCGGGGCTACCGAGGGATACGATCTCCGACAGCGGGACTTGTACCGAGCGGCCGTCCTCTGTGCGGATCTCGAGGTTTCCTTCCCTGATGCCGTCGAGACGACCCAGCACAGATTCGTGTTCGCCGAAGATGATCAATCGGGGCTCGGTCGTGGTGAGATTTTTCAATTCGTCAGTCGCAACCGCCACGCTGCTGTCGGTCCCGTCGATGGCGAAATTGGCTTTGTCGTCAACAATGTCGACAAGCTCCCCGGTCAGAGTTGACTGGCCAGCATCCAGCGAGTCGATCGCTTCTGCGGCCTGCGGCGCCGCCAGCGCCAGCGCTCCAAGGAGCCCGAAGACGGCGAGTCGCGCGGGGAGAGTGATCGTGCTGAGGAAGGGAAAATTTTGCATGCCCGAGTGGAACTGGATCGACTTGTCGGTGTCAAGCGAGAAGACAGTGGTCAACCTCGGCTGGCGCTCCGGTTTTGGTTTGCTCTTCCCCGAGGCTCAGCGTAAGCAGGAACGACTCCGACGGTTTCTTCGCATCCGCTTTTCCGGTTGCGGGTGGCCGCAGGAGCTTTCCCTCCATCGCTGATTTCCCAAATAGATTGCCCTTTACTTTTGCCCCTTGAAGTTTGTCGAGAGGAAATAGATTCGGTCCAACCAGATGAGTCCAAGACGAGCTGCTTCCAGACGTGAGGAATCCAACCCGGGAGATTCGACGCCCACGCCCGACGGGGTAGTCGTTGATGTTGAGGGCGAGCCCGAGGTGCTCGCTCCGGCGGATGCGCCCCCGCCCATCCACCTCTCGGACCTGAAGGGGAAGGATATTCAGGAATTGGCGGGCATGGCCCGTTCCGTCGACGCCGAAGGGGCATCGACGATGCGACGGCAAGAGCTGATCTTCGCGATCCTGCAGGCGCAGACAGCCCGGCAGGGCCTGATTCACGGAGATGGTGTTCTGGAAGTTCTGCCGGACGGATTCGGTTTTTTACGATCTCCGGACTACAGCTACCTTGCCGGACCGGACGATATCTATGTGTCGCCGTCGCAGGTGAAAAGGTTTGATCTTCGGACCGGAGACGTGGTTTCCGGGCAGATTCGATCACCTAAAGACGACGAGCGCTACTTTGCCTTGTTGCAGCTGGATGCAATCAACTACGACCCGCCAGCGGAGTCTCGGCAGAAAGTGCTGTTTGATAATTTGACGCCGCTTTATCCCGACGATGCGATCCACCTCGAATGCGGTGCCGAGGAACCGACGGGGCGGGTTCTCGATTTGATGGTGCCCATCGGCAAGGGCCAACGGGCACTGGTGGTGGCCCCGCCCCGAACCGGCAAGACGATCATGCTGCAGAATATTGCTCGCGGCATTACCGCCAATCATCCGGACATCGATTTAATCGTACTGCTCGTGGACGAGCGCCCCGAAGAGGTCACGGATATGCGCCGTTCGGTAGCGGGAGAGGTCGTGAGTTCGACTTTTGACGAGCCCCCGACACGTCACGTCCAAGTCGCCGAGATGGTGATCGAGAAGGCCAAGAGATTGGTCGAGCACGGTCGCGATGTGGTGATTTTGCTGGATTCCGTCACTCGACTGGCCCGGGCCTACAATACGGTCGCGCCCCCTTCGGGGAAGGTGCTGTCAGGTGGGGTGGATTCAAATGCCCTGCATAAACCGAAGAAGTTTTTCGGCGCGGCCCGCAACATCGAGGACGGAGGGTCGTTGACGATCATTGGCACAGCCCTCGTCGAAACGGGCAGCCGCATGGACGAGGTGATTTTCGAGGAGTTCAAGGGGACCGGCAATATGGAGGTCCATCTCGATCGCCGCCTGGTGGAAAAGCGAGTTTTCCCGTCAATCGACGTGAATCGGTCGGGTACGCGCAAGGAGGAACTGTTGCTCGGAGCCGACGTGCAGGGTCGCGTCGCGATCCTGCGGCGCCTTCTTTCGCAGCTCAACTCGGTGGAAGCAATGGAATTTCTCCTCGACAAGCTGGCGGAAACGCCGACCAACGAGGACTTCATCGCGGGAATGAATCGATAATCGCCCCGATTTGGCCCGTAAAACCCCGGAATCCGCGATGAAGACGCATTGCGGGGCTAGCGGGGCTTTGTTACTCAAATCGAACCGATCCCCGGATAAGGGGCGTTTTTCGCCTGCCCGGTGGTCGGATCTGACGGAGATTGTATGCCCGAGCCCACAATGAAGCAGCTTCTGGAGGCTGGAGTCCATTTTGGCCACCAGACGAGTCGATGGAACCCGAAGATGAAGCGCTACATCTTCGGCGCCCGAAACGGGATCTATATCATCGACTTGCAGCAGACCGTCCGGATGTTCCGAGAGGTCTATGGTCAGGTCCGCGAACTTGCGGCCTCGGGAGGAACTCTTCTCTTCGTGGGCACCAAGAAGCAGGCACAGGAGCCCATCAAGGAAGAAGCGCTGCGTAGCGAAATGTATTTCGTGAACAATCGCTGGCTCGGTGGGATGTTGACCAACTTCCCGACGATCAAGGCCTCGATCGATCGCTTGCGCAAGCTCGAAGACAGCCTCGCTGACCCGACGACCATCGAGGCCTATACGAAGAAGGAAATTCTCGGTCTCGAGAGAGAGCGCGAAAAATTGGAACTGTCTCTCGGCGGAATCAAGGAAATGCGCAAGCTTCCCGATGCGTTGTTTGTCATTGACCCGAAGCGCGAAGAGATTGCGGTTAAGGAAGCCAACAAGCTCGGCATTCCCGTGATCGCCGTGGTCGACACCAACTGCGATCCCGAAGTGATCGACTACAAGGTGCCCGGCAACGACGATGCAATCCGCGCGATCCGTTTGTTCTGTTCTTCGATCGCGGACGCGGCCCTCGAGGGGAAAGCGGAACTCGAAGAGAAGATTGCCGCTGGCAATGACGGCGACACCGACGCTCCCGCGGCCACTTCGATGGAAGAGGAAATGGCCGCCGGCGAAGAGTCGGCTCCCTCAGTTTAGCTCGCTGTCACGCCAGGCGTGACAGTCCAAGACAGCAGGAATATAGAAGTGGCGATTACAGCGGCACAGGTGAAGTCTCTGCGCGAGAAGACCGGCGCAGGCATGATGGATTGTAAAAACGCACTGACCGACAGTGGCGGCGATATCGATGCTGCGCTGAAGCAGTTGCGCGAAAAAGGACTCGCGACAGCGGCCAAGCGCGCTGGGCGCACAGCGGCCGAAGGCATGGTGGTTGCAAACCTGGTTTCTCCGGGCGAGGGCGTGCTGCTCGAACTGAACTGCGAAACTGATTTTGTTGCCAAGACCCCCGGGTTCCTTGATTTGGCGACTCGGTTGGCTTCGGTTCTGCCCGGCAATGCCACCGTAGAAGGCGTCCAGGAAGCAGACGCTGTCGGCTTGGCCGATATGATGGTTGAAGGCAAGACGATCGCCGACAGCATTGCCGATGCGATTGCCTCGATGGGTGAGAATGTTCTCGTGCGTCGAGTCGCCCGCTTCGCGCCGGGGGATTCCGCCGGCGCTGTCGGCGCATACGTGCACGGGGGCGGTAAAATCGGCGTTCTCGTCGAAGCGTCGACTGATGCTACCGGCGACAAGGCGGCCGAAGTCGTTGCCGTGTTGAAGGATATCGCCATGCAGGTCGCGGCCGCCAACCCCCAATGGTGCACCCGAGAGGATGTCCCGGCTGAGGACCTGGCTCGCGAAAAGGAAATTTTCTCGAATCAGGCAGCTCAGAGCGGCAAGCCCGAAAACGTTGTCGAGAAGATCGTGACCGGCAAGGTGGAGAAGTTCTACCAGCAGGAATGTTTGATCGATCAGGAGTATATTCGCGACGGGCAGTTGACGATTGCCAAACTTCTTGATCAGGAAGCTAAGAGAATTGGAACTTCGATCCAATTGAAGCGCTTTGCCCGGCTCCAGCTGGGTGAAGCTTCGAACGATAGCTGAGAGAGCCTATATGCCTGAGGGAACTGCCTACCGCCGAATTCTCCTGAAACTCAGTGGCGAGGCGTTGGCCGGCGGCGACGGGGACAGCATCGATGATGCGCGTTTGACCCAGTTTGCTCGCGAAATCCGTGCTGTTCATGCTCTCGGCGCTCAGGTCTCGGTGGTGATTGGCGGCGGGAATATCTTCCGTGGCGGGCGCGGCCAAACCCATGGTATCGAGAGAGCAACTCGCGATTATATGGGCATGCTCGCGACCATCATGAATGCTCTCGCGCTGCAGGCGGCTGTGGAGGCGCAGGGCGTCAAATCCAGAGTCCTGTCCGCCTTGGAGATCAAGGAAGTCGCGGAGCCCTATATTCGCCGCCGGGCGACACGCCACCTCGAAAAGAATCGGGTCGTGATCTTTGCGGCTGGAACCGGCAATCCCTTTTTCACCACAGATACAGCGGCGAGCCTGCGAGCGGTCGAGATTGGCGCCGATATCCTGATGAAGGCGACGCGGGTCGATGGCGTTTATGATTCGGATCCCGAAAAGAACCCATCAGCCGTACGTTTTTCGGAACTCTCCTACCTCGATGTTTTGAGTCAGAAGCTCGGCGTGATGGATTCGACGGCAATTTCTCTCTGCATGGAGAACTCCCTTCCTGTATTGGTGTTCAATATGCTCGAGGAGGGAAATCTTTTGCGCGCGGCTCAGGGCGAGTCCATCGGAACCATTGTGCGAGGAGCGGAATCTTGATTCAGGATATTGTCGAGACTCTGGAGCTGGAAATCGAGGGTACCGAGGAGGCTCTGCAAAAAGAGTTTTCGCGTGTGCGCACGGGCAGGGCAACTACGGGACTTCTCGATGGGGTCTTTGCCGAGTACTACGGGGCGCAAACGCCGCTGGGCCAGATGGCGACGATTAATGCGCCCGAAGCCCGACTTCTGGTTGTCACACCCTTCGACAAGCAGGCGATCGGTGCAATCGAGAAGGCGATCAAGGTCGCTGACCTGGGCCTCAACCCGATTAATGACGGAAAGATTGTCCGGATCCCGATCCCGGAGTTGACCGAGGAGCGTCGACGGGATTTGGTGCGTCAGGTGAAGAAAGTGACGGAGGATTTTCGGATTTCGATCCGAGGCCACCGGCGTGACGCCAACGAGATGCTCAAGGATCTTCTCAAGCAAAAGGAAATCGCGGAAGATGAGTCCAGGACCGCGCAGGAAAAAGTCCAGAGGCTCACCGACGATGGCATTGCCCGCATCGACAAGGCTTTGAAGTCGAAAGAAGCCGAAATCATGGAAGTTTGAGGCGGGTATGGCGGTCAGTAACTCAGCGCGTTCCAAGCTTTTATTGCGCGGCGTGGACCCGGAACGAATCCCGCGTCATGTCGCCATCATCATGGATGGCAACGGACGTTGGGCAACGGCCCGCGGTTATGACCGGCTCTATGGCCATCAGCGAGGCAAGACCTCGGTGAAGGCGATCGTCGAGTTCGCTCGACAAATCGGTATCGAGTATCTTTCGCTCTACGCATTCTCGACAGAGAATTGGCAGCGACCCGGGGCGGAAGTCTCAGGTCTGATGCGATTGCTCAAGCGCTACGCGACCACCGAACTCGACCGCATGATGAAAAACGGAGTTCGACTGCGGGTCATCGGGAATATGCGGAAGTTGCCGCGGGATGTCAGGGACGCCCTGCGCACAACGATCGAAGCGACACGAAAGAATCGTGAGCTGACGGTGATGCTGGCGCTTTCCTATAGTGCCCGTGAGGAGATCGCTTCTGCCGCGCGTGCACTGGCCCGGCGAGTCAAGCGTGGTGACCTTGAACCCGAGGAGATCACCGAGGATACTGTGGCGCAGAGTTTGGGGACCGCGGGGATTCCGGATCCCGACTTGCTGATTCGAACCAGCGGCGAGGTGCGTCTTTCGAACTTCCTTCTCTGGCAGGTCGCCTATACGGAAATCTATATCACCGAAACGCTTTGGCCTGATTTTCGAGAGCCCGATTTCATGGAGGCCTTGCGGCAATTCCAGGTGCGGGAGCGGCGATTCGGCAAAGTAGAGGGCGACGAATCTCGAGAAGGCGATGCGCGGGCCCCTTCCTTGACGGCTCGGCAGGCTCGACTGCGTGCTGCGCACTAGGCTCGCGACGGCAGCGGTCGCGATCCCGGCTCTGGTCTGGCTGGTCTTCGAGGCGCCGATCGGACTCTTTGCCGGTTTCATTGTCGGGCTGACGGCCGTCGGCCTCGGAGAGTTCGCCTCGATGGCGTTTCCTGGCAAGGCGCGTCCGCAGGGGTATGCGGTTATATCCGGGATGGCTTTTGCGGGTGTGGTGGTTGTGCATCGTGCGGATGCTGTTTCACTGGTGCTTGTCGTATCGATAGTCGCAGGTCTGCTTCTGGCTCTGAATTCCGAGGATCTGGCGGAGGGGGTTCGCGAAGCAGCGCACGGCTTCCTGGCGGCGACCTACGTGGGTTTTCTGCTGCCGCATGCGGTAAACCTGCGAGCCCTGCCCGGGGGTGATCGCTGGGTCTTTCTCGCCATTGCATGTTCCATGGCCGCCGACACGGCAGCGTACTTTACCGGGCGCATGATCGGACGCACGCCGCTGGCTCCCAGCATCAGCCCGAACAAAACCATCGAGGGTGCCGTCGGAGCGGTTTTCGGCAGCAGCCTCCTCGCCGCTCTGGTTCTGATTCTGATGCCTCCTCCCGGATATACTTGGGAAATCGCATTGTTGGCGGGGCCCTTGATCGGTGTGGTGTCGCAAGCAGGCGATCTGATTGAGTCGATGTTCAAGCGAGCATACGGTGCCAAGGACTCTGGCTGGGTGATTCCAGGGCATGGTGGCGTGCTGGATCGGATCGACAGTCTGGTTTTACCTCTGGTCTTCACCTATTATTTAGCAGCAGGTGTTCTCTTTTAATTCGGGGCGGTGGAGTCGATGGTAACAAGCATTCTGGCGGCAATTCTTGTTCTGGGCCTTTTGGTGACGGTTCATGAATTGGGGCATTTTCTCGCAGCCAAGCGATTGGGCGTCGGGGTGATTCGATTCTCGATTGGATTTGGCCCAGTCCTGTTTTCGCGCACCGTGGCCGGGACCGAGTATGCATTATCGGCGATTCCTCTGGGTGGCTACGTCAAAATGGTCGGTGAGGCCGAGGACGGGCTGCAGGGGGGGGAGGAGAATCCGGAAGATATCCCCGTGGTTGCCCAGGCGCGAGACGATTCCTTTGCCGACAAGCCTGCCTGGGTGAAGGCAACTATTTTGCTCGCCGGTCCCGGGTTTAATCTGCTTTTTGCATGGCTCCTTTACAGCATCCTCTTTGCGACAGGTGTTCCGGTCCTGACCTCGGTGGTCGGCGACGTGAAGGAAGGCATGCCGGCAGCGGCTGCAGGCATGGTCAGCGGAGACCGGATCGTCGCAGTGGATGGCGAGCCGGTCAGCCGATGGGATGAGCTTTCTGCAGCCATCCGCGCGAGCGAGGGCCGGGTTGTCGACGTGACTGTGAAGTCGGAAGAAGCCGACGCCACGGAACGCACGCTGCGACTCCAGCCCGAAGAGATGGAAGGCAAGACCATTTTCGGTGAACCGCTGCCGACCTGGGTGATCGGGATTGGCCCCGCGGATCAGGTAATCACCGAGCGGAGCGGGATTTTGGCATCGATCGGCAAAGGGTTCGCGCAGACCGGCGAGTTCATCAAGCTGACTCTTGTCTCGTTTGTGAAACTCTTCCAGCGTGTGGTTCCCGCCTCGAGTCTGGGTGGTCCGATCATGATCATGCAACTCGCCGGGGA
>Ga0055584_100006803_pt1 | contig 11210 bp, 13 predicted proteins | sample OSDHelmetaG_FD_58716 | JGI IMG/M metagenome (GOLD analysis project Ga0055584, IMG submission 58716) | Pelagic marine sediment microbial communities from the LTER site Helgoland, North Sea, for post-phytoplankton bloom and carbon turnover... | ecosystem: Environmental > Aquatic > Marine >...
CGCATTTGCCATGATCGAAGAGGTGCGTCATCAGTTCAAGACCATCCCGGGCATCATGGAGGGAACCGGTAAGCCTGACTATGCACGGTGTGTAGCGATCTCAACCCAGGCGGCGTTACGTGAAATGATCGCCCCTGGTGTGCTGATTATGGGTACACCACTGCTGGCCGGCTTCCTGTTTGGTGTTCAAGCCGTCGCCGGTATCCTGGTTGGATCACTGGTTGCAGGTGGCGTGCTCGCTATCGCTTCTTCCAATAGTGGTGGTGCATGGGATAACGCCAAGAAATATATCGAAGCGGGTAACCACGGTGGCAAGGGCTCGGATTGTCACCATGCAGCCGTTGTTGGCGACACGGTGGGTGACCCATTGAAAGACACTTCAGGTCCTTCATTGAATATCCTGATCAAACTGTCGGCTATCCTGAGCCTGGTGTTTGCACCGTTCTTTGTTGAGTACGGTGGAATTTTGCTGGGGTAACCGTTAGACAAGTCTAAGGAAAAGGGGCCGAAAGGCCCCTTTTTTTTGTAACGTTCAGGCCTGTATCCATGGTTAAAGCTTCTCCTTTCTTCAGCACTTCTTGTACTACTGTGTTTTAACTACCTATACTCCCCCCGTGAGAAATACTGAATCATGAAGTTGCTGGACGAACTCAAACGCAGGAACGTTTTCCGGGTAGGTGTCGCCTATTCCATAACCGCCTGGTTGCTGTTACAGCTAACGGAGGTCCTGCTGGACCTGCTCGAGTTACCGCCACACATAGGTAAGGTTGTCATCGTCGCACTGCTGATCGGATTCCCACTGGCACTGTTTTTTGCCTGGGCTTTTGAACTGACCCCCGAAGGCGTAAAGCGTGAAAACGATGTCAATCGCGACGAATCAGTTACCCCGCATACCGGTAAACGTCTTGACGGTATGATCATCATCGGTCTCGTCGCTGTCATCGTAATGATGGGTGTCGAGCGCATCTGGTTCGCAGAAACGACAGCATCCAAAGACTCAGCGGTGGTAAATACCCGACCCGCAGAGCCGGTCACGGCCAACAGGGTTGATACTGGACAGAAGTCGATAGCCGTATTGCCTTTCGTCAACATGAGTGCAGATGCTGAAAACGAGTATTTCTCGGACGGTATCTCTGAAGAGCTACTTAATGTGCTGGTGCGCGTCAGCGCACTGGAAGTCGCCTCACGTACCTCTTCTTTTGCTTACAAGGGGAAAGACCTGCCGCTGTCGCAGGTTGCCAGAGAGTTGGGGGTTGGCAACATCCTGGAAGGTAGCGTGCGCAAGGCCGGTAACCGGGTGCGGATCACAGCGCAATTGATTGATGCCAATTCCGACCGGCATCTTTGGTCGGATACCTATGAACGCGAGTTGGACGATATCTTTGATATCCAGGAAGAGATTTCGAACAGCATCGTCGCGGCACTTAAGGTTGCGTTGAACGTCGAGGAAGCTTCAGCCATTGAGCGTCTGCAGCGCCCCACTGACAACCCGGAAGCCTATGAACTCTACCTGCAGGGACGCTTTTTATGGCGTAAGCGCATGGAAAAGAACATCCGCGCTTCCATCGGCTTGCTGGAAAAGGCCGTGGCCCTTGATCCAAACTTTGCCAAGGCCTACGAGGCACTGGCAGCAGCCTGGACCGTGTTGCCATCGTGGTCAGATGCCAGTGCCAGCGAGGCGATTGCCAAGGCCGTAGAGAACGCAGATCATGCGCTTATGCTGGACCCCACATTGGCCGAGGCACGGGCCATACGGGCCCATAATGCTGCTTTCAACAAGCGCTGGCTGGAAGCGCTGGAGGAATTCGAAGCCGCGCTGGAGTCAGAGCCAAAAAATGCCGGTGTACGTCAATGGTATGCCGAGGCCCTGGCGGAGGCCGGTTACCTGCAGGCAGCAATGGCCGAAATCGACAAGGCGTACCGGTTGGATCCTGCCGCACCCATCATCAATAACGTCTACAGCATGATTGCAACCATCCAGGGTGACGATGAGGTGGCCATCCGGCATATGAACAAGGCTCAGGCGTTGGGCATTACCCACGCCTGGGGACACCCGATGCGCGCTCTGATCCGGTCGGGGGAATGGGATGTGATCGAAAGCCAGGTCTATCCGGTCATCGGGGAAGCGTCTTTTCCTGGACTCTGTATCGAGGCACACCGCAATCCATCGCTATACCCGGCTGTCATTGAAGAAGCAGCGAAAGAGCGTGCACAAAACAGAACGGCCAATGATATATATACATATTGCATGGCGCTCGTAGGTGACCTGGATGAGGCGTTTGCCGGTCTTGATGCCTTGCTGGAAGAGGACCCGACAGGCACTCACACAATGTGGAGCCCGGACAGCCCCTTTGTTGCGTTGCGACAATCACCACGCTTCAGGCAAGTGCTAGAGGACGATGGGCTGGTAGCACTCTACAAGGTGCGCGGTTGGCCAGACCGTTGCCGGCCGGAGGGCGTGGAAGACATCATATGTGATTAGGGTCAGGTGTTTTTCAATATCCGAAAATACTGATCAGCATAAGCGAAAGTCGCCAACTGCCCGCCCGAATGCAGGAACACGATATTTTCGCTGAACTCACCCGGATGTTCGGAGATGAGCTGAAGCATGCCGCGAAAGGCCTTTCCGGTGTATACCGGATCAAGCAGAATACCTTCTTCGCGTGCAATTTCGCTGTAGAAACGCAGATCGCCATCACTGGCGACCGCATAGCCATTACCCACGAAGCCATCGTGTATGTTGAGTGATTCCTGCTTATAGTCAACGCCATGATCAGCGTATTGCATGGTTGTGTCCGCCAGCAGGCGTTGGATGCGTTGCTCGAAGTACCCGGCGCTGTCACAGATGTTGACACCGTGCAGTCTGAATGGGGCGTCGAGCAACTCTCGTCCGAGTTCCAGACCGGCAAAAGTACCGCCTGAACCAATGGCGCAGAAAAGATCCAATGTATCCTCTTTGGATGCGGACAGCAGTTCTCGCGTGGCGTCCAGATAGCCCCAGCAACCGGTAGAGCAGGAGCCACCTTCGGGAATAACATATGGCTTGGCACCAACTGCAGCCAGCGCCCGGGCCGCTTTTTCCAGAAACGGCTCATACACACCACCACCGGCCTGGTATTCAGCATACGGGACGTATACGAACCTGGCACCCAACAGCTGATTTAGCAGTAAGTTACCTGTAGCGGCTATGTCGTGATTCAGTCCTTCGGGTGGTTCACGCACTACGACGGTAATACCCCAGCCCAGGCGCCTTGCGGCGAATGCAGTGGCCCGCGCGTGATTGCTTTGTGGACCGCCGCAGGTCACCAGGTGGTTAGCACCATGCCTGGCTGCTTCGGCACACAGATATTCCAGTTTTCGGATCTTGTTACCGCTGAATTCCCAGCCGGTCAGGTCGTCACGCCAGAGGGATATCTTCTTGCTATATCGTTTCGACAAGCGTGGTAACAGTTGTAGAACTGTGGGTCTTTGTGCGAGGGCTATGCGGTCAGGAAACGTGAGGTTCATCCGTTTATCCTTTCTTGAAGACTACAGGCCGGAATATACATGACTGTTAATAGTTGGGGTCAGTATCAAGTACCAGCGAGTCACCCTGCCCCCGGTTTTACCTCAATTTCTTAAGGTAGCAGTTTCTCCAGTAGCGCTGCGGCATCAGCGCGTGTCAGGTAGCGAGGTACACCATAGGTACCGTGAGCCTCGGCAAACGCACGGTCAATGATCTTGTCGAAATCTTCGCGCATGAGTTCCTTTATAGATTCGGGGATTTGCATATCCGAATTGAGTTTGCGTATCCGCGCAATGAAGGCATCTGCCAGTTCTGCGTCCGATGCACCTCTTTCGCCGATATCAGAAATTCGGGCCAGTTCGGCCAGGCGATGGACACAGTTCGGCTTGGAAAATTCCAGCACATAGGGCATTACGATGGCATTGGCCAGCCCGTGCGGCACGTGGTAAAGACCACCGAGCTGGTGTGCGATGGCATGGATGTAACCGACTCCGACACGGGTGAAGGCGAGACCGGCCATGCAGGCCGCCACCGCCATGCGCTCACGGGCTTCCAGGTTCTGGCCATCCGTGTAGGCAACGATGAGATTGCGCATGATACTGGACGATGCCATGCGTGCCAGTTCATCGGTTTCGGCCGTAGCAATCGTGGAGATGTACGCTTCGACCGCATGAGTCAGGGCATCCATCCCCGTGGGTGCCGTTATAAAAGGCGGCAGCCCGACCATGAGTTTGGGGTCAAGTGCAACCATGGCCGGTACGGTTTTGGGGTCGATAATGGCATATTTGATCTGCGCAGCCTTGTCTGACACCACGGCCGCGATGGTCACTTCGGCACCGGTACCGGCGGTGGTTGGAATAGCGAAGAACGGCAGGCAACGCTTACGTGGCAAGGCGTACAGCCAGACCCCGGTCAACTTGGATGGGTGACAGTTGTTGGCATGGCTAAGCAGAATCGCTTTTGCACCATCGATTGATGATCCGCCGCCCACCGCAAGCACGGCCTCGGGTTTGAAATCTTTGAGGCGTTCGACGCCATTGAGCACCAGTTCGTAGCCCGGGTCGGGTTCGATCTCGCTGAATACCTCCACTTCGACCTGATTGTCTTTCATCAGCTCAATGAGCGGATTCACTATCCCGAGTTCGAATAATTGCCCATCGGTAATCACCATCACCCGTTTTACGCCAAGCCCGATAATCTCTCGAACCAGTGAAAGGGAAGCGTCAGGTCCTACGAAGGTGAAGGGTTTGGGGAATTTCAGCACATGCCCGGCCAGACCGAAGATTCCTACCCTGATACGACTCAAAAGGTTCATTAATTAAACTCCTCGAACAATGATTTGCATGTTAGTTCAACGCTTCACGTAACGGTAGTGCTCACTCATACTTCGCAGGCAATCATCGAAGGTTCTGCTTATCTGCGTGGTATTTCTGATACGTTCGATTTTTGGCCAGGTGGCGCGGCGGCCTTCCTGGAATATTTTTTCGATTTCCTTCGGGCCAAAGTTGGAGAACGTTTTACCCAGGTTGACCAGGTGTCGTTCCGGGTGGATGGTGATGTCGCCACTGTAGGTTTGCCGTGCCACTGCGTGTGCTTTCTTGATAATGGAGCTTAAGCCCGGTAATTCGAAATGCTGGTGAACCAACTCCAGGAAATGCTCGACCTGTACCATGGGTCCCTTGATGACCACATCCTGGATGAAGGGCAGCAAACCTTTTTCGTCCATATCATCGCTCATGAAAGGCAGCACATGCGGATTCGTCTGGCTGACGATGTAATGATTGATATTGTGAAGCCGGTTGACCCTCTCCTTTGGAATATCCTCGTGCACCGAGCCATCAATCCAATGGCTTTGCGGCATATAGGCCACGGATTTGCCGGCAAAGTTCTTGGCCCTGAGTTTCACCGGTGGAAAAAGCCCGGGGATAGCGGCCGATGCGAGAACAGCCCTGCGGATCAGGGCATTCGGTGCGGTCAGGTAGTTGAGCAAGCGGGGGAACTGGTTGGGCTCCGCCGGTGATACGGTAATGTTGAGGATGCGGTTGGTGTGCTTGTAGGCCTCAATGAAAGTCATGTTCGGGATATTGCGGCGGATCGATTTTTTCAGCAGTGACTGGTCCAGCACCCCGGAGCCCTTGATCATGTCAGTAATACCGAACATGCGGCACCATTCGAATTTCATGCGGCTGGGAACCAGCATTTCTTCCAGCTCCGGATCGGTATGGCTGGCGACGATGCCGGCAATGACCGCCCCGGCGCTGGAGCCGGTGATGACGCGCGGCATGATACCCTGTGCCTCCAGCTCCTTGATCACACCAAGGTGGAACAGACCCTGTGATGCACCACCGCTGAGCAACAGGCAGGAACGCCCGAAACTGCGTGCCGCACGCTTCAGAAAACGTCGTTTGCGCATGGGTGGCAACGTCTCGGTATCGCTGTCACAAAGAAGCCGTAGACAGGTAGATACCTCGTCCAGGTATTCATTGATCAGTTTCTTGGTGCCGGTCCGGGCATGATGATAGAGCGCCGGATTGGCCATGTTTCCCAGGTTGCCATGCAATTCCTCGCGCAGGCGGAAGATCGTGCGCTCCGCATCCCGCTTGCGCCGCAATTTTTTCAGCACCCTAACCCGGGAGGCCAGCAAGCGGTAGTCGTAGTCGTCGGACTCGAGTTCCCCGCGCCATTTGTCCCGGCCCTCATGCCGGTCCAGTTCAAGTGCCGCCTCGTACCATTCGGCGTAGTTGGTGGCCTCGGCCAGAGCCTTTTCGCTTTGTTTAAAAGTCCTGCTCATCAGGTAAGAATATCAAAGAAAATTTCGCATTTCCTTGTCCGGGATCAAGGCCAATGGTCTCAACAAGGCATCAGCCTTTTATGACCATGTAATGGTTGGGGTCAGAGCGGATTAAGCCCGGTCTAAAGGACCAGCCATTCTCGCACTCTGGGACCGGCTAGAAGAGGTATAAAACCGGGGCTGTCTGTATCAGGCGGGCTTCATTTTTTACTGCCCTGGTATTGAAACACCTCATCAAGCGTAACGGAGAACGTTTCTGCAATTTTAAAGGCCATTTCCAGTGAAGGAGAGTACTTGCCTTTCTGTATGGCGAACACGGTTTTGTTCATGATTGAAAGTTTTGATGGAGAAGTGGCAGGACCCCGCCAAACGCTGACTGGTAATCGACTGACCTGCCGGTAAAAAAGATCAGGCAAATTCAGTATATTTTTTTGCATTACCCCTGGATTTCTCTACGGGATATTTTTGGCCGTTCAGCTTGATCTTGTTTTGGGCGGCAGCCAGTAGATCAATATCAAGTTTGTCTGCCAGCCGAATCAAATAGAGCAGGGTATCGGCTAGTTCCTTTGCGACTTCATCAAGCTTGTCCTCAGGCAGGTTTCTACTTTGTTCCTGTGTGAGCCATTGGAAATGCTCCATGATCTCTCCGGCTTCAATGCTCAGCGCCATGGATAGGTTCTTCGGTGAGTGAAACTGGTTCCAGTCACGGGTGTCGGCAAATTCACGTAATTGATGTTTAAGGTTGTTGATTTCGTTGCTCATGCCCGGCTTTGGCCTTCTTTAAATTAATAATTCCAGAATATTAGAAATATATTTGCTGGAGCGTTCGTTAACCTGATTGAATGTACCAGTCCTCGGTGCAACAATTTTGCACCAGGAATTCCATTAGTGTATCCATGTTCTCACTATCAACGCGGCAAATCAGGGTGCGGCTTTCACGTACCTGGGTTACCAGACCTGTGTTTACCAGCTTGGCGATATGGTGTGACAGTGTAGAGGCCGGGATGTCCAATTCGTCCCTGATTTCACCGACCGGGCAGCCATCCGGGTCACCGTGGGCCAGAAACCGGTAGATTTCCAGTCGGGTGAAGTTACCCAGCGCTTCTAGTTGTTTTGCAGCATTTTCAAGTTCCATAGGTGAAAAATACTCTTACGGAATATGTATGTCAATTAATATTCTAGAATATTCGAATAGATATTATTTCCGCTTAATTATATGTTTCTGCTTTTTAACAAAGAATGTAACTTCTGGCAGCAAAGAAGAAACGTTCGTTTGATTGCGGCTGGTATTCATTTCTTATGATTTAGCCGTTACCCAACTGATATAATTGCAACCACTTCACCAGATGATAAAAGTTTTTTCTAGCAAGAAGATCGAAGATCCGATTGTAGGTAGCCGCCTTGATTTTGTGATAATTGCTTTTCTGTTTTTTGTACTGACCAGTGCTTCCACTGCCGTTGCGCTACAGGAACAAGCAGCAGAAGAAAAAAGTGTAGCCACGGCCACAGAAATTGTCGAATGCAAAGATAATCTTGTCCGTGATACGCCTAGAAGCAGTTTCATAGGCTATCGAAAGGCAACGGAAAAATTTGATTATGAAGTGGCAGTCCAGTTTATGGATTTGCGCAACTTGCCGCATGCCGCTTCATTTCGACACAACCCTTGAGCAGATGCAAACCATCATCGATGGCGTTGATGGCATGGCGCGCCCACGTAAAAGTAATGGAGGATTCAGTCAGGGTCAGATTTATCCAGTTTTCTGAAAATGCACTGATAATTAAGGCAAGTATATATGTTGATGTGTCGGATTTTTGTGTCTACCTTGAAGTGGTGGGTGAGCTAAACCTGTCAATCATCAAGGTTATCCAGGATGCCGATGCTCATTTTGCTGAAGATGCCAGTAGGGTCATGCTTGAATATGGAAATGCTTCAGAACTTCAAGCCGTAAGCCCTTGAGTTTGTTTTCCAAACAAAAACAGAGAGCTTAGTTAAGCTCTCTGTTTTTGATGTTTGCTTGCCTTTAGCCCTGGTTGTTCAGTCACCCTAAGAGGGAAGCAGCTGGTTGGGGTTAAACTGGTTATTCAAAGACCCTGATAACATTCCACTACATCAGGGGTTAAGAAATTCTGCCCGCGTATGAATGTTTTCTTTAAAGCAGCCGCCCAGCGCAGTCGTGCTGGTCTGTGAGTTGGTATCCATCACCCCGCGCGATTTAACACAATAATGCGTAGCATCAATGCTCACCGCCACATTGTCAGTACCCAACAGTGTTTGCATGGCCACGAGGATTTGCCTTGTCAGGCGTTCCTGAACCTGCGGGCGCTGGCCGAAAAACCGTACGATTCGATTGATCTTGGAAAGGCCAATGATCCTGTCATTCGGAATATAGGCAACCTTGGCCACGCCATCGATGGTTACGAAGTGATGCTCACAGGTACTGGTCAGGTCGATATCGCGGATTTTGACCATCTCATCGGCACCCATCTTGTTATCTATCAGCGACAATTTCGGAAAGTGCCGATAATCCAAACCGGAAAATATTTCATGTACATACATTTTGGCAATGCGATGTGGGGTTTCTGCGAGGCTGTCATCTCTCAGATCAAGCCCCAGGGTTTCAACCACATCGGCCATCAAGTCCCGGATACGGTCATATTTTTGCTCCGGGCTGAGACCGGTTTCGATCATCGGTGTTTCGAGACCTCGCGCTATGAGCGCATCGCGCACCAGAATTGCTTCCGTGCTCAAACCGTCATTATCAGCATGGGTGAGGTTGGTGAGATAAAAAGGCTCTACGCTCATGATACTTTCTCCAAAAATTGATGGGTGCTGGCGACCTCAGCATGATACTGCAACGTCAACGAGACCGAATCCGCGAAACGCAGTGCATGCGGTTTGTCAATCGTGACGCTTGAAGACTGAACTCCTGGGTGTTCGCTACAGATGCCGAGGACATCTGACACCAGCTTTTCCAATAGCAGGAACTGACCCTCCTCGACGTGACTGATCACCCGTTTGGTGATGGTTTTATAGTTCAAGGCATCGTCGATGTGATCCTGTAACACCAAACCTTCTATGGCGTAATTTATTTCAATATTAAGGACGACATCCTGCTTTTTGATTCTTTCATCAGGGTTGAACCCGATAAGTGTGCGCAAGCGTAAGTTCTTGATGTTGATCGTGGCGCAAGATGGTTGCGCAGATCTGCTGGTGAAGCTTTTTATCTCTGACATAGCTGCATTCCTGGACGTTGGGTTTGATTTAGGTTTGTTTTTGATAATTCTGCTTAATAATATACAATACTTATACGCTAAATATCAATAAACCTTTGAAATAAGTATGTTGATAATTATAAATAATGTACAATAAGTGTACGTTATGAAGAAAATTAATAGGACAAACCATGAAAAAACTGATTGCATTTATGCTTTTACTGCTAAGCTCGCCTGCCATGGCCTGTGATAGTGAACTGCTTGACCAGGACTTCAGACGTCTGGCGTCCACTGATGAAGTGAATCTCTGCGAAGCTTACGATGGCAAAGTCTTGCTGATCGTTAATACGGCATCCAAATGTGGCAACACACCTCAATATGACGGTCTCGAAAAACTTTATGACCAATATGGTGGAGAAGGTCTGGTTGTATTGGGTTTTCCTTCCAACGACTTTATGGGCCAGGAACCTGGCACGGAGGAAAATATCGAGGAGTTCTGCCGTCTCACTTATGGTGTTGAGTTTCCTATGTTCGAAAAAACTTCGGTAAAGAAAGAAAATGCGCATCCTTTTTATGTGGCCCTTGCTGACTCTGCCGGCACTTACCCCACATGGAATTTTCACAAGTACCTGATCGGTCGCGATGGCGAAATGATTGCTGAGTTCAACCCGCGTACTCAGCCCTATGATCCGGACCTGGTCGCGGCTATTGAACTTGCACTTGGCAGATAAGTTCGATGAAAACGATTGGAATTCCCCTTGTTGCAATACTAACCATCCTGATTTCGGGAAACTTGATGGCGACTGAAGAAGCGGAATATAGTGTTTCATTAAAAGAGGGTGAATTCGAAATTCGTGAGTACGCACCCTCAATCGTTGCGGAAGTCATTGTCACTGCAGATTTTGAAGACGCCTCCAATGGTGCATTTCGAAAGTTGTTCAAATATATATCGGGTGATAATACCGGTCGCGACAAGATTGAAATGACGAGTCCGGTGTCGCAAAAAGCCGAACCGGAGAAAATTGCCATGACATCACCGGTGGGCCAGCGTGCATCAGGTCAGGGCTGGGCGGTTAGTTTCATGATGCCGGCGTCCTATACGATGGAAACCATTCCGGTACCGGACGATCCCTCCGTATCCCTGCGGGAAGTACCTGCCTATCGCGCCGGGGCAATCCGTTACTCTGGCGGGTGGAGTGAAAAGAGTTACAAGAAACACCTGGCTGCTTTACAGGAGTGGATCGAACAGAACAATCTCACGGTTGCTGGTGAACCCGTATGGGCCCGTTACAATGCACCATTCACACCATGGTTCATGCGTCGAAATGAAATTCTGATAGCGCTGGCACCATAGACCGGAACCATCGGGTTGTGCGAAACAACAAACTACCGGAATGAATGTGCTGAGCCCGAAAAAACTGCTCGACAGCAAATGGACCGCAGTCAACCCGGAACGAAGGGAAAAGCACTTCGTAATCACCGAAGTGGAATATGACGAGAATGGCAAGGTTACCCATTGTCTGATGGAAGCAGTGATGACCAAACGCTCATTTTCAATTCAATGGCAAACGCTGAAAAAGGCCAGTCAATGGGTCAGTGGCTGGCTATAAACTAAGGCCTTTAATCCCCTTTAGTTTGTCAGTGGGGAGCCAGGGTGGGTAGTGACTGCCAGGACTCGCCACAAGTACATATATGTACACC
>Ga0055584_100006804_pt1 | contig 11209 bp, 9 predicted proteins | sample OSDHelmetaG_FD_58716 | JGI IMG/M metagenome (GOLD analysis project Ga0055584, IMG submission 58716) | Pelagic marine sediment microbial communities from the LTER site Helgoland, North Sea, for post-phytoplankton bloom and carbon turnover... | ecosystem: Environmental > Aquatic > Marine >...
TTGTTTACGGTTCGCTGGGAGCCTTGGATACGACTCAAAAACTTTCGAGTGAATGGGCAGAAGTTTTAGAAAAAGTAGCGAGGACCGATCCTTCTCAGATGGTGCGGGGGCTTGCTCTTCGGGTCAGAGCACTCAGTTGGTCGAATGGGAGTGAAGCGGATTTACTGTCTTTGATCCGGCAGAGTGATGTCTCACTTTCTGCAGCTCAGATCGTGCAACAAATCTTTGAGAGCCGTGATTGAAGGAGTTGCTGATGACAGGTGATTTAAGAGGTAAATTGACGGTCCGCTTAGAAAAGAGTTTTCATGAAGAGACTGACACTCACCCTTCTGTGTTTCTTAGGTTCTTTTTCTTACGGTCAAGTGGCTCCGCCATCTCCTCTACTTCCATCTTCAACTCTACTTCCATCTTCAACTCTACCTCCACCTCCACCTCCGTCGGAACAGCAAGAAGCACCTGTCGGCCACTTCAAATCGCAACGGATCGCACTCGAGGCTCGTTGCAGTGGTGGACAGGCATCCCAGCCCGATCAGGCCCAACGGCCTCTTGCCGGGAGTAGTGCAAAAGATCTTCAGAGTGCATTTCTCGATGGTGTTGCTGCAACAGGGGGCGGTGTTGCTGCAACAGGGGGCGGATCTACAGCCGGCCCGACCAGCGGGCCTGTCGGACCCTGTACTTCCGCCGAATTTGCCGCGGCCACAGGGGCTGCGTTTGTCGAGCTGGTGGCGACCAGTGCAGACGATTGCCTCGAGCAACTATGGAATTTTGATGGAGATGTCGAAACAGCGATTTCCCCGGCAAATATTCTGTTGATCGCGGCCGCCATCGATCTGGAAGCACTCGATCTACTGGTCAATGTCGATCGACTTCGCAGGATGACCTACTTTTTTCAAATCGCCTTTTACCACGAGTTTTACCAGCCGAGTGTGAACTATGACGATCCGACGAGCGAGGCGGCTCAACTCGCGATGGTCACCGTTGGCCAGCAGCCTGAATTGATCGTCGTCGATCCTCCTGTCGATCTCCTTTCACAGTGGCTGGTGAGTATCGATAGCACCGACGCGAGCATTCAACTGCTCGGTCAACTGGAAGCAGTGCTGCAGAGGTATAATTCCGATCCTGCTCATGAATCTGTTTATCAGGAACGATTGATGGCGTACCGGTGCCTCTTCACCCTCGCGCGCCAGATCGGTAACGAGAACAACACAAATGGCATCAATAGCCCTTGGTATTCCGCCGTGCCGGCGAGCCTGGTGTCTGAGATTGCGACGATCGCTCTCGATGCCACCTACACTGAGGATAGCGAGTATGTCGTTCTCAATGCCCTTTGGGTGCTGAACAGACTGGGCTTCCTAGAACCGGTGACGAGAGACTTGGCTCACGATATTTTGACCCAGGCGTATAATCTGCACATCCCTTACTCGGGACCCTGGTTACAGGCGGTGACCGATCTGGATTCCCAGTTTGGTGGACAGCTGTTCGGGGGGGGTGCCCTCGATCTCGATCAGATCCGGATTCAGGTGATGGCGATTGCCTTGCCGAACGAGTTCTCCTTTGATCAGGGAAGACTGAAGTTTGTCACGGCGATCGATCTTGAGGTGACGGAAGATCTCTACGCAGCGATGCAGGAGGTGGAAGCGCAGTTCTTTCGGAAGAGTGGACACCTAGAACCCGTTGTCGGAGATGACAACGAAGCGCTGACCTTAGTGATCTACGGGAGTCCTCAGGACTATCAGTCCTACCAGCCGTTTTTGTATGGACTGTCGACCAACAATGGAGGCATCTTCATCGAGAGCTGGGGGACACTCTTCACCTACGACCGTACCCCAGCTCAGAGTATCTATACGCTGGAAGAATTACTTCGACACGAGTACACCCACTACCTCGACAGTCGTTACCTGATTACCGGCAGTTTTGGACAGTCGGGAACCCTCTACGAGGGAGATCGGATGGTCTGGTACAACGAGGGTTTGGCGGAGTACATGGTGGGTGCGACCCGGATCAATGGGGTGTTGCCACGAGGAGTTCTGCTCGATCGGATTTCAAGCGATAGTTCCCGACTGACAGTGGCCGATATCACCAGTGCGACCTATGGGTCGTTCAACTTCTACCGATACGCAGGCGTGTATTTCGAGTTTCTCGAAGAACAGCACCCCGATCTATTGGTGGCCCTTTTCGAAGCGGTGCGGGGTGACGATGTCGTCGTTCTTGACGGACTGTATGCCAGTATGGCGAGTGATCCTCAACTGCAACTGGGCTACGACGCCTTTATCGATGCGCAGATCCTGGCCTATCAGCAGGGTACAGAGTTGTTTGCTGAAGATGTGGCGACCACTGCGACGCCAGTTGCCCTACCCGATAACAATGCCAACCAAGTGTTGGCGACACTCCAATCGATCTTGCCGGGCGGTGGCCAGTTTCGCGTCTGGCCCCATCGGTTTCAGTACAGTTACAGCCAAACTACTCCTCTCAGTGGGCAACCCATCGAGGTGTATCGACAGGATACCGATCAGGAACTGGATGGCTTACTCACGACACTCACTCCACTTCAGGACAACATGACTTCCGCAGTATCCTGGTTCGGGGAGACGACCATCTCGGGTGACCTTGCGACCTCGACCGTCATCTTTGAGGGGCCTTACGAAGCCACTGCTGCCGATGTCGTGGCTCCGGCTGCACCGACGGGAGTCTCTGCACAGTCCGCCAGCGGAACCGTGTCCCTCACTTGGAATCCGAGTTCGGAGGTCGACTGGAGCGCATACCATGTGTACCGCAGTGAAATCGCAGGGGGGCCTTACGAACGGCTGACTCTGCTGACACTGTGGGAGAACGAGTTCATCGATATGGATGCAGGGATGGGGGAACTCTATTACGTCATCACTGCTATCGATGCTTCTGGCAACGAATCCATCGAGTCCAGCGAGGTCGTCGTCGAATCGACCATCGATATCCTGGTGATCAATGGCCACTACGATTCCGCAGGGTCCGGCTACTACACCAGTTATCTGAACAGTCTCGATACCTTGGGACTCGGGTACCAGGCATGGGATCCCTTCATCGACGGCCCAGTGACCACAGAGTTACTCGCTCTGTATACGGAAGGGGTAGTGATGTGGCCGATCGGATACTTCAGTACCAACTTCCCTGATCAGCTGGGAGCTGTTCGGCAGGCACTACTGATGGAGTACCTCCAGTCTGGCGGCAATCTGGTTCTCTCCGGTGCCTTTGCCACGGCGTATCTCGACGACACTCCGCTCTTTACCAACTACCTGTTCCTCCAGCATGAACAGTGGTCGATGGACCTTCCTGGATTGATCGGAGAAGCGGGGGATCCGGTGGGCGACTCCTTGAGTTTGCAATTGTCCAATGGTGTCTATCAGTCGGAGTTGACGGCCTTTCCTCCGGCGCAGAAGGCGATCGCCTACGATCCCGTTTCGGGCTCAGGAACCTTGCAAGGTGGGGGTGCCGCGGTGGTGACCGTCGATCTCGATCACAAGGCTGCTGTACTGTCGTTTCCGCTGTCAGGCCTGATTGCTGGCGATCGTATTGAACTGCTGGGGAGACTTGTCGATTGGATGTTGCCTCCGAATAATTGTGCAGATCCATTTGTTCGAGGAGATACCAACGGCTCCGGCTCCATCGATATCGCAGATGCGGTTTTCTTACTGGATTATCTCTTTGCGGGTGGGGTTTCGCCTTCTCCTGAGGCATCCGGAGATGCGAATAACGACGCCGGTCTCGATATCTCTGACGCAATCTTTTTGCTGACATTTCTCTTTGATTCGGGAGCGTCGCCAGCGGCTCCATACCCCGATGCAGGGTGTCCCTGATCGAGCGAGGCGGTCTCACTCCATTTCACTTATTGGAGTCGAATCCCACAATCCGGACATTCTTCGGTTCCGGGTGCAATACTGGAACAGCAAGCAGGGCAGGCATCATCCGATGGTTCCTGCCCAGAAGATTCGGCTGCGGATTCCTCGGCGGCGAGTGAGGCCAAGAGTTGTTGTGTTTCCTGAACATCAGTCCTCGCGACCGCGAGGATCAATTGGGTGCCTCAGCCACCCGGAACCGCTGTGACCTTGGGGGGGATGTTCGCGTTCTCAAGCGTTTGAGCGAGAATGCGGATCTCTGAGGGGCCTCCCTTGGCGACCGGGACCCAATCCGGAACTTCGTGATCATTCATACCCGTCTCATTTCTGTTCGCTCAACTTTTTCAGGAGGTCGAGATTTTTGCGATCCATATCTTCCACCTTAGGCGTTTCAAGAATTTTAGGAATACCGGAAAAGCGAGGATCTTGCATCACTGATTCAAATCCGGAGTTTCCAATGAGTCCTTCTCCGATATGCATATGTCGGTCGAGATGGCTCCCTAGATCACCTTTGCTGTCATTCAAATGGAGAGCGAAGACGCGGTTTGCGCCGAGGGTGTCATCGAGTTGCCGCATCGTTTCATCGTATCCCTCTTCTGTTCGCAATTCATATCCAGCTGCAAACATGTGGCAAGTATCGAGACAAGTACCGGTTCTTTCAGGAGTATCGATCGCATCGAGGAGATCACGAAGTTCGTCAAAGGAACGGCCCATGGTGGAACCGCCTCCGGCTGTATTCTCCAGTAACACTCGTGTCTTCGTGTGTGGAACTTGCTCAAAACTACGAAGCATTCCCTTTGCGATACGATCAATTCCGGAATCGACTCCACTGCCGACATGCGCGCCCGGGTGCATGACCAAGAAATCAATACCTAGGAGTTCAGCCCGTTCTAGTTCGTCACTGAATGCCGCAATCGATTTTTCAAAGAGCTCATCCTTGGGAGAAGCCAGATTGATGAGATAGGAATCGTGACTCAATAATGGGTGAGGGCCCCAGTTTGAAATCGCATCGTGGAATCGATCAACGGAAGAGGGGTCGATCGGTTTCTGTATCCAGCGACTGGCATTTTTAGTGAAGATTTGTAATGCACGAATGTCGAGTTCGATGGCTTCTTCTACCGCTTTCCAGGGACCACCCGATACTGAGAGATGACTACCCAGGCATAATTTTTCGTCGATGTTTTTAAAAGAGCTACGAATCTGTCGTGTTCCTGAGGTACTCGTACTCATGGCGGTTCCTTACTTTTTTCAAATCAATAACGTTACGATTTAGCGTCGTTCTGATTCCGTCAGCATTACTGTGAGCTGGGACAAATCTTCGATCCACTGATCCGGTTCAGGTGGAGTGATTTTTCCATATCCACCTTTCAAACCCACAGTGTAGATTCCTGCGGCACGACCTGTAGCAAAATCGACGGCAGAATCTCCAACAAACACTGCGGACTCGACCCGTGTTTGCTCCATCTTGAGAATGTTGAGCAGGCCACTCGGATCTGGCTTGGCGACTCCCGCGTCTTCGGGGCAAATGATATGACACCATGGGAATGCAGATTCGAGACGAGGACGTAATACGGCTGTCACCTCTCGAGGCTTGTTGGTGAGGATCGAAGCCTGAATCGTATTCTTCTGAAGGAAAGCCAGAAGTTGGGGAGCCCCTGGCAACCATTGCAAGATATGTGAAGGGGACGAGGCTTGTTGAATGTAGGTTTTTCTAAAGGCTTGATAGAGATCTTCTTCCGTTTCGCCTGGTAAGGCTATATCGGAAAGAACTTGGCGGCATAATTCTCGAGCACCATGTCCTACAGCACTGCGAACAGTGTCGAGATCATGTTCTGTGGCGGAACGAGATCGCCGAAACTCGTTGACCGCCTCTGAGATATCACCGATCGAATCGATCAGAGTTCCATCGAGGTCGAAAATTAGCAATTCCGGAAAGCACGGAAGCGAGGTCATGACCCCGTGGGGTTGGCTCCCGTTCCCCCGGTACTCTGGTTCTTTGTGCCCGATCTGTTACCAAAGCCGATAGAAACAATCATCAGCAAGGATTCCAGTCCCCAGAAGGACAGAAGCAACAAAAAGACGCCATCTGTAAAGCCATAGGAGTGTAAGCCGACACCTAGCAAGTTCACACCCCACCAAGAGAAGGCAATGATCATTCCGTTGAGAAGAGAGAGAACATGAACCCCGTGGTCTTTGATGTATCCACCCATGCGAAGGTGCAAGATGATCAATTCAGCGAGGCATATCATGAGAGCGCCGTTTTCTTTAGGGTCCCAACCCCAAAATCTTCCCCAAGAGTAGTTTGCCCAGATTCCACCAAGAATTGTTCCGACAATGCTAAAGAAGAGACCAAAGCATATGGTTCCATAGACCATGCGAGTCAGGCTCTTGTAGAACCCTTTGTCGTTTGGCTTGAATCCGATGAGCTTGCCTATGATCCATACATGGGCGATGGCGGCAGCGAGCAATCCTGCGGCATATCCGAGAGTGACGGTCGTGACGTGAGTGGAGAGCCAAAAGTTAGTATCCAGAACAGCAACAAGGCTGGGCATCGTATCTCCAGCTGTGACCGCTTCTTTTAACTCATAGCGATTGCTCAGGAAGCAACCCAGAGCTCCGAGGAATGCTGCAATCGTCAGGGCGATCCTTTTTCTGTCGAAGTATTCAAGTACGAGTGCTGTGATGACACAGCAACCAGTGATGAATAGAATCGTCTCATACAAGGTTGTGACGGGTGGTCTGCCTTGAATGATACAACGAATGGTGACACCCGTGACCAAGAGTCCCAATGCAGTTCCATTCAAAACCCAAGTGATCTTGGTAGGGAACTTACTTTTTGGAATCAACCAACCGAGGGAAATCGCAATAAAGGCCAGCATGAAAAATACGAGGGCCTTCGTGAAATAGTCAACGTTGTAGAATGACACTTCACGCGATAACTGAGATCCACTCCCATGAATTTCGGCAAGCCCCTCGAGTTGGGATCCGAAAAGAGTCGACTGAATGAGGAATTGGTCACGGTCATCCAGATGTCCAACGAGACTCTCTAAAGATTTGAGAGCCGCTCCCCGTTGTTTGTACTCTTTGAACAAAAGTGCTGCCTGAACGACAGAGGAAGATGTTTCCCATGTCACCGGAGGACTTTCTTCATCTGTTGAAACCTCTTCGGGTGGGAACCAAGAGATACCCAGTTCCGAGATCTCCAAATTCCTAAGAAGATCACTTCTCAGTTCAGTGAAGGCATTGATGAACTCAGATCTTCGATCTTGAGAGAGTGAGTTCAAATAGTCGGGGCTCGCAAGTGTTTCGACCTTATCGATTTGTTCAATGAAGGTTGAGTAACCCGGTGGAGATGATTCCCCAAAAACTTCGTCGAACTCTTTAATACCGTGAAGGGGAAGCTGATGCCGAGAACTATCCATGGAATGGAGGAGTATCTCGAGTTCCCTAATCTTATTCGTCAGCTGAACCGTTTGGCGTTCGACGAGAGTCCATTCTTTGGATTCGGGCTTCGCCATCTGAATATCCCGAGCGCTGGAATATAGAGCGGAGAGAACAGGTTGTAGTTGGTCAAAACTATAACGATCGCTTCTTCGGAAATCGGTGGTGTCGAATCCTACTCCTATCAGTACCTCGTCGTTGGGTACGTGAATACAACGATAAGATCTCGCGATTTCCGGATAGAACATGAAATCGAGAGCCCATTCTACAGGGCCTATTTTTTCATCTTCTAACTTGAGGCTTCTTTTACTGTTGATTTTCAACATCAAGAAGCCGGCATAGGTCTGGAAAGGCTTGACCCTTCCTCCGTGCTGAAGCGGCCAATGGGAAACTTCGGATACAATCTCCTCAGACCAAGGTGTCCGTTGAGTCGTAGCCGCTTGCTTCTCGGCAGGGGGGGCTGATTTCGAAGTTTCATTGACTTGTGGAGCAGAAGAATCTTGGCCTTGACACAATTGTGGCAAAAGAAGCCCTACGCAGAGAAACAACGTCTGAAGTATGAAACTGAGATTTTTATGCTTCATCAGGAGACTCTTTTCTTCTTTTGGACTGGCGACGTCCATAAGCCACAAACTTTTGGGTGAAGGTCAGTGCCATGCCGATGCCAATAATGATGCATGAGTAAAGTGGCCAATGATCAGAAGGATTGTGGACCACTGCGAATACGCTGTAGAGGGTATCACCGGGCTTGGCATTCGGAGGTCCCCAACTCGATTGAAAAAGAATGAGACCCTGATCTCTGAGAGGGTCGTTCATCTCAATCCGCACCTTTCGAGAAGTTCCATTGGAGGCTTGAGTGACATCGCTTCGAAACTCTTTCGCCATGGAGATACCCGGATAGTCGACTTTTTCAAAGTTGTCGAGTTCAATGCTAAAGGGCATCGAATGTCTGACCTTACGTAAAGCAACCGCATAGTCCTTCCCCTCTGCCTGGAATGTCCAGGGGAGGTATTGCCCTCCGTAGAGAAAACTGACTTCCGAAATCTCCTGAGCGTCATTACTGCCCATCGGAGAGGTCCAGATTCTTAATCCGGGCAGATTCCGTTCATTTTCAGCATCCATGGGTCTCGCTGAAAGTGTCCAGCCATCCAATACGTAGGTGGAGTCCATGGAGGAGTTCCCCGGCTCGATTTCCTCGGGCATGCAGTTATCGTGCATGAAGTCGAGGTGGAGGTCGAAGGGAAGGTCGGCATTGCCGGACATGACGAGGGCTTCTGGCGTATCCTTTGCGTCGGAGTGCCGCCAATGGCGTTCGTGCAGAGTATACTCTTTGATCTCGCCCGGTACGTCTTCAAAGACTGCAATCTCCCACTCATGGTGACTGACGTACTCGGAAGATTTATCACCCTCGAGGAGTCTGAGGTATCCTTCTTGCCCTGCCATTAGTTTGACGAGTCCTGCACTCATCATGAGGGCGATACCGACATGAATGATGAAGACACCTATATTGTTTTTGTTGAGACGAAGTCTAAGGATTCCACCCACCATAAGATTGAGTGTGAAGATAACCATGCAAAGCATGCCTCCCGGAAGGAAGATGGGATATCCAAAGCATTCGGTGACAAACAGGGACTCAAAGTATTTTTTCTGAACCTGGTAGATACCCATGTTCATCTGTTCGAGTGTTCCTAGCAGGGTCAGTAGCAAGAGGAAACTCATCATGGAAGCAGCAAGACCCAGAGATCCGAATGTCTTTATCGCTTTAGAATCCCAGAAAGTAGAGTGGGTGTTTTTCATCAACGCTCCTTTATGGAATCAGCGAAAATCTTGAGACTTGGCCTTGCGGCTTCTACTTCACTGGCCGGGCCAATGAGTTTGATAAAGACTGCCTTGCCTTCGAGGTTTCGAATAAGTCCGATCAAGGACCAATTCCCCTTCGCTTCCGATCCCATGCTGGAGTAGCTCCCGGTTCCTTCGACGACGAAAGCATCGCCCCCTAAAAGATTCATTTTGGGGAGATTCTCAAGTTCGTTGGGGAGGAGGGGGTCAAGCATCAGTTCACTTCGCCAGCGATTGACATTTGCGAGTGTTCCGCCACCATCTCCACCGAGGATTGTGATCCAGCAACGGGCTTCTTTTCCCGCTGCAAAAGTAACTTCGCGCATCGGTTTTGCACCGAGTGCGGTCCAGCCTTCAGGTGCCGTCCATTCGAGAGAGGAGACGGTTTCGCCAGATGCCCCTTGTTGATTGGGGGACTCTGGACGACTGAATCGTAAACTCTTGGCGAAATCGTTGAGTGCATCTGCTTCGCTGATGAGCAGTTGTCTTGGGGCTGTGGCTTTCAGGAAGATGGTGTTCCCCGCAGAAGGGACCATGAAGGCGATCATGCGAGCGTCTTCAATAGGATTTGAACTCATTCCGCCATCGAATGATCCGTCGATTTCAAAACGAATCGATTCTGCACCCAAAAGTGGTGCGCGCGGAAGAGCCATGAGGCTCTCGTCGCTGATCATGTCCTGACCCATTTGGCGGCACCAACGAGCCACATTGTCTTTCAGTGAACCCCCTCCTTTGAATGCTGTGAGGTAGCACTCTGCATTGGGGTCTCCATTGATGAGTAAGTTGACCCTCCGCATGGAGGTCTGAGAAGCAACAGTCCAACCCTCGGGTAAATCATAGTCCACCTTCAGTTCTCCGGAGCTGGAGTCTGAATTTGGGCGGGACTGTGGCCCTCTAAATCGTTCATCGAGAGTTGCTGATTTGAAGACTGGTTGGGATACTTCCGAAATAATTCGGGTCTCATAGACCGGTTCGGATTTACTTTGGCAACCGGAAGACAAAATGGTCAGGCCGGTTGCAACTATGCCCATGACTAGACTCAACGATTGCAAATGACCTGACCTTTTCATCTCGCTTCTCCCCATTCTGATTTCAATTCAACTCGTGATTTCGTCGAGGGCTTTTTCTAGAACTGGCTTGGGGTGTGCCCCTGTCATTTGATTTACGACTTCACCGTCCTTGAAAAAGAGAAGGGTGGGTACTCCCTGAATACCGTATTTAACGGCCAGGCCTTCTGCTTGTTCGATGTCGACTTTTCCTATTTTTACTCCCTTAGCGGAGTACTCTTCGGCGAGTTGATGGACAATGGGTTCAAGTGTTTTGCAAGGCCCGCACCAAGTCGCATAGAAATCCAGCATGGCGAGTCCGCCACTACCTATTTCAGCCTCAAAATTATTATCATCAATATTGATCAGATTTTCTGCCATATCTTCCTCTTCTTCCCTCAATCGAGGGGGTAAATCAAATCTTCTGTATCCAGATCTTTATTATTTACGATCAGGGGAATCCGCTCCCCTGGTTCTCCATCTACCGGCCTCCAGGCCTGAATAGAATCATCTCCCGGTTGCCATGAAAACCACGCAAGGCAGCCATCGATCTCACCTAGGAATTCCATTGTTACCTGATCTACGTTTACCAAGAGCCCGCCCAGCTCTTTTATTTCTTCTCGGTATGACTCCAGCTTTTTCGATAAGACTCGAAGTTCGTCCTGTAGCTTCATCACAGTTCCCGTATATCTGCTCGTTGGCGAACTCTCTGATTGACGCTCCTTGAGTATGTCATCACGTTTATTTTTCACCCTGATGATGTCAGAGCCAATCTTTTGAAGAAGTGGAATTCTTGCAGATACTTCATTGAGATCAAATGTGTGAGGTGTGCTCTGGCGATCAATCATTCGAACGAAGTTCCCTTCGGGGGTAAAAATTGGGAGTCTCTCAGCAAAGTTCGTCAAAGATTTGGGAAACCTTCTTGTCGTCGTTCACTCGGGTAATGCTGCTCATCTTCTCCAGTGAGGCACACGAGTTCGGCACACGAGTTCGGCACACGAGTTCGGCACACGA
>Ga0055584_100006805_pt1 | contig 11209 bp, 7 predicted proteins | sample OSDHelmetaG_FD_58716 | JGI IMG/M metagenome (GOLD analysis project Ga0055584, IMG submission 58716) | Pelagic marine sediment microbial communities from the LTER site Helgoland, North Sea, for post-phytoplankton bloom and carbon turnover... | ecosystem: Environmental > Aquatic > Marine >...
ATGTTTCCTTACTCCCTTTGCCAAAATATACTGGCACAGTTCTACGGGGCTTAGACACACCTACCGGCACCTCAAGCACATAACCTGGGCGCGAGGCACGGATGCTGTCCGCGCCCAGCCGTTCGGCCACCCAGAGCCCCTGACCGCCGGAAAACTGGATCATCACCCAGGCTTCGTCGGCATCAGCGAAGATATGGGAGTTTCCACCATAGGTCACCTCACCGTGCTCGGCAATAAGTTGCGCGCAGAGTTCCACCGCGCCACGGGCACTGGTGACACGTTCCAGAACCGTGCGGGCAAGGTCGGAATAGTTGAACCCGGCCTGATCCTTCGGGGTCATGCCTCGCAACTCGGCCCGCGAGGTCGACCAGACATCGCGCACGGCGACGCCAGCTTCATTCACGCCGCCATTGGTGATCGGCGCAGGAACGCCAAGGTAGTAGGAATAGCTGACCCGCATGTGACGCAGGGTGTGGCGCACCTGCGGCACCGTGATCCGCCGCCCGGGCATGTCAGCTTCGGGGCCAACGCCCACCTCGATCGTCGCCCCAACCGGGTGATCGGCGGCAGGCACGATTTCCAGCCAGTGCGAGGATGGCTCATCCCCATAACCCGCCAGCCAGGCATGGCCTGCGCGGCTGTGGTTCTTGCCAATGTAGAGTGCATAACTCATGCCGTTTCACCAAGCTTCTTTTTGGTTCGTGAGCAGCCTCATCTGACTGGTCCAGGTTAATTGTTAGTGCATGATTGGCCTCTGATCCATTGCTAAAATGGCTTCAGGAGCTGGTGGGCGATAGCCCAATGCACTGTGTGGTCTCTTTGTGTTGTAGTGTTTCCTCCATTCTTCGATGATGATCTGTGCTTCTGTGACCTAATGGCGCTGGGAAGAGGGCGATGAATTGGTTACGCACGTTTGCATGAAGAAAAAAGGGCGTGCTTGGCGATCAATACGTTTTGTCTTACAGTGCCGTTTGTTGGGCTTTCCAACCAGTTAACACAACATGGTTAGAATTGGCAGGTACCTCGAGAAACGTAACTTAATCAAACTGCTTTTGTTGCTTCCAAACGCAAACTCCACGCCTGACTGTTTCATCAACTTTGATTAGATCCAATGAGGAGGCATGTTCGAGTGGATTTCTAGAAAGAATTACAAAGTCCGCAAGTTTTCCAATCTCAATTGAACCTCGCTCACTTTCTTGAAAAACCTGCCATGCCGCATCGATTGTGTGAGCTCGGATTGCAGTTAGTGCTGAGATCCTCTGGTGTTCGCCCAGGACGCGGCCCGTAAGTGTTTTCCTGTTTACAGCTGTATGTATTAGGTGAAGAGGTCGGGTCGGTGTAACAGCTGCATCATTGTGAATTGTGAACCGCACCCCTGCATCTTCCGCCCATTTGGCTGGTGAAATATTTTGCGATCTTTCGGGGCCAAGAAAGTCTGAATAATGTTTGTCTCCCCAATAAAACACATGGGCAGGAAAGAAACTCACCGTTACTCCCAAATTGGCGCACCGCATCAACTGGTCCTGTCGCATTACCTGGCCATGAATAATTGTGTGGCGATGATCCTGCCGTGGATTGGTTTGCAGGGCAGCATCTATTGCATCCAGATACATGTCGCTCGCTGCATCACCGTTGCAATGGGTGTGTATCTGAAATCCAAGGTCATGAAGTTTTTGCACTTCACTGAAAAGCACTTCACGCTCCATATACGGCAACCCGCAATCCGGATCACCATCATCTTCTCCGGTAAAGTAAGGCTCGCTCAGGTATGCGGTTCGCATCAAAAATGAACCGTCGGTCAAAAGCTTTCGTGGACCAAGAGTGATATGCTCACCGCTTGGCCAAGTCGCTGCAATGCCCGATCTGGAAATCTCCGGCTCGTCTTCGGATACCGGCAACAAAACCAGATCAATTCCCGGATCTTGCTGTTCTGCGAAATCACGAAACAATTCCAACAGTGGCAGAGCAGTCCAGGAATTTTGAGCAAGCGTGACACCATGTGACAGATACTCTTCCCGCGTTTTGCTGAAACTGGACGCGAACTTTTCCCTGTCGATCAGGAAGTGAGTATCTGCCATTTCTCCCATGGCAGATAGGCCTTCCACATACCCATTGAGTTTCCCATTTTCATCACGGAAATAACGCCCGCCCAAGGGATCTGGAGTATCTTCATAAATGTTCTGATTGGATAGCGCAGCAGAATTTGCAACACCACAATGTCCCGACGAATGGATCACCCAAATGGGATGGTCCCTTGAAATTTCATCCAACTCATCGCGAGTAGGCATGCGCCCTTCTTCAATTGCGGTTTCATCAAAAGCGGCACCCATAACCCATTCCCCCAGCGAGGTCTCGGCAGCCTTATTTTTTATACGGGCCAATACATCTTTGAGAGTTTTGCAATCACCACGTGGCGGCGCTGATAGATCAGCTCTAAAATTCTCAACAAATCCAGAATCGGGAAAATGCCCATGCGGATCAATAAAAGCAGGCATCATGGTACGGCCAGCCAAGTCAGTTAATTCAGTATCTTTTGGCATGGCAGTACGGACTTCCTCCAATCCGCCAACAGCCACAATGCGCTTGCCAATTACACCAACAGCTTCAACGGTTGAGTTTTCCTCGTCCATTGTAAGAATTGGACCATAGGTGAAAATATTACTTTTGGGCATTTAGACTATCTGCTTTCCAACCCAGTTCTCAGGGAAATGACACCTGTGGGAGCCATGATCCGTATCAGAGTGCCATGAGGGCACGTCGCTTTCGCAACGCGATTGAACAAAGGGGCACCGGGTATGAAATTCGCAACCTGATGGACGGTTAAGAAGTGATGGAGGCTCACCCAACAACTCAATACGCATTAGTCGCGCGTCAGGATCAGGTTCAGGATTAGCGGCAAGCAAGGCAAGGGTATAAGGGTGTTGAGGAGTGGCGAATACCTTTTCGGTTGGGCCTTCCTCTACAAGCTTGCCAAGATACATAATGCCGACATGGTCCGTGATATGACGAACCACATTCAGGTTGTGTGTGATTATTATGATTGCAAGACCAAGCTCATCTTGAAGGCGCGCCAGAAGATTTAACATTTCGCCCTGGATGGACACATCAAGCCCGGCGGTTGGTTCATCAGCAATCAGCAACTTGGGATCAAGAGCAAGTGCACGGGCAACACCGACCCGACGTGCCTGGCCACCGGAAATCTGATAGGGATAGCGCGATGCAAATTCTTCAGGAAGACCAACCATTTTCAGCAGACGTTTTGCCTCCGCATCAAGATCCCAGTCAGACATGCCCTGTATACGGAATGGCTCGGTAATCAGCGAACGGATTGAAAGGCGTGGTGAAAGACTTCCTATCGGATCCTGAAACATCATGACTATTTCACGGCGCAGCTTCCTAAATTCACGTTCCGGCAAATTCCTTAACTCTTGCCCCCGATACCGGATTGAACCTTCGCTTGCGTGGTGCAACCCGGCTACAGCACGCGCCAGCGTCGACTTACCGGATCCACTTTCGCCCACAATCCCATAGGTCTTGCCTTCTTCGATTTTTAAACTTACCCCAGATACAGCATCTATAATACCTGCTCCGCTAAACAGACCGCTGCGCACCTTGAAGCACACTCTTGCATTCTCAATCTCAAGTAGCGAACTCATTTGACCAACTCCCCATTGTTCAAATGGCAGGCAGCGGCATGGCTTTCTGTCACCACCTGAAATTCAGGGCGTGCCGAACATGCATCATGTATTTTTGAGCAGCGTTCGGCGAACACACACCCCTCCGGCAATTCCACCAAGTCAGGTATTTCGCCTGGAATAGTGGGCAAGTTACGGGTCTTTTCCTTAATATGGCCGGGGTCACATTCAAGCAGAGCCTTGGTGTATGGATGGGAAGGCGCATGGAATACATCGCGAACGTTTCCAGCCTCAACCACTTCACCAGCATACATGACAACTACCTCGTCACACAGTTCGGCAATCACTCCCAGATGATGCGAGATAAACAGAATTGAACAATCAATTTCATCCCGTAATTCGCGCAATCGCTTGATGATTTGTACTTCGAGTGTAGCATCCAGGGCGGTAGTGGGTTCGTCCGCTATAAGAAGCGACGGCTTTGCCATCAATGCCATGGCAATTGCAATGCGTTGGCGCATGCCGCCGGAAAATTCAAACGGATACTGATTGAGCCTGGCTTCCGCATCAGGAATGCCAACCAGTGCAAGCATGTCTGCAGCTCGCTGGCGTTTTTCCGAGTATGAGAGCTTGTCCCGATATTGTATATCAATCATTTGACGGCCAACAGTCAGGACAGGATTATGGGTTTGCATGGGATCCTGAAAAACCATTGAGATTTCAACACCAAGCAATGCCTGCATTTGCTTCAAATCATGATTGAGAAGGTCATTATCCTTAAACAAAACCTCCCCCGAGGTGACGTTTGCATTGGGCGCCATCAATTGAATGATTGCTAAAATCAAAGTTGATTTTCCGCAACCGGATTCCCCTACAATGCCAACGATCTTTTTTTCCGGCACCTGCATTGAAATATTGCGGAGAGCCTTTAAAGGTCCGCGCGGGGTGTCATAGCTGACGGAAAGATTGCGAACGTCAAGAATTACACCAGCCACTACTTGCTCCCCCTTCCGCGTAGTTTGGGGTCAACCACATCGCGTAATGCTTCACCTAAAAACGTAAATCCGAGCGTTGTCAGTATGAGAGGTATACCGCCTGCAATGATTAACCAGGGCGTATTGCGAATAAGATTGTAACCATCATTTAAGAGTGATCCCCACGATGGAGTTGGAGGTTTTACGCCCATGCCCAAAAAACTTAAACCTGCTTCCAACCCGACAACGGTTGGAATATCCATTGCAGCAAGGACGGCGAGCGGGCCCAAAACATTGGGTAGAATATGAACGGTCATGATGCGGAATACAGACGCACCAAGTGAACGTTCTGCATCAATAAACTCGCTATTTCTGAGAGATTGCGTAAGGGTTCGTACGACGCGGCCGTAGGTGGGAATGGACGTTACCATGATCACAAAGATAACAGTATTAAGGCTCGGACCAACGAGGGCTACAACGGCAAGTGCAAACATCACCGTTGGAAAAGAACGCACTGTGTCAAACAACAAGACAATTATATTGTCCAGCCATTTCGGTCCATAACCCGCAATCATGCCAAGAACGAGCCCAAAAAAGATCGCTCCGCCGATGGTTGGAAGCGCCACCTGCAGTGCCACCCGACCACCCATAATCACCCGTGAGAATGTATCCCGGCCAAGCTGATCGGTGCCTGCAAGATGTGCCAGGCTGGGGCCTTGCATGCGATCAGGAATATTCAAAGCAATAGGATCATAGGGTACAATCCAAGGTGCAAACACCGCACTGAGGATAATTATTGAAACTATTATCAGCCCAACAAGCCCCAACGGGTCCCTTACAAGGTGATGCAGGATATCACCCAGCTCAGAGCGGGCTTTTGTAGGCTTTATGGTTTTCGCACTGGTTGCCATGACATCACCTATTTCGTAGTCCGCGTACGCGGATCAAGAATTGCATTGATAATGTCGGCAAGTGTGGTTGAAGCGACAAAAATTAACGTTGAGAAAAGCACCGATCCCATAACCACCGGGTAATTACGGGTTGTAATGGAATCGATGACCAATTTTCCAAGGCCGGGGCGGGAAAAGACGATCTCCGTAAAAACCGCTGCGGAAAGCAGAAACCCCATGCCAACACCGATAACTGTAACCGTTGGCAAGATTGCCAGGCGAAGTGCATATTTATATGTCACCCACGATTCCGGTAAACCAAATGCCCGTGCGGTGCGAACATGGCCTTCTCCGAGAATCTCCAACATGGAGGCGCGGACAAGCCTCGAAATATAACCAACCCAGGAGAGGCCAATAGCAAGGCTTGGTAAAACAAGGTGCCAGAGTTGGTCGCCCCAATCTCCTGGCTCGCCGGCTCCGATCGCCGGAAACCATTTTAAATAAACGGCAAAAATAAGTAGCGAATAAAGTGACACAACAAAAGCAGGAACAGCGATAACGCTGACGGAAAGTATACCTGCCAAACGGTCGCCTAGGGAATTACGGTTCACTGCGGAGTAACAGCCAAGTGCAATGCCCAACGTAGCTGCCCAGAAAATAGAAACGAGTATCAGAACCAGGGTATAAGGGACTTGTCCAAAGACAATATCAGTCACTGCTCGTCCAGAAAAAACATCTGTGCCAAGGTCACCTTGCAGCATGTTGGAAAAGAACATCAGAATTTGTATCGGGAGGGGTTTATCCAATCCCATCCGAGCTTCTAGGGCTGCACGTAATTCAGGTGTGGCCCGCGGTCCCAGCATAGTGCTTACCGGATCTCCCGGAATCAGATGAATGATAAGAAACAGCAGGGAGACGGCAAGAACTGTGATAAGTGCTGCCAAGCCTAAGCGTTTTATGATGTAGCTAATCATTCGCGTCGCGTTTCTTAATGTTAGAGATTGATTGAAAGAAGGACAGCGAACCAAGTCGCTGTCCTTCGGCATAATTCAACAGAAATTATGCTTTCTTAAAGTAGCGATAAAGCGGTAATCCATCTGGACGCAAAGCTGGAACAATCGTATTTCGATAGATATTCGGTGTCGCTTCATGAGTGATGAATTTATACGCACCGGATTCTTCCATCAAATCCTGCGCACGTTGATACATCGCATCGCGTTTGGACAGATCTGACTCAGATTGCGCATCCGTGTGTATTTTATCAAATTCAGGATTTGAAAAACGCTCCCAGTTCCAAATGCCAGCCTGCTCAGAGATGAACCATGAAGTAGCGTAATATGGATCAGGTGTCATTGAATAACGGTTGAGCACAAGCTCCAAAGTCTTATCTTCTCCAAGCGACCAGAAGGTTGCGCCTTCATGCAGATCCAAATCAACAGCAACACCTATTGCTGCGAGATTTGCTTGAATGATTTGCGCGGTCGTCACATTTGCAGATTTGTTGAGAATGGACAGTTTGAGCGAAACATTGCTTTCACCAGATTCAGCCATCAATTGTTTAGCTTTTTCCAGATCGGCTGCAGCGTCAATTAGAGATGAATCCCGGTGACCAATCAAGCCTGGTGCAATCATGCCGGTTGACGGCTTGGCAGCTCCAAAATATGACGCAGCCATAATTGATGGTAAATCAATGGCCGCCTGAATTGCCTGACGCAGTTTCAAGTTACCAAGCTTCGGATTATCGAGGTTCATTCCAAGCCACACATAAAAGAGTGAAGGGAACTCGGCGACCGTGCTGTTTTCAGGCGTGTTGGCTTTCAATCGCTCAACGGAATCCAAACTGACGCGGGTGAAGTCCAACTCTCCGGCTTCATATGCAATCTCAGCAGCCTTTTCGTCATCAATGTGATAAATCTGGATTTCATCAAATGCAGCAGCGTCTCCCTTCCAGTCAGGGTTGGGAACAAGGGTAGTCTTCTGCTTTGGATCCCAGGATTTGTGCATGTAAGGCCCGGAAGACGCGACCGGCTTTGTTTCCATTCTTCCACCAGCCGCTTCCACAGCTTTCTTTGAAACGATGTTGCCGACAATGTAAGGTAGCGTAATGCTCCAAAGTGGTTGAAATGCATTCTTCAATACAACCGTACCAGTTCGCTCTCCTGTAACTTCAACATGATCGAGTGCGGACATATCAGGTTTGTTGGTGGATTCGAGCTTTTCATCGATTATCCGTTCAAACGAGAATTTCACGTCTTCGGCTGTCATGGCCCCAAAACCATTGGTGAAGCCAATGTCGTCCCTCAAGGCGAAGTTAATATGGGTATCATCTACTTGCTCTACGGATGCCGCTGCATCCAACTGCCATCCCCATTCACTGCCGGGTTTGAATTGAACAAGTTTGTTGTAAATCGCGCCTTGGATTTCTTCATCGACCACGCCTTGTGAAAAAGCCGGGTCCATTGAACGGATATCCGCATAGGTTCTGGTTTTCAATTTGCCACCGGCTACAAACGCTTGCCCCGCAAAAGATGCTCCCGTCGCAGCTGAAAACCCGAGGGCAGAAGCTCCTAGCAAAAATTGCCGACGTGGGACAGCAACTTTGCTCCATTCAAAATTTCCTTTAGTCATAATGTTCTCCCTTTAGTTTAGTTTCAAACTTCGGTATTAAACAGTTTTTAGTACACCACCCTTGGAATTTTCAAATTCCAGTCGCGACTAAAAACTTGCGATCCATCTTCATATGCAGCAATCTTACCAACTAGAAAAAAGTCATTCACATCGCAGGTAACGATAAGTTCGCTTTCAGTACGAACATTCCAACCGTCGCGGACAAACGTGAAGTCTGCACGATACTCTGCGCGCGCAGATGACGGGCTTGCGTCATTGATTACATAACGTTGCTCATTTGTGCTGCCATAAGCAAGCCCGGTATTGTCAAATCTAACTTCTCCACCATCAGTTGCGATGTCGTAAATAGCATCCCCGGTTTGGATGTTGTGAGTGACATGCCGTGTACCCGAAGGCTCCCGCAGTACATGATGTGGTGGTGCGGCGGCGGACACCGCCGGCTCGAATGGCAATGAAATTTCTCCAGTTGCCTCTGGATGGCGCACTGGAAGATCAAGTCGCGACGACGCCAGTTCGATGTCCAGTTCAGCAACCTCTTCTAAGGGCCAGGCCATAGGCCACATCTGAGTTGATATTGCCAACCGTACCCGGTGGCCTCGTTTTATACGCCATCCTGTATCATTTAGTCGAATTGTTACATCCATCCACTCACCAGCGGTTACGCTTGCTAGTTGCTCGCGCCCCTCTCGGAGTTTGAGGTTGAGAATGCCGTAGGTGATCAAGGTTGATGCGCCATCAGGTGCCACATCGCAAATTCGTGCAACTATAAGTCCACAATCGCGATCGCTGGAAACTCTCAAATGCACAAGAGGAGTACCCAGAAGCTCTAACGGATCATTCAGTAACGGAGTATCAAAACAAACCGACTTTGCATCATCCACACGCTGGTCTTGTGGCAGTTCGGCCACCCCTGACCATGGCATATATTCACCACTCGTTAGTCCGGTTGATAAAGGTGAGTTTATTCTTACTGCAGTTCCAGATATTGGTGCCTGATCATTCAGGGTACCTTCGTCAAGCCAAAGGGTTTGCCCTTGGATGGATTTTGCAGGCCAGTCAGATTCTCCGATCCAGCGCCCTGGTCGTTCGGAAGAATTTGGTTGCGGCTCGTGACTGTCTTGTATGAACGCAGTAAACGCAGGGCCGTCCATTACACCATTATCTTTTCCCTTAAGCCAGTGATCCCACCACTCTAGAGCCAATTGCAAAAATCCAATTTGTGGCCCGGGATTGCCCTGGTTTGGATACGTATGTCCCCAGGGTCCCGAAACAACGCGACAGGGTGCCGAAATATTTTCCAAAAGACGGATCATGGTATTGGGCCAACAGTCATTCCAGCCACTGATACCGAGAACTGGGGTGTCAATTTTCTCATAGTGTTCGCACACCGATCCTTGCACCCAGGTCTCGTCACGCAATTGATGACGCAACCATTTTTCTGCAAACATTGGTGTTTGCTCAAGGCGCTCCATCCACATGCTTCGCCAGCAATCACCCACCACTTCCGGGTCAGGAGGACGAATGCAATATCCGAACATTACACCACCCCAACCCAGGCCTTGCCCCTGATACCCTCCGACAAGATAGGCTCCATCATCGTAATATCGATCAACAGATGCACAAACAGGAATGATTGCTTTTAAAGCTTCTGGTTGATGGGTCGCGGCTTGAAGACTGGCAATCCCCCCCCATGAAATTCCCATCATTCCAACTGAGCCTGAGCACCAGTTTTGTTTCGAAATCCAGTCTATTACTTCAACCGCATCCTGCTGTTCACGCGGCAAATATTCGTCCAGCATGATCCCTTCCGAATCGCCATGCCCGCGCATATCAGGACGGATGCAGACGTAACCACGCGCCGCAAACCATGCGTGATTTCGATGGTCTCTGATCGCAACCGCATCACCCTTTCGATATGGGATGAATTCCAAAATGGCCGGAGCAGGCTCTAATTCAGCATTACAAGGCAGCCAGATTTTAGCAGAAAGGCAGACCCCGTCCGACATTTCAATCCAAACATGCTCAATGACGTTAAAGTCATGCAAGGCATTTGCATTCGCATCAGCAAGGGAATTGGCTATTCCTGACAACATACATCCTCATTCATTTAACGTTTGCTGCTGCCTATCCAATTGGTTTCAGACAAGCCGTTTTATGAGGATTTTCGAAACGCCCGCGATAAAACAAGTGAGTGAAGTTTAGCGAGTTTGAGCATATTTATGTGAATATCGCTTCATATCACTTAAAATTCTTGATCTTTTTGGAAAAAACACAATGCTGAAGATTGGGAGGCTATTGCCATGGCCAATGAAATCTTTGCGGAAAACCTCAGACTTCTTTGCAGTTATGAAAAATCTGTTTCTGCGGTGTGTCGATCCGTCGGCATCAACCGACAACAATTCAGCAAGTATCTTAGTGGGGCTAATCAGCCATCCACAAATAATCTGCGCCGAATTTGCGATCATTTACAGGTTCAGCAATTCGAGCTCTATTTGCCTTGTGAAGAGTTTTTAGCTCGCATTCAATTTCGCACATCAGCTGGTGGGCGACCTAGACCAAGTCAGTCAAATCGAGTTCTGCACCGCGCATTCCCCGGCGATCTACGAGCACTCCGGCGTTATTTGGGATACTATATAACCAATTATCATACGTTGAGTTGGAGCGGCTATATTTTGCGTACTCTAACCTGTGTCTACGAGCAGGAGGGTATGGTGTTTACCAAAACCATAGACCGTGTAAAAGACCCAGTAGATGGCACTCTGTTTCTCTCAAAATATGATGGATACGTATCAATGCTCGGGAACAGGATTTTCGTTGTTGAGTTCCAGAGTTTAGCTAAGGACGCCATTGTTGAAACTGTGCTGCTTCCAGATAACAGAAGCCAATTATCAATATTGCAGGGGGCTACGATCGGTGCATCCAGCAAACGCAGATCACCTTACTTTTCCAAAGTGGTTTGGAAATATCTAGGCACTACAATTGATCACCGCAAAGCATTGAAGTCTATTGGGCTTTTACAAATTCACTCCCCAATGATGGATCCCAGAGTTATGCAGGTGCTTGGGGAACAACCAATATTCGA
>Ga0055584_100006806_pt1 | contig 11209 bp, 10 predicted proteins | sample OSDHelmetaG_FD_58716 | JGI IMG/M metagenome (GOLD analysis project Ga0055584, IMG submission 58716) | Pelagic marine sediment microbial communities from the LTER site Helgoland, North Sea, for post-phytoplankton bloom and carbon turnover... | ecosystem: Environmental > Aquatic > Marine >...
CTTGGGCAGGCGCCAGGTCAGGCGCAAATCCTTGCCCAGATGCCGTGTCTCCACCAGTTCCAGCGCCATCTGTTGCGCCATGGTATCCAGCGGCAGCTCCAGCAAAGCGCGGGCGCGGCTGCCCAGCAGCTTGGGTGCCATATAGATCACCAGCTCGTCGACCAGCCCCGCCATCATGAAGGCGCCGGCCAAAGTGGCGCCACACTCCACCAGCAGTTCATTGCACTGCTCCTGCCGGGCCAGATATTCCAGCACCGCTGCCAGATCGATCCTGCCCGAATCATCCCGCACCAGTATTTCGGCGCCGGCCGCGCGCAGGGCCTCGCTCTTCGCCTTATCCTGCGCCAGAGTCACTACCAGCGTCCGTCCCGGCTGCGACAGCATCTTCGCCGTCGGCGGCAGCCGCAGCCGGCTGTCGAGCACCACGCGCAGCGGCTGGCGCTGCGCCACCCGCTGCGCCAGCGGCGGCTCCAGCCCCAGCTCATCGGCTCGCAGGGTCAGAGAGGAGTCATCACAGAGCACCGAATCGATGCCGGTCAGAATCACCGAGCTGCGCGCCCGCAGCCGCTGCACATCGCCGCGTGCCGCCGGCCCGGTGATCCACTGGGATTCGCCGCTGGCCATGGCGGTACGTCCGTCCAGGCTCATGGCCAGCTTCAGTCGAACATAAGGACGGCCCCGTTCCATGCGCTGGATGAAGCCGGGGTTCAGTGCACGCGCCTCGGCTTCCAGCAGGCCACTTTGCACCTCGATACCGGCATCGCGCAGCCGTTGCAGGCCACGCCCGGCAACGCTGGGGTTGGGATCGACCATGGCGCACACCATGCGGGCGATGCCCGCCTTCACCAGCGCCTCGGCGCAGGGCGGCGTGCGGCCGTAGTGGCTGCAGGGTTCCAGGGTGACGTAGGCGGTGGCGCCCCGGGCCTGATCCCCGGCCGCCTGCAGGGCGTTGACCTCGGCATGGGCCTGGCCGGCCTGCACATGCCAGCCTTCACCCACTACCTCACCGTCGCGTACCAGCACACAACCCACGCGAGGGTTGGGATCGGTGGTATAGAGACCGCGCCGGGCCAACACCAGGGCGCGGCCCATGAATCTGTGATCAGCTGCGGAAAAGTGGCTCATGATTCATCCTGCCCATAACCGTTGTTGTCGGCGTGGGCGGAGAGCCGCTCGATCTCTTCCTTGAATTCGTGGATATCCTGAAAGCTGCGGTAGACCGATGCGAAGCGCACGTAAGCGACCTGATCCAGCTTGCGCAGCTCGGCCATGACGATCTCCCCTACCTCTCTGGAGGGCAGCTCCCGTTCACCGGTGGCGCGCAGACGCAGCTTGATCCGGGTAACACAGGCCTCGATATCTTCGACACCAACCGGCCGCTTTTCCAGCGCCCGCTGGATGCCGCCTCTCAATTTGGTTTCGTCAAAGGGTTGCCGGGTGCCGTCGGCCTTGATTACTCGCGGCATCAGCAACTCGGCTTCTTCAAAGGTAGTGAAACGCTCGTGGCATTTGACGCATTCACGCCGCCGACGCACCTGCTGCCCCTCGGCCACCAGTCGCGAGTCGACAACCTTGGTATCACTTGCGCCACAGAAGGGACAATGCATCCTCAGCCTCGAATAAAGAGCGCCGGCCCGAAAGCCTGAAAGAAAGAGCGTTTGTGTATACGACAAACGGGGCGACTCACGCGCCGCCCCGTTATTCTAAGGAGGCACTAACCAAGTTTCCAGCCTCCATCACAGTTGTCCGTACCGCCATCACCGGCACGGACTCCGGCTTACTTGTATACCGGGAAGCGTGCGCAGATATCCAGCACCTTGCCCTTGACCGCTGCGATGGTCTGTTCGTTGTCGATATCGTCAAGAATATCGCAGATCCAGTTGGCCAATTCGGCAACTTCCTCTTCCTTGAAGCCACGACGGGTCACCGCCGGGGTACCGATGCGCAGACCTGAGGTCACAAAGGGAGAGCGCGGATCATTGGGCACTGCGTTCTTGTTCACGGTGATATTGGCGCGGCCCAGAGCGGCGTCCGCATCCTTGCCGGTAATATCTTTCTTGATCAGATCTACCAGGAACAGGTGATCGTCGGTACCGCCGGAAACGATATCGATACCGCGCTCCAGGAACACCTTGACCATCGCCTTGGCGTTCTTGACCACCTGCTGCTGGTAGGCCTTCCATTCCGGCTCCAGCGCTTCCTTGAAGCAGACCGCCTTGGCCGCGATGATGTGCATCAGCGGGCCGCCCTGGGATTCCGGGAATACGGCGAAATTCAGTTTTTTCTGCAGCTCTTCATCGGCACGGGCGGACAGAATCAGACCGCCACGGGGACCACCCAGGGTTTTGTGAGTGGTGGTGGTGACCACATCGGCAAAGGGTACCGGGGAGGGGTAGACGCCGGCAGCCACCAGACCGGCCACATGAGCCATGTCCACAAACAGGTAGGCACCGACCTTGTCAGCGATCTCGCGGAACCGGGCCCAGTCCACCACCCGGGAGTAGGCGGAGAAGCCGGCCACAATCATCGTCGGCTTGTGTTCGATGGCCAGACGTTCCACTTCGGCGTAATCGATCTCGCCGGTTTCCGGGTTCAGACCGTACTGTACCGAGTTGTAGATACGACCGGAGAAGGAGACCGAGGCACCGTGGGTCAGATGGCCGCCGTGAGCCAGGCTCATGCCCAGCACGGTGTCGCCCGGCTTGCACAGCGCCATGTAAACAGCGGCGTTGGCCTGGGAACCGGAGTGCGGCTGAACGTTGGCGTAGGTGACGTCAAACAGCTTGCAGGCGCGCTCAATCGCCAGGTTTTCAACCACGTCCACATACTCGCAGCCGCCGTAGTAACGCTTGCCCGGATAGCCTTCCGCATACTTGTTGGTCAGTGCAGAACCCTGAGCTTCCATGACCCTTGGGCTGGTGTAGTTCTCGGAAGCGATCAGCTCGATGTGCTCTTCCTGACGGGTCGTCTCGGACTGCATTGCGTCCCAGAGATCCTTGTCGAAGCTGGCGATAGACATATCTTTGCTAAACATTACTGTCCCCTGATTGAGCCACGTCGTCGGTATGGATCAGGCCACGCCCAAGCGTTCGCTCCCGATCTGTCGTAAAAAGGCGAGCATTATAGTCGAAAAAAACCGAATACGGCACATGAAAAGCGGTCAGGACAGCACAAGCCGGATTCATGTGGCGACATGAATCCGGCAACGCTCTAACGGAGGGATACCATCACTCAATGGCAATATCGATGCCGGCCGGCTCCTGCGGGGCCCGTTTTGGCAGTGTCAGCTTGAGAACCCCGTCGTTAAAGCTGGCCTTGACCTCGGTCGGATCCACATCGGAGCCTACGCTGAGCTGACGCAGAAACTGCCCTACATGGCGCTCCTGACGGATCAGCTTGCCCTCTTTTTCCTCTTTTTCTTCCCGTCGTGTTTCAGCGCGGACGCTGAGAATTCCGTTTTCCAGACTGACTTTGATGTCGTCCTTTTTGACTCCCGGCAGATCCACGCTCACCTGATAGGCGCTATCGCTTTCATGCACATCAATTGCCGGAACCTTTTCTCCCGTTTCACGCATCGTCAACGGACGGAAAAAATCGTTGAACAAGGCGTCATCAAACAGACTGTTGAAACGGGTCAGCCCTTTAGCCATAAGATCACCTCCTTTTGTTCGACTTTATATCTGTGGTGAAGCAATGGCCGCCATTGCCTCACCCTTTTCCATTTCTGACTATAGAAACGGCGTACCCGCTCTGCCATTGACCGGAAGCAAAAAAGAGGAGTTCGCAAGGCTTCAGCGTACGCTGTAGCCCCGCGCCTCCAGACAGGCGGTCATGGCACGCAGATAATCGCTGCGTTTCTGCTCACGCGCCTGAGCATTGACCCCGCCACCATCACGCGTCGGGTCATAACCGGTTTGATTGCCGGCCCATTCGTGACACTCAAACCGGTCATTGGCCTGCTGCTCTGCGCTTTGTCCCTCCTTGGGATAGACAAAGAGTCCATCCGACGCCGTATCGACCGCCGATGCTGACTCCGGACTTTCCACAACGCGATAGCCATCAGGCTCCTGTACGTAATAGACGTTGCCGTGGCGGAAATAGGTTACCCCATCAAGGGTGACAACCACCGCTCCCTCCGGCAGTGCAGGTACCAGCAGTCCTACCGGCGGAAGCACCACCATGAAGCGACTGCCTACTGGCCGATACCAGACACCGTCGTAAAAGTGATAGGGCAGCCCCTTATAGTGGAACACCCGATGCCCCCCCGGCAGATGATCCACTACCGCTCCACGGGAGGGATAACGGAAGACATCCTGAGGACCACCAGGCCCTGGTACGGGTGCGGGAGCTGACTGAACCGGCACTGCCAACAGAGTGCCCAGCATCAGAGCCGTTGTGACTGCTACAGGTCGAATCATCTGTTTCATGCTGTTTACCTCCAGTTCAGCGCACGCTATAGCCGCGTGCATCCAGACAAGCTGACATGGCCCGGCGGTAGGATTGAATGCGTTTGTTCTGTGCCTCAACAACACTGGCTTCGTAGCGCGCCTGGTCCTCTTCCACCTGGGCCTTGTGCTCCGCATCTACGCTGGCACCGGCCAGTGCCCCCACGATAGCGCCCACGGCAGCACCTGCACCGGAATGGCGGGGATCAGAGATGAGCGCACCCACAGTGGCGCCGGTAACAGTACCCGCCACCGTTGCAGACCCGGCCGGCGGTTCCGGTACTATCCGAACACCCTGCTTGGCACTGTTTTCCTCTGCGCCCGGGTCATAGCCACTCTGTTCCACGGCCCACAGATAGCACTCGTAACGATCCTGGCGGATCTGGCGTTCGCTCTGCCCCTGCAGGGGGTATGCAACCACCTCGGCGGAATCCACAGCGACCGGAAGAGGCGGGGTACTGGCGCGAGGTGCCGCACACCCCGTCAGCAGCACCAGAGGGATGACTCCAAGGCATGTCCTCATGCGGGAGACAGGCCGGCTGGCCAACAGGCTTTCAAGGCGATTGATATTGACTGACATACTCGCAAGCTACTCCGTATTACTGTCAACAGAGACAGTATCCGGCATCGCTCAGCGTAAATTGTGAAGGAAATAAGGAAGTTTGCGCGCCGACCCTCGGTTCTGCTCGGTGCTCCACAGCGGCAGATCCACCCTCTGCCCCTGATATCGGGGCGGATACCGGGGATAACACGGGCTCTAAAGGCAGGAGAGCACTTATTACACAATTTGACATTTGTTAACACAACTTTGGCCTGACAAGGGGGATGATGGAAACATCACTGCCGAGCCCTGCTCTCCCTCGCTGGTACGGCGCTGACCTGACCCATGACTGAAGGAGAAAACCCATGTCCAAGCAGAAACTGATCGCTGCCACCATCATCGCCAGCCTGATCACCAGCTCAGTGGCCCTGGCCGCCCCGCCACCGGTGCCCGCTGCAAAGGCGCATGGCACTCATGGCAAACAGCTGCGTCACACGCCCCGGATCGCCCCCGTACCCAAGGCCGCACCCCGGCATCGGCTGCCCTCCAACGCGGCCAAAGTCCTGATCGGCGGCGTTACCCTGTGGATGATCGGTTCCTCATACTATCAATGGAAAAACAATCAAAAGGCCTATGTGCCGGTCACCGTTACCCCCAGCTACCCGGCGACGACAACGACGACCTCCATCAATGGTCCCTATTACGAGCGGGTCCCGGATGGCAGCAATGCGGTTCTGATCAATGGCACCCAGTACTTCAACCATAACGGCGAGTTCTACCTGCCGGTGAACCGCAACGGCACGATCGTCTACGTCAAGGTACAACTCTAGAGCTTCGCGCCCGCCGCGTCCGCTCAGCGGTCGCAAATGGCTTTCCCTGCAGCGGGCAGGTAAAATCCGGCCATCCGTTTTAACCACCTTTCAAAACCAGAGGTTCTTCTGGATGGCCCAGTACGTTTACACCATGAACCGCGTCGGCAAGGTTGTGCCGCCGAAGCGCGAAATCCTCAAGGATATCTCCCTGTCGTTCTTCCCGGGTGCCAAGATCGGCGTGCTGGGTCTGAACGGTGCCGGAAAATCGACACTGCTGCGCATCATGGCCGGCGTCGACCAGGAGTTCACCGGCGAAGCACGTCCGATGCCGGGCATGAAAGTGGGCTACCTGCCCCAGGAGCCGGAGCTGGATGACAGCAAAACCGTGCGCGAAGTGGTCGAAGAGGCCGTGGCCGACGTCAAGAACGCCCAGGCCGAGCTGGACCAGGTCTACGCCGCCTACGCCGATCCGGATGCGGATTTTGATGAGCTGGCGAAGAAGCAGGCGGAACTGGAAAACCTGATTCAGGCGAAGGATGGCCACAATCTGGAACAGGCGCTGGAGCGGGCTGCCGATGCCATGCGTCTGCCGCCCTGGGATGCCAAAGTCGCCAACCTGTCCGGTGGTGAACGCCGTCGTGTGGCCCTGTGCCGCCTGCTGCTGGATCATCCGGACATGCTGCTGCTGGACGAGCCCACCAACCACCTGGATGCGGAGTCCATCGCCTGGCTGGAGCGCTTCCTGCAGGAGTATCCGGGCACCGTGGTGGCGATCACCCATGACCGCTACTTCCTCGACAACGCCGCCGGCTGGATTCTGGAACTGGACCGCGGCCACGGCATCCCCTGGGAGGGCAACTACTCCAGCTGGCTGGAGCAGAAAGAGGCCCGACTGGAGCAGGAAGCCAAGTCCGAAGCCGCCCATCGCAAGGCGATGAAAGCGGAGCTGGAATGGGTACGCCAGGGTGCCAAGGGGCGTCAGGCCAAGTCCAAGGCCCGCCTGAAGGCGTTTGAAGAGATGAACTCGCGCGAATTCCAGCAGCGCAACGAGACCCAGGAGATCTACATCCCGCCCGGTCCGCGCCTGGGTGACAAGGTGATCGAGCTGCACAACGTCACCAAGTCTTACGGCGACAAGCTGCTGTTTGAAAACCTGAGCTTTGCCATCCCGCCCGGTGCCATCGTGGGCATTGTCGGTGCCAACGGCGCCGGTAAATCCACCCTGTTCCGCATGATCACCGGCGAAGAACAGCCCGATGCCGGCGAGATCGAGATCGGCGCCACCGTGCAGCTGGCCTACGTCAACCAGTCCCGCGAGCTGGACGGCAGCAAAACCGTGTTCGAGGAGATCTCCGACGGCCAGGACATCATCACCGTAGGCAACTATCAGACCCCGGCCCGCGCCTACTGTGGCCGCTTCAACTTCAAGGGTTCCGACCAGCAGAAGTTCGTCAAGGATCTGTCCGGCGGTGAACGCAACCGCCTGCATATGGCCAAGCTGCTGAAGGAAGGCGGCAACGTGCTGCTGCTCGATGAGCCGACCAACGATCTGGACGTGGAAACCCTGCGCGCACTGGAAGAAGCGCTGCTGGCGTTCCCCGGCTCAGCGCTGGTGGTATCCCATGACCGCTGGTTCCTGGACCGCATCTGTACCCATATCATCGGCTATGAAGGTGATTCTCGGGTGGAGTTCTTCGAGGGCAATTACACCGAGTACGCGGAAGACTACAAGCGCCGCTACGGCAAGGATCACCAGCCGGAACGGATCAAGTACCGCCGCATCTCCTGATCGACTTTCGCTTTCGATCACCCTCCAGGCCGGCATTTTCATGCCGGCCTGTCTCCCCCTGCGCAGCCATCTGCCTTCCGCCATCAGCACCACCGGCGGGAGCACACCCAGCCGATATGTCTGATCTCAGCGGCCAGCGATCAGACAGATCTCCAGCCAAACCTGCCTGTACTATCATGAAAGATAGCTGACGCGTCTTGCATGGAAGTGACCTGTGACTGCGCTTGCTAACAGGCCAGGCACAGTCCTCCAGGGAAGAGTGCCAGCTTGCGGCCAAAAACCATCGCATGAGGATCTGCCTGTGAACGAACCCCCTGTCGAACGCCGCCGTTTTACCCGTATCCGTTTTGATGCCGGCTGCGAACTCCATGCCCGGCAGGAACGTGCTGATGTCCAGCTGGTGGATATATCCCTGCATGGAGCCCTGATTGAACCGCTCACAAAGCTGCAGCTATCGCCAGGAGAACCGGTGGAACTGCGTATCTACCTGACCTGTGACATGCTCATTCGAATGCCCGGCACCCTGACCCATATCCGCGCCCGACAATATGGATTCAAGGCCGGCCATATGGAGCTGGACAGCATCAGTCACCTGCGCCGCCTGGTGGAGCTGAACCTGGGTGACGAGACGCTGCTGGAGCGTGAGCTCGAGGCGATGCTACCACCCGAGGACTGAAGTCAGGCGTCGCCGCGCCGGCACGGCATTCAGATCGCATCCAGCGCCTGCGCCAGGGTATCTACCGGCACGATCTCGATGCCGCTGATGCCCTCTCGCGGCACGTTGGCCCGCGGCACTATGGCACGGCGGAAGCCGTGTTTGGCCGCCTCGCGGATCCGCTCCTGGCCGTTGGGTACCGGGCGGATCTCGCCGGACAGCCCCACCTCACCGAACACCATCAACTCATGGGGCAGCGCCTGGTCACGGAAGCTGGACACCACCGCCAGCAGCAAAGCCAGGTCGGCGCTGGTTTCCAGCACCTTCACGCCACCCACCACATTGACGAACACATCCTGATCACCGGTCATCAGGCCGCCATGGCGGTTCAGCACCGCCAGCAGCATGGCCAGGCGGTTGGTATCCATGCCCACCGCCACCCGGCGCGGATTGGACAGGTGCGAGGTATCCACCAGCGCCTGCAGCTCTACCAGCAGCGGCCGGGTGCCCTCCCAGACCACCATCACCACGCTGCCGGGGCTGGGCTCCTGACCGCGGCTGAGGAAGATGGAGCTGGGGTTTTTCACCTCCTTGAGGCCGCTTTCCAGCATGGCGAATACGCCCAGCTCATTGACCGCACCAAAGCGGTTCTTGTGGCTGCGCAGAGTGCGGAAGCGGCTGTCGGCGGAGCCCTCCAGCTGCAGCGAACAGTCGATCATGTGTTCCAGCACCTTGGGCCCGGCCAGAGAACCATCCTTGGTCACATGGCCGACCAGAAACAGCACGGTGCCGGTCTGCTTGGCGTAGCGGGTGAGAAAGGCAGCGCTTTCACGTACCTGAGAGACGGAGCCCGGCGCCGACTGCACATCGGATACATGCATCACCTGGATGGAGTCGATCACCAGAATCTTCGGCTGCAGCTGGTCGGCCAGATCGCAGATCGTCTCCACCGAGGTTTCCGACAGCATCTTCAGCTGATCCGCCTTCAGCCCCAGTCGGGCGGCGCGCATGGCCACCTGCTGCAGGGATTCCTCTCCGGTCACGTAGAGCGCCGGCATCTGGCTGGCCAGATGGCAGGTGGTCTGCAGCAGCAGGGTGCTCTTGCCGGCACCGGGGTGGCCGCCGATCAGTACCGCCGAGCCGGGCACCAGCCCGCCACCCAGCACGCGGTCCAGCTCTCCTACCTGGGTAGGAATGCGCGGCATCTCCTCCAGCTTGACGTCGGCCAGACTGACCACCCGCTCCTTGCCAGCCACACCGGCATAGCCGGCGCGGGCGTTGCGCACGCCAGCCTGAGCGCCTCCTGCCGGCGCCTGGCTCAGGCGCACTTCGGTGATGGTGTTCCACGCCTTGCAGGCGGTACATTGCCCCTGCCACTTGCTGTAATCGGCGCCGCAGTCGTTGCAGACGTAGGCGGTTTTTGCCTTGGCCATAAGTTCCCCTCTGTCGCCCTGCCCGATTGTACCCGCTGCACCCGATGGCCGCACTTTCACTTCCGGGCGCGAGTGCTAGAATCAACCACTTCACGACAACACCATAACTGGATGCCCCCGATGAAACTGGAAACCCTCGCCGTCCATGCCGGCTACAGCTCTGAACCCACCACTCGTTCAGCCGCCGTGCCGATCTATCAAACCACTTCCTACACCTTTGATGATGCCCAGCATGGGGCCGACCTGTTTGACCTCAAGGTGCCGGGCAACATCTACACCCGCATCATGAACCCCACCACCGACGTGCTGGAGCAGCGCGTGGCGGCGCTGGAAGGCGGTGTGGCCGGGCTGGCGGTAGCGTCCGGCATGGCGGCCATCACCTACGCCATCCAGACCATCGCCGAAGTGGGCGACAACATCATCTCCACCAGTGAGCTGTACGGCGGCACCTATAACCTGCTGGCGCACACCCTGCCGCGACAGGGGATTGAAACCCGCTTTGCCGACCGCGGCGACCTGGCGGCCATGGAGCAGCTGATCGACGAGCGCACCAAGGCGATCTACTGCGAAACCATCGGCAACCCCTCTGGCGGCATCGTCGATGTGGAGAAGATGGCTGAACTGGCCCACCGCAACGGCATTCCGCTGATCGTGGACAATACTGTGCCCAGCCCCGCCCTGTGGCGGCCGATCGAACAGGGTGCCGATATCGTCGTTACCTCCGCCACCAAATATATCGGTGGCCACGGCAACTCCATCGGCGGTGTCATTGTGGATTCCGGCAACTTCCCCTGGGCGGATCACAAGGAGCGCTTCAGCCTGCTCAACGAACCGGATCCCTCCTACCACGGCATCGTCTACACCGAAGCCTTCGGCCCGGCGGCCTTTATCGGCCGTGCCCGCGTGGTACCCCTGCGCAACACCGGTGCAGCCATCTCGCCGATGAACGTGTTCCTGCTGCTGCAGGGGATCGAAACCCTGAGCCTGCGCATGGAGCGGATCTGCGACAACACCCAGAAGATCGCCGAGTTCCTGGAAGGTCATCCGGCAGTCAGCTGGGTCAGCTACGCCGGTCTCAAGAGCCATCCGGACCACGCCCTGGCCCAGAAGTACATGAACGGTCGCGCCTCCGGCGTGCTCAGCTTCGGCATCAAGGCCGGCCGTGAAGGCACCCGCCGCTTCTATGATGCCCTGCAGGTGTTCCTGCGCCTGGTCAACATCGGCGACAGCAAATCCCTGGCCGCGATTCCGGCGGAAACCACCCACCGCCAGCTCAACGACGAGGAGCTCAAGGCCGCCGGTGTCACCCCCGATCTGGTGCGGCTGTCGATCGGCATCGAACATGTGGATGACCTGATCGCGGATCTGGATCAGGCGCTGGCGAAAGCCTGACAGGCCTGAACAAAGCGCGCCAGTGCCGGACTGTTCCGGCGCTGGCGGTGCTGCACGATATAGAACCAGCGGCTGAATCGCCCCCAGGGCGCGATCTCCACCAGCTCGCCGCTGGCCAGCGCCCGCGCCACCACCTGGCGTG
>Ga0055584_100006807_pt1 | contig 11208 bp, 6 predicted proteins | sample OSDHelmetaG_FD_58716 | JGI IMG/M metagenome (GOLD analysis project Ga0055584, IMG submission 58716) | Pelagic marine sediment microbial communities from the LTER site Helgoland, North Sea, for post-phytoplankton bloom and carbon turnover... | ecosystem: Environmental > Aquatic > Marine >...
GTTCTTCGAGCATGCTCAGGGCTTCGTTGGCGTGGGTCGCGATCACGACATGATCGAATTCATGGTCCTGTCCATGTGTGTCGAGAAGGGTGACCTTGTTCCTCGAGCGTCTGATCCGGGTGATCGGCCGGTTGGGCTTAATTCGGTTTCGGAAGGACGCGGTCAGTTTTTCCACGTAGACGCGGCTGCCCCCGCGTACGATGCGCCAGGGTGGGCGACTGCCCAGATCGAGCAGTTTGTGGCTTTCGAAGAACCGGACGAAGGATTCGGCCGGGTGGTTTGCCATGTCCTCTACTTGAGCTGACCAGATCGCTGCGCCCATGGGCAACAAGTGGTTCTGTGCAAAGCCGGGGCTGTATCCGGCGCGTTCGAGATACTGACCTAGTGTCAGGCCAGCCAGCTTTCCTGCCGCGAGTTCTCCAGGTGTGCTACGATAGAAGCGCGCGATATCACGGAGCATGGCCCAGAATCCGGGTTTGAGCATGTTGCCGGGTTGGCCGAACAGACCGCGTGGAAATGTGCTCGAATACTCCAGCCGGCCCTGATCGAGGGAAACGCCAAACGACATATCGCCGGACTGGGTTTCCACGTCGAAATGTCGGAACAGTTCAACCAGATTGGGGTAATTTTTCTCATTATAGACAATGAATCCCGTATCGACCGGCCTGCGCTGCCCGTCGAGGGTCACATCAACGGTATTGGCATGACCGCCGGTCCAGCTTTCGCGTTCGAACACGGTCACCCGATGCCGTTGAGACAGCAGCCAGGCAGCGGACAGACCTGCGACACCGGTGCCCACAATTCCAATATTCAATTCGCGATGCATGCGGAGGTCCGATGTCCGGGGTGTGTGATAGATACGGTACCGCTGTCGAAACGGATCAAGACAAATGCGGTTTTCCGCAAAGAATATTTTGAAGTCCGGTAATCCATGTTGCCTGTGGTTGCGTAGCAATTACAAATGTTATCTACACTAGCCATATCCCGCGATACTGCGCGCCCGTTCCGTTGGGTTGCGTCCCGGTCCGGGCAACCACAACAACGCGATTGGCCCAACGTTTTGCAGAACGACCAATCTACGCTTCAAGATGACTCTTCACCGGACTGGAACGCGTTGTTGTGCGATGTGGCCCGGCAGGATAGGGCAGCATTTGCGGCGTTGTTCGCGCATTTCGCACCGCGCGTGAAGTCCTACATGCTGCGGCTCGGTTCCGATTCTCTGCAGGCTGAAGAACTTGCGCAGGAAGCGCTTGCCACGGTCTGGCGGAAGGCGGACCGCTACGATCCGGCCCGGGCGGCAGCCTCAACATGGATTTTCACCGTAGCGCGAAATCTGCGCATTGATGCCTTTCGCCGGCGCAATCATCCCGAACCGGATCCGAACGACCCGGCAATGGTGCCCGACCCGCCTGCCAGCGCGGATATGATCGTATCCCGCAAACAGGATGCGGTTCGGATTCGCAGGGCGCTGGCGGAACTGTCTGATGATCAGCGTGAAGTGCTGCAACTGTCTTTTTTTGACGATCAGACCCACATACAAATTTCCGAAACCCTGGGTATTCCCCTCGGGACGGTCAAATCTCGGATTCGTCTGGCCTTTGGGCGTATCCGAAATCTGCTTGAAGACGAAGAGTGAGTGCACCGATATGAGTATTCAACACCATCCTGATGATGAACTTCTGGTTCGCTACGCGACCGGGGAACTGCCTGAAGCTTGGTCGGTTCTGGCGGCAACCCATGCGGCGCTCTGTCTGGATTGTCGGGGTAAGGTGCGTGCTGCAGAATCGGTAGGCGGCGCTTTGTTCGTGGATTCTAGCCCGGTGGACATGGCAGATGGAGCTTTGGAAGAAACTCTGGCCCGCACGAGATCGCTGCAGGCAGATGATGGCGCAAGTGCCGTCGTCGCGTATGCCGAAGCGGATGAAGCAAAACCCTCTCTGCCTCAGCCTCTGCGCGACTATGCCGGTGGTGACCTAAATGAAGTAAAGTGGCGGCGAATCGGCCGGGGCGCTTATCAGATCCCGCTGGTTTCTGATCACGGTTCTCCGGCGGCACGGTTGCTGCGAATTCCTGCCGGCCGGCCGGTGCCCGAACACGGACATAACGGCCTTGAACTGACGATGGTGCTTCGGGGTAGTTTCACTGACGGAGGTCAGAGGTTTGGGGTAGGCGATGTCCAAACCGCCGATGCCGACCTAGAGCACCAGCCAGTTGCAGAGCAAGGAGAAGATTGTATCTGTCTGGCGGTAACCGATGCACCACTTCGATTTCGCGGTGTTTTTGCTTCTATGGTTCAGCCGTTTATCAGAATTTGAATGCGCGCCTATTTTGAGAGTATCCTAGGGGCGCTGCAGTAAGCAGATAAGAAGCCCCAACCGCTGAGGTGGGTGGTCATGCTAAACGACCATTAGTCGTAGCAAACGCATTCTCTCGTCCCGATGTTTGCGCTGTGCGCGGGATTGGGCGGGGTTTCCGGATCTTCGAAAGCCGAGTGCAAAGCATAGAGGGCCGTGCCGTCGGTCAGCGTGCTGACGGTTTTGAACAGTAGAACCTCTGCTGCCGTAATTTGCGGAAACCCTTATCATTTGTAGTTTGGAGCGAAGGTTGCATGGCGGGTCTAGTTAGGCCGATTGCACTCGAAGGACGGGTCGGGTCGTATCGCGGCTTCGCACCGAGTCTGAGTTAGTGGGCCTTTATTGATGGTGCGCGCGTCGCACACGGTGACCGGCAATTTTGTTAAGGTACCGCCCATAGAGTGCCAGGCGTTGATGATGGAAAACTGATGCGTCAGACGGTCAGCAGCTTCGGCATCTCCGAACCTATCGCGCATGCATTGAAAGGCAGAGGCATCGGTAAGATCGCTGTGGGGTGCGGGAACCGGATCACGCAAGGTATCTTTCTCACGATGGGTGCGCTTGGTGGTGCGGCGCGTGTGATCGAAAACCACGGCGCTGGTGGCTCCTGCTGCGGTGGCAATTGGTTTTCGATTTCTGGCGTTTAGGTTCGGGGGAGTTACTCGTCGTCGTTAAAATTCACGACATTTGTGGCTTGCTCGGTAAGGATGAATCCCGTTAACTCAAGCGAGAATTTTTGGTGTAAGAACCATGCATTAATTATAGGCACTTTGCGCGGCGCGCGGTTGTCATTTATCCTGTGGCCCTCTCCAATCGGGTCGGATTGGGCAAAACCAGAATTTAATTGAGATTGTCGAGGTAGTTAAGTTCGGCCAATGTTTGCGGCTTCTGAACCGGGTCCTCAGATTGGGTGTTCATCGCTGTTCCTCTGCGCCTTTCTGTTTTCTTGCAAAAACTCTATGGCGCCTCGAGCTGCGAAGTCCACGCGCTTCTATTTCGTAATTGGGTGAAAATGTCTGTGGATAAGGCCTGAGAACGGACTGCGTTCTGTGGCCTCAAGCAGGTTTAGCAATCTGTGGCTTAAAAATATTGCCATGACTTAATATAGAAAATAAAATTGTAAATCGTAAGTTGTTCAGCAGGATAGAGCGCAGGTTTCCTGTTGATTGTAATAACATGAATATAACTTGGGTTAATATTAAGAAAAATAGGTGTTAATATTTAAGTTATGAAATTAACTATCGAACAAGCTTTGCAGAAGGCGGTTGCTGCACATAAAAACGGCACACGCCACGAAGCTGAGCGTCTATACCGCGCTATCTTGCAAGTTGAACCAAATCACCCAGACGCTAATCATAATTTAGGGCTTATAGCTGTTTCCGTTAATCAGGTTTTAACTGCTTTACCGCTGTTTAAAGAAGCGCTCAAAGCTAATCCAAAGGTAGAACAATTTTGGCTAAGTTATATTGATGCTCTTATAAAAGTAAACCAAGTTGGCAGCGCAAAGAGGGCCCTTGAGGATGCTAAGACGCAGGGTGTGTCAGGGAAGAAATTAAACAGCTTGGGAGCGGAACTGGCGTTGACTATGCGAAGTAATAAGATCCAAACACCTGCTATAGATGACAATAAAAATTTAGGAGTAAATAGTCCATCACAGGTGGAAATAAAAAAACTCTTATATTTTTATCAAAATAGACGATTTAATGATGCTGCGGAATTGGCGCTGTCCATGACCAAGAAATTCCCCGATCATCAATTTTCCTGGAAAGTGCTCGGCGCAGCGCTTAAACAAGCTGGTAGAATAAATGAGGCTTTGGTTGCTAGTCAAAAATCCGTTGAACTTGCGCCGCAAGACGCCCTAGCCCACAGCAATTTAGGCGTTACGCTCAGAGAACTCGGGAGACTGAATGAGGCTGAGGCGAGCCATGAGAAAGCAATTGAGCTCAAACCTGACTACGCCGATGCCCATAATAACTTGGGGAACACGCTACAAGAATTGGGCAAACTTGAAGAAGCTGAAGCAAGCTATAAGAAAGCAATAGCGTTGAATCCTGACTTGGCAGAAGCCCACGGCAACTTGGGTAATACGCTTAAAGAGCTCGAGCGACTAGCTGAGGCTGAGGTAAGCTTACGGCGAGCGTTAGCAATCAAGCCTAACGATAACGAAACCCACAGCAACTTAGGCATCACGCTCCAACGACTTGGTAGATTAGACGAAGCTGAGGAAAGCTACCTTCAGTCTATAGCGTTAGACGCTGACTATGCTGAAGCCCGCAACAATTTGGGCGTCACGCTCAAAGAACTCGGTAAATTAAATGAAGCGGAAGCAACATATAAACAGGCGATAGCGTTGAAGCCTGACTATGCCGAAGCCCATGGAAACTTGGGTGTTACGTTGCAAGAACTTGGTAGATTAGATGAAGCTGAAGTAAGCTATGCGCGAGCGATAGCGTTGAATCCTACGCTTTCTGGTTTTCGCTATAATTTACTACTTTGTTTGTATATCCTTGATAAAGAAGCACTTTTTTACGAACAGTTGGATCGCTTGATAGATGACAATAAAGTTGATGCATCTATTGGCTCACTTACTTGTCGTTCTGAGTTAAAATATGGTCTAGAAAAGCCAAATTTATTTTGTAAGAATCCGCTAGATTATGTTTTGCATACTGACTTAAGTACACAATATGATTTCGAAAATACATTTGCCGCGAAGGCGAGGTCTGTCCTTAACGAAAAAAGAATATCGGGCAGAAAGCAATCCCTACTTACTAACGGATACCAAACTTCTGGAAATTTATTTGCTATAGAAAATAATTTTATGGTAGATATTCAAAAAGCGATTCTATTAGAAATAGAAAAATATAGAGATAAATTTAAAAGAAGCAAAGAGGGTTTTATAAAAAATTGGCCATCTGATTATAATCTATATGGCTGGCTCATTAGCATGAATTCTGGTGGTAGATTAGATCCACATATCCACGATCAAGGATGGATCAGTGGCAGCTTATATATAAATGTCCCTTCGAAATTAAAAGCTGATAGTGGCAACCTTGTAGTTTCCTTGGGGCAAGACGAAGATGCAAGATGTAAGCATATAAATGCAAAGAATACGATAAACGTACTCACCGGAAGTTTAGTTCTGTTCCCAAGTTCGTTAACGCACTACACAATTCCATTTAATTCAGAAGAAGATCGTATTGTTTTAGCGTTCGATGTTAGGCAAAAATAGTTACGTAACTACTAAAATATCAAAATTTTTATATCAATTAAATGTTGATTAAATATCAATTTTTACCTCAATAAAATCTTAAAGTTTCTTTATAATATGAGCTATAAATCCGCATGCGATATTTAAGATATTTTTCATTTCTCATCTTGGTTTCTGGTTTTTTATCCGGGTGTTTATTTAATGAAGGGAAGAAAAATCTTAATTATAAGGCTTTTATATCGCAGGCGGAGGAGATCCGTGTCGGAAAAAAGCTATACTTGGATGTGTTAAGAAAATTTGGTGGTATATATGATAATCAAAAGATATCGGATTACGTCAATGAGATAGGGCAAAACCTTATAAATGCTGCCGGAATATCAGATAAAAAATATTCGTTCTACGTCCTCAATTCTCCTATTACAAATGCTTTCTCGCTTCCCGGCGGGTACGTCTTTATTTGTCGCGGTATGCTGGCGATATTAAATACCGAAGCAGAATTAGCTGGAATACTAAGTCACGAAATAGCGCACGTTGAAGCGCGACATTATGCTGAGCGAACTAGCTATTCATTACTAGCCCGAGGATTGTCATTACGGGCTGGGCCTGACGGGTTAATAATTTTAGAAAAAGATTTGACTACGAAGGGGAATGCCGCAACGTACCTGAAATCCTTTGCGCGCCAAAACGAATACGAAGCAGACCAAATCGGTATGAGCTACCTGGTCCGTGCAGGTTATCCCCCCGAAGGCATGATCTCATTTTTAGAGCGGATTGAAGCATTTATAATGTTTAAAAACTCGATACGAGGTTCCGGAAATTTAAATTTGCTGCCCGAGTTCTTTTCCACTCACCCCCGAACCTATAAACGGATCGCAGAAGTCGGCATAAGAAAGGAACCTTATGGAGAAAGAGAGAAGCCCGGATTTTCGAGAGTATATTTAGAAAATATAGACGGAATCCATATTGATAATGATATCACAAAAAATAGCTTAAGATTAAAAATAAAAACCGTAAGACCTGGGGATACGGTAAAGAGTTTATCGAATTATTCCTCAATTCCGGTGGATTTAGAAAAATGGTTTAGGGCCTTGAATGGCTTGGAAAATGACGACAATTTGATTGTTGGCGAGACTGTTAAGTTGATTGTGCAGTAAGTATAGTTGGTTGTCGTCAAAAAATTTTTAGTGGTCGCGCATTTTTTGGCGTAGGAATGAGATCAGGCAACCGCCACATTTGTGGCGTTTTGAGCAAAAAACTTTTGGTGCGCGGCTTTGGCGTAGTTGCAATTCGCCACTTGGTGGACCTGCTGGATCTAATCTCGTTTGCGTGCGATGTCCGAAAAAGGTTAGCAAAATATACAGAAGCGGTAGTTAGTGATGCGCGTGTCTGAGGCGATTGTTTGGAGGTATGGAGTTGCCTTTGGATTTTTTGTCTTAGTAAATTGATTGTCTCAGTCAAATTGAGAGGGAGCTGAAGGGCCTCTGGGCCTTATTAGAGCGTTGTATTCAGGGTTAAAATGTTGGCCATGAGGCTGCGCTTACCGTTCCTGCCCTTCAGGGGTTAACCTGTGTCGAGGACGCGGCTGAAGGTTGAAAGTAGCTACCACTTAACTCAAGGGCCAGTATTTTAAGTTGGGTTGCAACCTGGGCGGGAAGACTTTTTGGCGTTGCGATTCGCCGACTCACAACACGTTTCTGGGCGGAATATCTTGAATTTTGAGCAATCAAAAAACCACCTTTAGATATCAATCAAAAAACTAACCGTAAATGTATATCAACAAATAGTTTTCCGGTTGCCCGTAAGCTCGTGTTGGTGCGGCATCGATAAATCCACGTGGCCTTTTAAATGGGGTTGCCAGGTTCTAGGAAAACCTATAACAAGGTCCGTGTAATCTTGCGTGTAACGTCTATTGGCCTGCTGTGTGGCAGGGCTATCGCGAGTTAGCCAGGGAAAATGTCTTGATGCGGGCCAGTAGAATTTGGGCTTTGTGAGAGATCCTTTTAGGAGTTCCGTAATGATTAACAGTAGCCGTTGTAAATGGGGGGGGCGCGCAAAGGGCGTGGCGATAAGGGCCCTGTCAATAACGCTGGGTGCGGTGGCTCTTGGTGGGTTTAATGTGCCGGCTGCTGTTGCTCAATCGCTGCCAGGCTCTGTTGAGCCAGGGCGCGCTCTAGATGCTCTAAAGCCGCGGATGGAAATCAACGCAAGGCCAAGTGCGTCGCCGACGAAATCCGATGTTACCGCAAGCGCTGTTCCTGAAAACTCGGAGAATCTGAATTTCACTTTTCGGGAATTGATCGTTACGGGATCAACCGTTTATTCCAACGCTGAGCTTGCTTCTGCTGCTGGAGGAAAGGCGGGTGCTGTTGCTACCGTTGCGGACATCTTCAAATGGGCGGCGCAACTGACGGCTAAGTATCGAAATGACGGTTATATTCTCTCGCAGGTCGTGGTTCCCGCGCAGGAAATAGATGATGGTACTGTTGAGTTGCAGGTTGTTGAGGGCTACATCGGGTCGGTCAATGTTGAGGGATTAGCGCCTAATCTTGCGTCCAAGGTCCAGAAGTATCTGCAGCGTGTAAAGGGGTCTGTCCCCTTAAAAAATACGACCTTAGAGCGTTACGTGCTTCTGGCGGAGGATATCCCAGGCGTTAGCATTGAGACGTTTCTTGCTGCATCAAAAGAGAAAAAGGGCGCTGCGACTTTAACCGTAAAGGCTAAGAAAAAGCGGGTTTCTGTTGCAGTTAGAGGTGATAACAGAGGCACCACATTTGTGGGTCCATACAAGGCTGCGGTTACGTTGGGTCTTGCGGGTGTCTTGGGGCCTGAAAATGACTTATCGCTTACTGGCTATTCCACCCCCGCAGATGATGACGAGTTGCGAGCGGGAAGCGTTACTATTTCGCAGGCTCTGGGCAAGGAGGGCACATCAGTCTTCTTCTCTGGTTCGGCAAACTTTTCTAAGCCCGGTTCGGCTTTGAGTGATATAAATCTAGAATCTGAAGCTTTTTCGGGTTCCGTTGGTCTAGTGATTCGGCCGATTCGTCAGCGCTCCCAAAATCTTTCAATCTCGCTTTCGGGGAGTTTCAACAACTCGTCGTCTACAGTGTTCGGTGTAGACTTTAGTGAAGATAATACGCGTAGCGCGGCGCTGACCGCGGATTATCAGTTCTCTGACCGCGCTATGGGCTTTAACCGGTTAAGCTTAGCGTTGAGCCAGGGCGTTGACTTCGCCAGCTCAACCGCCACGGGGGATGTGTTGGCTTCGCGTGCAGATGCGAACCCAGACGCTACTTGGGTAAACCTCGACTTGTCTCGCGTTCAGCATGTCGGGCGCGGTGTGTCCCTTATGGTGTCTGGATCGGGTCAGGTGGCTTCCGATGGGCTTTCGCCTTCCAGAGAGTTTGGAATTGGCGGGACTGCTAATGGTTCGGCATTTGATGCTTCTGAGATTACTGGTGACCATGGAGTGTCAGGTCGTTTAGAGATTCGTTTCTCTGACGAAGCAAAGCTGATGAAGGGAATCGTAGGTGGTTTGCAGGTCTACGGATTTGGTGATGGTGGCGCGGTTTGGCAGCGCGATGTTGGTGATGTTGCGGAGGTAAACGACCGGCTGGCATCGGCAGGGGTTGGCTTTAGGTTTAACTTTGGCAGTCACTTGTCAGGAAGCGTCGAAGTGGCAAAGCCGCTTATGAAGAATATCCAATCACAGGGCGACCGCAAACCGCGGGTGTTCTTTGATCTGGCATCACGTTTTTAGTCGGGGATTAAAATAATGAATCGTTCTATTGGTCTTCGCTCTAAAAACGAAAACAATAAAATTATGCATCCAGCAAATGGTGGTAAGCGGTTTCGTCGCTCAAGCTTACTTCAGGACTCGGCGCAGAGTGTCTTGTTGAATCAGTCAGGGCTTCTGCTCTCAGGTCGCAAATCCCTCAAGGGGGCTCTAAAGCGTTCCACGGTTTTGTCTGGTGTTGTGAGTGCTGCTGCTTCGCTCTTGGCGGTTCCTGCTCTTGCTGGTCCAGATGGGGGCTCGGTTGTTGGTGGCTCTGCGTCGATTATCGGTCAGGGTTCTTCGAATGTTATTGTTAATCAAGCCTCGCAGAAGGCAATTATAGATTGGCGCAGCTTCTCTGTTGGTGCTTCTGAATCTGTTCGGTTTAACCAGCCTAATTCCGCGGCAATCAGTTTAAACCGAGTTACGGGTGGTGATCCGTCGAAAATTTTGGGCAGCATGAGCGCTAACGGTAACGTTTGGCTTGTGAACCCGTCGGGTGTCCTGTTTGGTAGCTCCGCGACTATTGATGTGGCTGGGTTGGTCGCGTCGACGACCAATATTACTAATTCAAATTTTATGTCTGGGAACTTCGCTTTTGATGGCGCTACTGCTCAGCGAGGGGCTTCGGTAGTAAATCGTGGCGATATTACCATAGGTGATTCTGGCCTAGCGGCTTTCGTGGCGCCTGGTGTGTCGAACGAAGGCGTGATAGTGGCTAACTTGGGGCAAGTTACACTAGCGTCTGGTGATGCGTTTTCCGTCGACTTGTTCGGCGATTCCCTCATAAGCCTAGCAGTTAGTAGTGACGATATTGCTGCTCTTGCTGCTGCAGATGGTGCTTCTTTGGCAGCGCGTATTGTGCAGTCAGGCCGGATAACCGCAGATGGCGGGCGTGTTGCTCTAACGGCGCAGGATGCCGCGTCACTGGTAAGCCAATCAATTAATATGAGTGGAGTCGTTCAGGCAAATACCGTTTCTAGCAAGGGCGGTGTAATTACGCTTGGTGGCAGCACCAGCGGCGAAGTTTTTGTCACTGGCGCTCTTAATGCGGCGGGCCAAGATGCTGGCGAACTAGGTGGTCTGGTTAAGGTGCTTGGTGAGAAAGTTGCTCTCATCGATGGTGGTTCGATTAATGCATCAGGTCATGACGGCGGTGGTGAGGTTCTTGTTGGTGGTAATTACCTAGGTAAGGGCCCTGAGCAGAACGCCAAGTTCACGGTTATGGGAGAAAGCGCTTCAATCGATGCTAGTGCTCTGACTGATGGTGATGGCGGACGGGTAATTATCTGGTCCGACGAAAATACAAAGTTCTTTGGTACGGTTAATGCTGTTGGGACGAGCAATCGTACTGGCGGATTTCTTGAAACCTCATCCAAGGAGGTTTTGGTAGCGAATGGAACAATTAGCCTTGGCGATGGCGGTACATGGCTCATTGATCCTCGAAACGTTTCTATACGGAATGCGTTGGAGAATGCCGGCTCATTTAACGCGGGCAGCACGTTCACTCCAACAGGTGATAACTCTGTTGTTGCTAGGAATGATATTCAGGCCCTATTGAATGCTGGGACCAGTGTTGAAATCACCACAGGAGGCGATGGTATCCAGGACGGTACTATTACGGTTGTGGACACGATCAGAAAAACAGGCGGGGGCGCAGCTACGCTTCTTTTGAATGCGGCGGGTGGGGTCGACGTAGACGCGGCCATAACCTCGACTAGTGGCGCATTGAGCGTCGTATTGATTGCCAACAATGACGGCGGTGCAGATACGATTGATATTGGGGCTAACCTTACCCTTTTAGCCGGTACGCTTACTCTGGATACAACCGGGGACGGTGTGGGCGGTGGCGCGGGTAACGGTACTATCAA
>Ga0055584_100006808_pt1 | contig 11208 bp, 8 predicted proteins | sample OSDHelmetaG_FD_58716 | JGI IMG/M metagenome (GOLD analysis project Ga0055584, IMG submission 58716) | Pelagic marine sediment microbial communities from the LTER site Helgoland, North Sea, for post-phytoplankton bloom and carbon turnover... | ecosystem: Environmental > Aquatic > Marine >...
TTTCGCGGTGAAAAACCGGTGATGTGGTCCCCGGTCGAAAAAACGGCATTGGCCGAGGCGGAAGTGGAATATCACGATCATAAATCAACCCAAATCTGGGTTCGATTTCCCGTTGTTAATACTGAAATTGATTCCCTTAAAGGTGGTTATGCTGTTATCTGGACAACAACACCCTGGACCATTCCGGGCAATCGGGCGATCGCTTTTGGGACGGATCTAGACTATGCCGTCGTGGAAATTATTGATCCCGGTGAAAATCCAACATTAAAGGCTGGTGATAAAATTTTGGTTGCCGATTCTCTTGCGGCGGGTGTTACGGCTGCCTGCGGGATTGGTGAGTCAAAAACTGTCGCTCACCTCAAAGGCGCTGATCTGCATGGAACAATTTGTCGCCATCCATTGCATGGCAAGGGGTACGATTTTGATGTGCCGCTTTTGCCAGGAGACCATGTGACCGAAGAAGATGGTAGCGGGCTGGTTCATACAGCACCGGGGCATGGTGTTGAGGATTTTATCGTCGGCCAGGCTCACGGGATTGAAGTCCCGCGTACGGTTGAAGGAAATGGCTGTTACTACCAGCACGTCCCTCTCTTTGCGGGACAGCATGTTTATAAAGCGGATGCTTCGGTCACGGAGGCGCTTACTGAAGCGGGTGGCCTTATTGCAAGCGATACACTCGTGCATTCCTATCCCCATAGTTGGCGGTCAAAGGCCCCGTTGATTTATCGGACGACGCCACAATGGTTCATTTCGATGGAGACCAACGACCTGCGCGCAAAAGCGCTTGCGGCGATTGATGAAACAGAATTTTATCCGGCGAGTGGCAGAAATCGCCTTCAGGGTATGATTTCCAATCGGCCTGACTGGTGCGTATCGCGCCAGCGCGCCTGGGGTGTGCCAATCACTGTCTTTGTGAATAAAGAAACGGGTGAGCCGCTGCGTGACGAAGCTGTGATGAACAGGATCGCGGATGCTGTTGAGCTGGAGGGCGCTGATTGCTGGTTTGCGAGTGACCCGGCACGTTTCCTTGGCAATGACTACAGCCCCGACGATTACGAGCAGATTTTTGATATTCTGGATGTCTGGTTTGATTCTGGTTCAACTCACAGTTTTGTCCTGGAAGATCGCGACGACCTAGCATGGCCGGCAACTCTTTATCTTGAAGGGTCGGATCAGCATCGAGGCTGGTTCCATTCTTCGTTGCTTGAATCTTGTGGCACTCGCGACCGGGCGCCTTATGAAGGTGTTTTGACGCATGGCTTTGTTCTCGCCGAAAAGGGCGTGAAGATGTCAAAATCGCAGGGTAACACTGTCGCTCCGCAGGAAATTATTAGAAATTTTGGCGCTGATATTCTCAGGATTTGGGTCGTTGCATCTGACTATTCTGAAGATCTCAAAATCGGGCCTGAAATCATCAAACATCAAGCAGACGCTTATCGCCGATTACGCAACACTTTCCGGTACCTTCTCGGGAATCTTCACGGGTTTGAAGAGAGTGAGCGTGTTGCGACTGCCGATATGCCTGAACTTGAACGGTTTGTTCTACATCGTCTGGCGGCGCTCGATGTGTTGGTTCGCGAGTGTTGTACAAAATACGATTTTCACGCGATGTTTACCGCGTTGCACAATTTCTGTGCGGTCGACCTATCATCGTTTTATTTCGATATTCGAAAAGACACGCTTTATTGTGATCCCATCGATAGTCCTGACCGTCGTGCTGTCCGGACAGTATTGGATCAGCTTTATATGTCCCTTACTGCTTGGCTCGCACCGATCATCCCGTTCACGGCTGAAGAAGCCTGGCTGACCCGATTCCCGGAAGAGACAGAAAATGGCAGTATCCATTTGAATCAGTTTTCGGAGATTCCAGCCGAATGGTGTGATGAGGCATTGGCGGAGAAATGGCAACTCGTTCGCAATTTGAGACGTGTTGTTACCGGCGCTCTTGAGATTGAACGGGCTGAGAAACGGATAGGATCAAGCCTCGGTGCTGATGCTACGATTTACGCATCACCGGCCTATCAAGCGGCATTGGCGGACGTTAAATTAGCTGACTTGTGTATTACATCTTCGGCTTGTTTTGGTGATGGCGAGGCCCCGGCGGATACGTTTTCAATCTTGGAAATCGCTGACATAAAGGTGGTGATTACGCCCGCTGACGGTGAAAAGTGTGGTCGGTGCTGGAAGGTTTTGCCGGAAGTTGGTACTCATGAAGTTCATAAAGATTTATGTGGCCGATGCGCATCTGCGATTGGCGATACTCCAGTTGCGGCGTAAGGCACCTAATTTATGATGAAAATGGGACCCACCAGAGCGGGAACGCTTATCGCCCTTCTGGTCATTCTTTTCGATCAGCTCAGCAAATGGTGGATATTGAATGTTACGATGATCCCGCCGCGCATTATCCCGGTGACGAGTTTTTTTGATCTTGTCCTGGTGCATAATCGTGGTGCCAGTTTTGGAATTTTCAGCGACGCCCCTGGTTGGGCGAGCGTAGCCTTAATCGTTTTTGCGATCCTTATTTCGGTAGCGTTAGCGATCTGGATGTGGCGGGCCCAGGAAACCTTGCTCGCTGTGGCACTCGCCATGGTAATCGGCGGGGCGATTGGCAATGTCATCGATCGAATACGATTTGGAGCGGTTGTTGATTTTCTTGATTTTCACGTTGGTGGTTGGCATTGGCCAGCTTTTAACATTGCTGACTCCGCGATCACCGTAGGTGTGATACTATTAATACTGGACTCCTTGAAATCGAAGCCCGAAAACACTTAAATATTAGAGTGTCAGACAGGATACGGATTACATCGCATGAATACGAAAAAGTCAGCCTTACCGGCCCTAACGGGTTTAATAATTGGCGCTCTTGGCCTTGGGGGGTGTGAAAATGCTAAGGAGGTAATTGGGCTCAAAAAACAGGCTCCTGATGAATTCGCCATTGTCACCCGTGCGCCACTGAGTATTCCACCTCAATATGGCTTGCGCCCCCCGAAGCCCGGCTCGGCAAGGCCACAGGAAACCACACCAACCAGCAAAGCCCGCAGCATTTTGCTGCGGAATTCCGGTCAAAAGGGGCAAGCGGATGCCACTGCTTCCGGGAAATTGTCCAGTGGGGAAGCCGCATTTTTGAAACGAGCTGGTGCCTTAAACCCCGATCCATCAATTAGACAACAGGTCAATATTGAAAGCAGTGCGCTGGCTGATGCGGATAAGAGTGTCCTGAGAAAAGTCATTTTCTGGCAGAAGCCCGAAGAACCGGGGAAAATTATAGATGCTCGGAAGGAATCCAAGCGTATACGTCAGGTTACAGCGCAGGGCGACTCAATCACCAAAGGCGAAGTGCCGGTGATTACCCGAAAGCAAAAAGGCTGGCTTGAAGGTATTTTCTGATTCACCATCAGATCATCATCGTCACTAAGAGTTGAAAAAATACCAGCTTGCAATGGTTGGCAATTTATCCATATAGCCTAAAGCAACGGAATTGGAGCTACTGACATGATTCCACTAAGGCTACAGACCGCAGTTTTGGGCATTGTCACAGCGATGGTGACGCTAATCGCGACACCTTCATCGTCTGCGGTTTTTAATCCTGAAAGCTTTATGTTGAAGAACGGCATGCAGGTCGTTGTGATCCCGAACCGTCGGGCTCCGGTTGTTTCGCATATGGTATGGTACAAGACGGGTGCAGCTGATGAGCCACGTGGAAAGTCAGGAATTGCACATTTTTTCGAACATCTCATGTTCAAGGGAACCAAGTCGGTTCCGCCGGGAGAATTCTCTAAGATCATCGCGCGCCACGGTGGGCGTGACAATGCCTTTACCACTCAGGATTACACAGCTTATTTCCAGATCGTTGCGCGAGATAAACTTGATCTGGTGATGCGATTGGAATCCGACCGGATGCGTAATTTGGTGCTCACTGATGCAGAGGTATTACCGGAACGCGATGTCGTTCTGGAGGAACGCCGCTCACGAACCGACAATAATCCTGGTTCGCAGCTGTGGGAGGCATCCCGGGCGGCCCTGTTTTTGAACCATCCCTACAAGATTCCGGTGATTGGCTGGAAGCATGAGATCGAACAGCTCACCACCAAGGATGCTCTCGATTTCTACAAACGGTATTATGTTCCTAACAATGCAATCCTGATTGTTGCCGGTGATGTTGATGCAAAGGAACTAAAACCGCTCGCTGAGAAATATTATGGTGTTATCCCACGCGGTCGGAAAATCGTTCGAGACCGAATAAAGGAGCCGCCGCATCTTGCCGGCAGACGGGTTGAGATGGCTAGTCGGCGGGTCGGGCAGCCCAGTATTTCCCAAACCTATCTGGCACCGTCCTATGCGACCGCCAAGGGTAACCAGGCTTATGCCTTACTCGTTCTTGCTGAAATATTTGGTGGTAGTTCAACGGCACAGCTTTATCGGAGTTTGGTTGTTGATCAGGCTTTAGCGTCTAGCGCCGGAGCCTGGTTTGGTGCTGATGCGCTGGATTATGGCACGTTTGGTCTTTCGGCCTCACCGCGCCCTGGCGTGCCTCTTAAAAAGGTCGAAGTTGCGCTGCAGGCGGAGGTGAAGAAACTTTTAAAGAAAGGGGTCACGGCGAAAGAGCTCAAGCGCGCTGTAAGTTCCATGGTGGCAAGCGCGGTATATGCCAGGGACTCTTTGCGGGCGGCACCGAATATTATCGGACGAGCGTTGTCGACTGGTCGTACGATTGCCGACGTTGAATCATGGCCGGAGCGAATAAAATCCGTCACCGTCGATGAGGTTAATGCTGCAGCTCGCGCTGTTCTGCGTAAAGAAGCGTCGGTGATCGCGATATTACGTAAGAAGAAAAAGGCGGGGACAGATTAATGAAAAACCTGTTCTCTACACTATGGAACTCTGTCGCAACGCTGCCGCTTTTAGGAATGCTTTGCCTGATCGCACTGCCTTCCCACGCTATCGATATTAAAGAAGTTCGCAGTCCGGGCGGGATCAAAGCCTGGCTGGTTCAAGATAAGAGCATTCCAGTTATCTCCCTAAATTTTGCCTTTAAAACCGGCGGCACAGCCTATGATCCCGCGGGTAAAGAAGGCCTAGCGCGCATGGTGGCCGCAATGATTGATGAAGGGGCTGGTGACCTGTCATCTCAGGCCTTTCAGAGGCAACTTCAGGATACAGCAGCGCAGCTGAGCTTTTCGGCATCAACCGACAAGTTCCGCGGGTCGTTTCGGACGCTAAAAGCTAATCAGGATGACGCCTTTCGCTTACTCGCATTAGCGCTGAACAAACCGCGCTTTGATGATAAGCCGGTCGACAGGATCAAAGGGCAGATTATAGCCAGTATTCAACGAAGTGCGCAGGATCCTGACATGATCGGGGCCCGTGCCTGGTATCAAGCCGCCTTCCCCAATCATCCCTATGGGCGACCCAGTGATGGTACCATTGAATCGGTAAAAACGCTGATCGCAAAGGACCTCAAAGATTTTATGCGGCGACATGTAGCGCGGGACTCACTGATTGTTGCAGTGGCTGGCGATATTTCACCGGCAGAATTGGAGCAACGACTCGATCAGGTGTTCGGCACATTACCTGCGCGCGGAAATGCGAAGAAAATTGCGGAAATTTCTCCAGTAGCGGCTGGCAAGACCATCGTGGTTGATCGAGAAATTCCTCAAAGCACGGTGATGTTTGGCCATTCTGGCATTAAGCGCAGTCATCCCGATTGGTATATTGCGACCGTGATGAACCGAATTTTGGGTGGTGGTGGTTTTTCGTCCCGTCTGATGGAGGAAATCCGGGAGAAACGCGGATTGGCCTACGGCGTGTATAGCTATCTCAATCCCTATGATAATGCGGCCTTGTACATGGGCGGTGTTGCGACAGCGAATGCGCGTGTCGCCGAGTCTCTTAAAGTCATTCAGGCGGAATGGAAAAAGATGGCCGAAAACGGCGTAACGGCAAAAGAACTTGCCGCGGCGAAAACCTATATCAACGGGTCGTTCCCGTTGCGCTTGGATTCGACGCGGCGTATTGCCAGCCTCTTGCTCGCGGTGCAGATCAATAATCTGGGCAAGGACTATCTGGATAAACGCCCGAGCTTGATCAACGCAGTGACGCTTGCGGATATCAAACGGGTTGCTAAAAAACTATTGCGCCCAGAGGCTTTGACCGTGGTGATCGTTGGTCAGCCAAAGGGTATCCAATCGACGCCCTAAGCTAAAACAAACCTTTGCGGATCAGATTGAGGCCGATCAGCAGGAGTAAGATATAGAGCCACGTCCGGAACTTTTCTTCGGAGACTTTATCGCGGAGTGATTTTCCAGCGAGCATGCCGAGGACAGACGGGATCAGGGCGAGCGCCGAGATAATGGCATATTGTAAACTAAAGCCGCCCTCCCGTATGAGGGACAGGGCCAGAATCGTTCCAGTGATTAAGAATTGTACACCAAGCGCCTGTACAAACAGGTTCTTCGTCATGCCGAGGGCCTGAAAGTAAATTACAACGGGAATACCGATGGAACCGGTGGTCCCTGCCAGGATACCCGACAGGAAGCCGACGGCTGGCGAAACCAGCGGTAAAGTCTTTTCTTTGCAATGCAGCCGTACGGCGCAGAGATTGTTTATAGAATAGAGAAAAACGATCACGCCCAACGCAATAAGCAGATAGGATGAATCAAGCCTGTACAGCATGTAGGTGCCGGCAAAAACCCCGATGGCGGCGGTTACCAGCATTGGCCAGAACTTTCGCATCAACTCGACGAAGTATCCGCCTTGAAAGGCCTGCATAATATTGGTCGCGATGATAGGAATGATAAGGAGCGGAATGGCGACCTGTAAATCGAGGACAATCGACATCAGGGCGATAGCGGTCAAGGGTAACCCCAGGCCGGTTATGCCCTTTACAACGCCGCCGCAAAAGAATGCGATCCCGACAGTTACGAGAACGTAAAGCTCCACTATATACCCCTAGACATCAGTTATTTTATCTCGATTAAACTGTAGAGTGAGGCATGTCGAGAGCAGCTACAAAAAGCGGGGTCACTCACTAAACTATCCACTGGTTTTCCACTGCACGCCTTTTCATGATTCGCGCTGCTGGTTTACAGTCGAGGTGAAAGGCTCCGTCCATGTCCTATGTCCAATTAACGTCATCCTGTTTCTCAGATGTGCTCGGTACACATGGGCTCGATATTGGGCAGTTTGCCGCGCTTCTGGAAAAGACAAAGCCAGCGCTTGAAACAATGCGGATGCAACATGCCGATGGCAGTCTCCCGGTGTTGCGCTTGCCTGAACAGACGGAAGATATCGAGGCACTGATGCCTATTGCATCCCGCTATCGAGAGCAATTCGATGATGTTGTCATTCTTGGCACTGGCGGGTCGAGCCTCAGTGGGCAAACATTATGTCGTTTGGCCGATGTCGGTTTTGGGCCGCGCGAAGGAGCACCAAGGCTTCATTTCTTCGACAATGTTGACCCGCACAGCATATCGGCAATGCTTGAAAGACTGGCATTGGATCGAACAGGATTTATTGTGATCTCGAAATCGGGATCGACCGCTGAAACAATGACGCAGTTTCTGGTGTGTCTGAAGGCGGTGCAGGATGTTGCTGGTAAGGATAACGCGGTCGGTCATTTTACAGCGATAACGGAGCCAGGAGATAAACTGCTGCGCCGTCTCGCCAAAAACCATGGAATGACGGTTCTGGATCATGATCCAGATATTGGCGGACGTTATTCAGTTTTGTCGCTGGTTGGCTTGTTGCCAGTCATGATAGCGGGGCTTGATGCGAAGGCAGTCCGGGAGGGAGCTGCGAGCGTTTTAAATCCTGTTCTCGCAGGTGAGCCGCCAGAAAAAATTGAAGCGGTGGTGGGCGCGGCTATATCTGTAGGCTTGGCAACCGAGAACAATATTCTGTCGACGGTTATGATGCCGTACGTCGACCGGCTTGCTGATTTTGGCTTGTGGTTTCGCCAGCTGTGGGCAGAAAGTCTCGGCAAACAGGGTAAAGGGACGACGCCTATTAATGCTCTAGGAACCGTTGATCAGCACAGTCAATTGCAACTTTATCTTGATGGTCCGCGAGACAAGATGTTTACGGTTATCATGCTGTCGTGCGCCGGTGACGGGCCATCCGTTGATCCTGCTTTGGCAGATGATAAGGGGCTTGCTTATCTCTCGGGGAAGTCTGTGGGAGACCTTATGGATGCAGAACAGCGTGCCACGGCGGAGACCCTTATTCGAAATAAGCGACCGACTCGTATTATCCAGCTAGACCGTCTTGATGAAACCGTGATGGGGGCATTGATGATGCATTTTATGTTGGAGACCATCATCGCGGCACATCTGTTTGGTGTTGACCCGTTTGATCAGCCTGCTGTGGAGGAAGGAAAAATTCTGGCCCGACAATATTTGGCGGGTGAGGAGAGGTAAAATGACAATCCGTCTTCTACCCGAAGGAACTGTAAACCGGATCGCGGCTGGTGAGGTCGTCGAACGTCCGGCTTCAGCCGTCAAAGAGCTGGTTGAAAATGCTATCGACGCCGAGGCAAGTCGCATTGAGATTTTAATACAAGGCGGTGGTCGGAATTCTATCATTGTCACTGATGACGGTGTTGGGATGTCCCGCGAAGAATTGGCGCTGGCAGTAGAACGCCATGCGACGTCCAAACTGCCTGATGACGACCTGTTGCATATTTCCTCGCTTGGCTTCCGCGGTGAGGCATTGCCCTCAATCGGGTCGGTTTCCCGGCTAAAGATAGAGAGTCGCGCGCGGGGTTCCGATGAAGCGTGGTCTATTGCGGTTATCGGTGGCGACAAAGAAGCGGTTCGCCCTGTTTCCCTGACCGCTGGCACCCGTATCGAGATTGCTGATTTATTTTTCGCGACACCGGCCCGGTTGAAATTTCTTAAAACAGAACGGATAGAACTGAATCATATCCTCGATGTTGTCCGGCGGCTTGCAATGGCTAATCCGTCGGTTGGATTTTCGGTTTCAGATGAAAAGGGAAAACGGCTGCGGCTCGATGCGGCGCAAGGTGACCTGCTCGACGCCAGATTGGCTCGCCTATCTGATGTTATGGGACGGGAGTTTGCGGAGAATGCCCTGCGCATTGATGCTGAGCGTGAGGGTATTCGCCTTACGGGCTATGCCGGCTTGCCGACCCTGAATCAAGCCTATGCCCGGTCACAATATTTATTTGTGAATGGGCGCCCGGTGCGTGATCCGCTGCTCACTGGCGCGGTGCGGGGAGCCTATCAGGACCTATTGGCGCGTAATCGTCATCCGATGGTGGCGCTCTATCTAGAAATTCCGCCTACATTTGTAGATGTGAACGTCCACCCGATGAAGACCGAAGTTCGGTTCCGTGATGCTGGTTTGGTGCGTGGCCTGATTGTCGGCGCTCTGAAACACGCCTTGGCGGATGCAGGACACCGGGCGTCTACGACCGTCTCGGCACAAACATTGGGCGCTTTTCGGCCGGGTAGCTCTCCCGCTGGAGCTATGCCGTCTTACCGGCCTGGGTCGCATGGCGGTGGATTGGCGCGGGCAGCTGCACGCTATTACGCGCCCCTACCGGGTATGGACCAGCCCTCTGCTGTCGGGGTTGAAGATCGTGTCGTGCCATTTGCCGGGGATGCGGCGCAAACTGTCGCGGAGTCGTATCCACTTGGCGTCGCGCGGGCGCAACTTCATGAAACCTACATCGTTTCGCAGACCAGTGAAGGCATCGTGATCGTTGACCAGCATGCGGCACATGAAAGGCTGGTTTATGAAAAAATGAAGCAGGCGCTGGATGAAGGCGACGTCGCGCGACAGGGGCTATTACTGCCCGAAGTAATCGAGCTGGAGGAAGCCCATTGTCAGCGTCTGGTTGAACGGGCAGACCAGTTTGCTGAACTAGGCCTCGTGCTTGAGGCATTTGGGCCGGGCGCTGTGGTGGTTCGCGAAGTGCCGGCAATGTTGGGTAAAACCGATATCGTCGGGCTGATCAAAGACCTGGCGGATGATCTGGCCGAGCTTGGCGAAGGGCTGACATTAAAAGAACGTCTCGAAGAGGTTTGCGGGACGATGGCCTGTCATGGCAGTGTGAGAGCCGGTCGCCGCCTTAATCAGGCTGAAATGGATGTAATCCTGCGCCAGATGGAGCAGACCCCGCATTCGGGACAGTGCAATCATGGTCGTCCCACCTATGTCGAACTGAATCTTGCAGACATTGAACGGTTGTTTGGCCGCCGCTAAGCTCGTTCTTCTGCGCCTAATGGCAATTCGGACCTGGAGAGAAATATGACCGACACCAAGCTTCATAATGTTCAGCTTTCACCATCAACGGTCGAGCATATTCTCCGGCGACGGGGAGGCAAGCTCCACGCTTATGACAGTATCGATCCCGCGAAGACGGCGCTGATCGTGATAGATATGCAAAATGTCTGGCTGAAAGAAGGCATGGCGGCTTACTCGCCATATTGTGTGGGTGCAGCGCCCGCGACCAACAAGCTGTGCAAGGCGATACGGGCGGCGGGCAGCAAGGTTTACTGGGTACGCGCTATCTATGGCGATGACGCGCCAAAGACCTGGTCGGCCTATATGGAATATCTCAGCCCGGAGGATGTCGAGCGCATGCTGGACGGTTTAACCGATGGCCGCCCAGGTGCTGAAATCTGGGAAGGCATGGATGTCCAGCCTGAAGATGAAATCACCACCAAGACGCGGTTTAGCGCCTTTATTCGCGGGTCTTCTGATCTCGAAGATCGGCTGCGCGCGGCTGGCATTGATACGCTGGTGATGACTGGTATCGCGACGGATGTATGTGTTGAGTCGACGACGCGCGATGCGCATATGCTCAATTTCCGCACAATGGTGGCATCAGACGCGACAGCAACTCGGTCGGATGAGGCGCATAACGCGTCGCTTAGCGCGATGTTTAATCATTTTGCTGATGTTTTTACGAGCGACGAAATTATTGAAATGTTGCCGGGTGCGAAGTCTGCCGCTGCGGAATAGCGCGTATAGCTATTGCGAATTGCCTAAAAAAAGAATTTTGGCCTTGCCATATTGTCTTTCGTCCAGGATCGAGAAAGCTGGGGGCGGCTGAATCTCTTCCGTTCGGTCGACCTCTAGGACGGCTATAGCTTTGTCAGCAACCCATCCTGTCGAAACCAAAGATTCAAGTGCGGGAACGGTCAGCCCCAGCCCATAAGGTGGGTCGAGAAAAATGAGTGAACA
>Ga0055584_100006809_pt1 | contig 11208 bp, 8 predicted proteins | sample OSDHelmetaG_FD_58716 | JGI IMG/M metagenome (GOLD analysis project Ga0055584, IMG submission 58716) | Pelagic marine sediment microbial communities from the LTER site Helgoland, North Sea, for post-phytoplankton bloom and carbon turnover... | ecosystem: Environmental > Aquatic > Marine >...
TTATCTTTCTCAACGGTTAAGAGGTCCCCGCATGCGCGAGGACGACGGTTTTGTGGAGGGCTTTAATCGACCGTCGCGTTCCGCCCCGCCGCCGGGAGCTCGATCGCAAGCATCACATTGCTCAGACTTTTGCCGTGAATGTCCTGGGCCAGTGAGATGGTGACGCCGCCGCCGAGGGCCTTTTCGATGACGAAGTTGAGCGCCTTCAGCTTGGGGACCTCATAGCGCGTGACCGGCCCTTCGGCGATATGAGCGTAGGCGGCCATGACCACTTCCTCGGTGAGGGTGTCACGCAAAAAGGCCCAGTCGGTTTCCTCATACGCGATCACCGACACGTTGGAGGTATTCCCCTTGTCGCCGGCGCGGCAATGGGCGAGATCGTATACCCGGATCGTATCGCTCATCGCCCGGCCTCCATCACCACCTCGGGCTTGACGAGTTCGCGGGGGAGCAACAGCGACTTTACCGCCAGAACCTCGCGGACCATCGGGCCCTTGCCGCCGCCGGCGCCGCCGGGACCGTGCATGTGATTGGAACGGACCTCGAAGCCGACCGCCTCCGCCGCCTTGCGGTCCTTGGCCCTGGCGGCCACGCGCAGACGGACCTCATAGGGTTCGGGCCTGGTGTCCGGCGCGCCGTGTAGGCTCGACATGCCGATGAGATCGACCCGATAATCCTCGAAGACCCGGCCCTGCATCTCCAGTCGCTCGCGCACCGCCGCCGCCGCCATCTCGGCCCGGGCGACCGCGTCGATGCCACCGAAGGAAATCTCGCCCTCGCCGATATAACCATCGGTATGGCCGACCACGACCTTATAGGTTGGGGTACGTGGCTTGGCCCGGGCGCCGTGGACCGCGACCCAATCAGGTGCTTCGTTCACCAGGTCCACGTCGGTGATGTCGAGCACGCAATCGGGCGTGATATAGGCGCTGGGATCATGCATCTCGTAGAGCAATTGCTCGGTGCAAGTCATCACATCGATCCGCCCGCCGGAGCCGGGGGTCTTGGTAACCTTGACCGCGCCGTCCGAGGAAACTTCGGCGATCGGATAGCCTAGCCTGGCCAAGTCCGGCACCGCCTTGCGCCCCGGCCAGGCGAAGCACCCGCCGGTGACCGAGGAGGAGCATTCCAACAGATGACCGGTGATGGTGCCGACCGAAAGCTTGGCGAGATCGTCATAGGACCAACCAAACTCGTGCAGCATCGGCGCCAGGAACAGCGATGGATCGGCGACCCGCCCGGTCAGGACCACCGGCGCGCCCGTGCCCAGTGCCTTGGCCACCACATCGGCGCCGAGATACGCATTGGCGGACACAAGATCCGGCAGGATCGATTCCAGCGGCTCGCCGGTTTCCAGGATCTCCAGCTCGGGCCGCGCACGGACCACGTCCGCGACATCGTCGCCCAGGACCACCGCGCAGGGGATCGCGCCAAGACCCAGGTCACGGGCCTCGCGTTGCATCGCCCGCGCCCCGGCTATCGGGTTCGCCGCGCCCATGTTGCTGACGATACGGGTGTTGTTCGCGTGACAGATCGGCAGCACCGCCCGCAGCCGTTCATGCAGCGACGGGGCGTAGCCCTTCTCCGGGTCATGCAGTTTGCTCAGGGTCTCGCGCCCGATCGTGCGCTCGGCCAGGCATTCGAAAACCAGGTAATCCAGCTCACCATCTCGGGCGAGATCAACCGCCGGCGGCACCCGGTCGTCGGATTGCCCGGCGCCGCAGCCGATGCGAATGGTTTTGTGTTCCCCAGCCATGGCGCCGCTTTCCGCGTGTTGTTCAATGTCACGGGCGAAGTCTGCGACGCGGTCCCGGAATTTACCAGCGTTTCGCCGTGCCGCCTTATGATCATTGAAGACCGTTCAGCCAATCCGTCGTTCCGGCGATTGACCGTCTCGCCATCGCGCCGCAAGCTCGACGCAATCAATATTCTCTGGGAGGACAGCAACATGCGATTTGAAAACAAGGGCGTCATCGTCACCGGGGGCACCGGCGGGATCGGGCGCGAGACCAGCTTTCACTTCGCCGCCGAGGGTGCCAGCGTCGCCATCGCGGATCTGGATCTCGATCAGGCCAACCGGGTCGCCGGCGAGATCAACGACAAGGGTGGCAAGGCCTTCGGCTTCAAGCTGGACGTGACCGATCAGGCCGAGACCGAGAGCGTCGTCGAGGCGGCGGCCGAGGCGATGGGATCGCTGGATGTGATTTTCTGCAATGCCGGCATCCGCGAGATCGAACCGGCTCAGGACCTGCCATTGGATAAATGGAAGGCGGTGATCGACGTCAATGTCACCGGCGTCTTTATCTCGGCCCAGGCCTTTGCGCGTCACTGCATCGCCAAGGGCAAGGGCGGCGCGATCGTCAATACCGCCTCGACCCTGGGTGTCATGGCCTCGACCTCGCGCTGCGCCTACACCACCTCGAAACACGCGGTGGTTGGCATGACCAAGGCGTTGGCGATGGATCTGGCGCCGCATGATATCCGGGTCAACGCGGTGGGCCCCGGCGTCATTCGCACGCCGCTGACGGAGCGTTATTTCCAGGACGCCGAGATGGCTGAGAAAATCAAGGAGATTCACGCCATGAATCGCTGGGGGGAGCCGTCGGAGATTGCCCGTGCGGTGCTGTTCCTGGCCAGCGACGAGGCAAGCTTCTGTACCGGCCACAACATGGTCATCGACGGGGGCTGGACAGCCGGCAAGCGCATGTAGGGTTTCGCGTCGCGAGACTCTGAATGACCGCTTTGCTCACGCTGCTGCCCTGTGGGGTGGTGGTCGTCGCGATCCTGATCTTCCGGTTGAGCGGCCTCGTCGCCGCGGGCCTGTCGCTTGCCTGCGCCCTGGCGTTGTGGGTGAGCGGGGTATTCGCGGATGCCGAGATCCTTCATCTCCGGCACGCGCTCCTCGATGCGCTCGTGCTGGAGCTGTTGGTTGGTGTCGTGGTGTTTCTCGGCTTGCTTTTCGTGGTGGTGAGCGGGCGCGGCGGCGGGTTGAACGCTCTCGGCGCGGTGGTCGCCGCGCTCGGTCTGTCGATCCCGCGAACGGTAATCCTGATCGCGCTGGGTATCGGCGTCGCGGTGGAATCGCTGACCGGCTATGGGGTCTCGATGCTTGTCACGGTGCCTCTCTTGCTTCGGGTGGTCGATCGAACCCGAACGATCCGTCTGGCGCTGATCGGCATGAGCCTGATGTCCTGGGGCGCCTTGTCGGTGGCCACGCTGCTGGGGGCGGAGATCGCCGGGCTCGCGACGCCGGTTCTCGCGGCGGCCATCCTCAAGACCAGCGGCCCCGTCGCGGCGGTTTTGCCTTTCGTCTGCCTGATCGGAATGACCGAGGTCCGGCGGTCCGACATCTCCCACGCCTTCGTCGCCGCCGGTACCCTGGTGGCCGGCATCGCCGTTACGTCGTACTGGATCGGGGTCGAGGTCGCCGGCGTGGGCGGCGGTCTCGCGGTCATCTTGAGTGCCATCGCGACATCGGGTTCCGGGCGGGACGTGACGCGGATCGTGTTCTCCAAGGCGATGCTGCCCTATGGCCTGTTGATCGCCGGGGTGGTTCTGCAAAAAGCCGTCATACCCTTCTGTCAGGTCATCGGTTTCAATCCGGAGATCGCAACCCCGCGGGTGGCGTTTCGTATCGTCGAATCCCCCGGAGTGGCCTTGCTCGTTGTTTCGGTGATCTCGATTTTGATCGTCGATCGCTCTGGCGGTGGGGCGATGGTACGCCAGACCATTGGCCGGTCCTGGCGTCCGCTGGCCGGAATTCTGTTGTTCCTGCTGACCGCGCGGATCCTTGTCGAGATCGGCGGGATCGCTTCGCTGGCGGAAACGCTGTCGCATCTTGGCGCCTATTTCGGATCGGTCGTCGTTACGCTGATGGCCGGGGTCGGCGCCTTCGCCACCGGTAGTGGGGTGACGTCGAACGCGTTGTTCATGTCCAGCGCGGTGACCATCGGCGAAAATCTCGACGCGCCGGTCCTGTTCGCGGCGCTCCAGCACAGTGGATCCGCGCATATGGCGATGGCGTCCCTGCCGGTAATCGCGATCCTGGTCGCGGCCATGCCCGAAAGCCAGCCCGGTGACGAGAGCACGGCGATGCGCCAGGCCTTGGGCCTGGCGGGAATATGGCTAACGATCGTGGTGGCGAGCGGTTGGGTTCAGCTTGCCTTGAGGGGTTGAAGACGCCCCTTCCGTAACGAGGGTCAACTTTGGGCTTTTAGTCGACACCCAGCGCGGTGGCCAGTTCCGGGAAGCTGTCGACGATGATGTCACAAGCCGAATTGGCGTTGGGATCCGGCGGGCCCGGCGGGCCCCACTCATCCGGGCGGCGCACGAACGCGGTCTTGAATCCAACCGCGCGCGCGGCGTCGAGATCGAAGTTATGGCAAGCGACCATGCAGATCTCGCTTGGGTCCAGCGCCAGCCATTTGGCGACGGTCTGGTAGGATTCCGGCAAGAGCTTGTATTTGCCGATCGCCTCGCAGGAAAACACCGCGTCCCAGGAAAGCCCGTTCCGCTTGGCCGTATCCATGATGATCCGAAAGCTGAGAATGGTGAAGGAGCAGACCATGTACTTGGTCTTGAGCCGCGGCTGAACATCGGGGAAGTCCGGCCATGCGTCGAAGTTATGCGCCGCCGTCCAGGCGATGGCGTGGCGGTCCTCCTCGGTGAAGGCATCCAGGCCGAATTCGGCGCAAAGCTCGTCCAGGGTGGTGCGATGCGCGCCGTCGAAATTATAGGCCGGCGGCTCATGCTCGCCGAGATTCAGCATCCGCCCGAGCGCGCGCCGCCGCAGCTCGTTGGTGATCGTCGTCCAATCCTTGTCGAGCCCATGGCGGGCACCGGTCTCGGCGAGCGCGGTCTTGAAGCCGGTATGCCAATCCAAAATCGTGCCGCCGGTATCGAAGGTCAGCGCCTTCACGCCATCCAGGCTCATGGTCTCTACCTCTCACAAATCGGTCCGATGGTGAGCTTAGGACGCGGCGACCGGGGTGAAAAGTCGCGAGCGCGTGGCACTGGGAAATACATAAATGCCAAAATCGCCGGACCGCGCGGATAGGTCGCCGAAAACCGTGCTCAATCCCGCCGCTCATCCTCCAGCATGGTCCGCAATTGGGCCTTGGCGATTTTCTCCAGGGTTGAACGGGGAAAGGCCTCCATGACCCGGAACTCGGCGGGCACCTTGAAGTCCGCGAGTTTCGCCTGGCATGCCGCGCGCGCACGACCCAAAAGGCGGTCATCCACCGCGTCCGGGCCGCCATGCACCAGCATCAGCGCCACCGGTTCCTCGTCCAGCATCTTGTGCTTGCGCGCGACCACCGCGACCTCGGCGACCTCCGGCAGTTCCATGATCACCCGCTCGATCTCGGCGGCGGCGACGTTCTCTCCGCCGATCTTCAGCATGTCCTTGTCGCGCCCGGAGAAGCTTATGAAGCCGTCTTCGTGCAGGGTCACCTGGTCGCCGGTGATGAACCAGCCAGCCTCGTCATAGGCTGTATCGGTGGCCTCGGGATTGTCGAGATACTCCTTGAACAGCGACACCCCGCGCGTACCGAGGATCTTCAAGTGTCCGGTCTCGCCGGGCTCGACGGGCTTGCCGTCGTCGCGTTGGATCGAAACACCGTATTCCGGCGCTGGCTTGCCGATCGCCATCGGGCGGTTGTCGAGATGTGGGTGACCGACGATGCCGTGGGTGATGGTCTCGGTCATGCCCCACCAGCCCATGGTCTTTATCCCGAACTTCTGGTCCTGGGGGGGCGAGCACATGCCGTTGCCCCAGAGCCGGTAGAAATGCCGCTCCGGCGCATCGGTGTCGGCGAGCGCGTTCAGGCAGAACCAGATCATCGAGGTCCAGGTGCATTTGTACTGGACCGAAAGGTCCCAGAAACGGCTGGTCGTCCAACGGGGCAGTAACACCGCCGTCCCGCCGGCCCAGAGCGTTGCCAGCACCGAATAGGCCTGGGCGTTGGTGTGGAACAGCGGCAGATATACCAGATGCACGTCCTCGGCCCGTAGATCCTCGTGCTCGGCGTTGACCCGCGCGCCCCACAGGGCGTTGGCATGGGTCCAGACCACGCCCTTGGGCCGCGATGTGGTGCCGGAGGTGTATTGGATGCCGACGGGCGCCATCGGATCGGCTGGTCTTGCCGGCACCGTGCCCGGATCGCCCAGCAGCGCCGCGAATGCCTCGGCGGTCCCGGGACGATGGCCAGTGGTCGCGGGAAGGCCGGCGTTATGATCGGTCACCGCCAGCCAGCAATCCGAGGACACGCAAGCCGCGACCAGATCCGCGAAAGCCGGTTGAGTGATCGCGCCGCGAACCCGGGCGTGCTCGGCGAAATAGGTCAACTCATCCGCCGAGGAGCGGGCATTGGTGGTCACGCCGACCGCGCCGATTCGCGCGCAGGCATACCAGGCAAGCAAGAGTTCTGGGCAGTTGTCGAGATGGATGAGCACTCGGTCACCCTGGGTGATCCCGCGCGTCAGCAGCCCGGCGGCAAGGCGCTCCACGTCCTGGGCGAAGGCACCGTAGGTCCAGGTTTTCGGGGCGTCATCGAAGGGATGCCAGATCAGAAACGGGTGGTTGGCGCGGCTTCGCGCCCGCTCGGCGAGCAGGCCTGGAATGTCCTGGGACAGGAAGGGATGAAAAATCGGGATGCCGGGCGTCGCCATTTCGGGAACTCTTATTGGTGTGGGGTGAGTGGGCCGATTATGATCAGCGTGAGCCGTTAGTGGCTAGCGGAAACTCCAGCGCTCCCGGGGACGATCGATGAAAATGGCATCTTGGGAGACTGGCGAGAACATCCGCGCCGGGCGGCGAGACCGATGACCGGACCCTCCACGAAAGCCCTGACCATCATCCTCGGCGCTCTGGCGGCGCTGGGTGCGGCGGCCATCGATATGTACTTGCCGAGCCTGCCCCGGATTGATGTCGAGCTCGCCTCCGGCGCCGGCGAGGCGCAGCTGACGCTTGGTGCGTTCCTGATCGGCCTTGGGGTTGGCCAGGTTTTTCACGGCGCGATCTCCGACGCCTATGGCCGGCGCTGGGTGTTGATCGGCGGAACGGTGCTCTATTGTCTCGCGAGCCTTGGATGCCTTACCGCCGGGGATATCAACGAGTTGATCGTCTGGCGTTTCGTCCAGGCTCTTGGCGCGGCCTCCGGCAGCGTCATATCCCGGGCCATCGTGCGTGATCTCTATGATACCAACGAAGGCGCGCGGGCTCAGTCCTTCATCAATATGGCGTTTCTGGTGACACCTTTGTTGGCGCCGAATATCGGCGGTTATCTCCTGGCGTGGTTCGGATGGCGGGCGATCTTCCTGGTGCTCTGTCTGTTCGGCGTAGCGTGCTTGATCGCGATCATCGTTCGGGTGCCGGAATCCCTGCCCACCGACCGCCGATCCCCCCTGGCGCCGGGCGCGCTCGTCAGGGGGTTCGGGCGGATCCTGACCCATCGCCAAACCCTGGGATGCATGTTCGCCGCCGCCACCTCCTTTGGCTGTATGTTCACCTACTTCGCGGCCTCGCCTTTCGTGTACATCACCGTCTACGGCGTGCCGGAACAGCACTATGGCCTGCTGTTCAGCCTGAATGTCGTGGGCATCATCGCGACCAATTTCATCAATGCGCGCCTGGTCGTGAAAATCGGCGCGATCCGCATGATGTGGATGGGCTGCGCGATCTGCGCCGCCGGAAGCCTAGGCTTGCTGGCCACGACCCAGTTTGATGTCGGGGGGCTGCCGGGCGTGGTGATCCCCTTGTTCCTTGTTGTCTCCAGCCTTGGTTTCATCGGCGCCAACGCGCTTGCCGGCGCCATGGAGCCGTTCCCCAAACTGGCGGCGACAACGGCGTCGATGCTCGGCTTCTCCCGGATGATCCTCGGGGCCGCGGCGGGCGCGCTGATCACGGTGATCCATGACGGAACCGCCAAGCCCATGGGACTGGTGATCTGCGGTCTCGGCGTGTTGAGCCTGGTGTCGTGCTTGCTTCTGAAGCGGGACGGCGCGGGAGGTGCCGCGGAGAGCGCCGGGGAAAACCCGAAGCCATGAACGCCCAGGAGATCATCGATGCCGCCCTAGTCCGTCACCGGGACGGCGCTCTCGATGATGCCGTCACGTTGTACCGGCGGGCGTTGGAGATTTCAGGCGGGCACCCGGCGGCGGCGAACCTGTTGGCGGTCGCGTTGGATGAACAGGGCAAGGGCGATGAAGCTCGGACAGTTCTCGGCGCGGCCTTGGACGGCGTTCCACGCGAGGAATCCGAGGGATTCGAGCCGGCGCTCAATCTCGCGCGGCTGTTTCTGCGCGATGGAGATTTCGACGCGGCGATTGATCCGCTGAGCCGCGCCGCGACGCTAGAGCCTAGATCTCGTGCCGGTGAAACCGAGGCGCGGGGACTGTTGTTTCAGGTCGCGCTACGTCTCGGCCGCGTTGATCTGGCGGAGACGGCGGCCAGCGCGCTACTGGCCGACACGAACGGGACACAGCTCTGCGCGCGGGCCATCGACATGGCGGCGAAGGACGCGCCGGCCATCGCGCGTGCCATGGCGGCGCTCGCCGTGTTGGAGAAGCCTCTCGAGCCCGCCTTTCTGGTTCTATACGGCAACATCCTTTCGGATACGGAAAATGGGGGAGGGACGGGCCATTGGTTTCGCCGCGCGCTTGTCATCGCCCCGGGCTTCGCGGTGGCTGAGAACAACCTGGCCAACATTCTCGCCGTGTCGTCGGATCCAGAACCCTCGCGCCGGCGATATCGGCACGCGGTGGTCTCCGGCGCGCCCTACGCGGACGCCGAGGCCAATCTGGCCCGACTGCTCACTGGACAAGGGAACGTCCTTGCCGCGGAACGCCATGCCAGACGGGCGATCGAAATCGATCCAGCTGGTGCCGGGCACCGCGAGGCGATGGGGTTGCTGGCCTTGGCGAAAGGTGACTTCCCGAACGCGATCCGTCATTTCACATGCGCGGTGTTGCTAGATCCTGGTCACCCCTCGGCCTGGAGCAATCTCGGCGGCGCCATCAAGCCGTCGGGAGACGCGGCGCGGACGCTTGCCGCCTTGCGCCGGGCGGTCACGGTGGCTCCGGCCCTGGTTGAGGCGCATCGGAATATCGGCGTGCAACGCGCGGATTTGGCCGATATGGCCGGTGCCCGTTCCGCCTACCAAGCCGCCTTGGCGCTGACACCCGAGGATACCGGGCTCGCCTTTAAGGCGGCGATGACCTTCAATACACTCCCCGCCGATGATGGCGAGATTGATGCGATTAGGGCGCGGATCACGCGCGATCTGAGCGCCCTACGCCAGACCGGCGGCGAGATCAATGACCCGATGGCCGAGGTCGGGCTGCCGAATTTCTATCTCGCCTATCACGGGCGAAACGACCGGGAAATTCAGGCGCTGATCGCCGAGACCTATCTCGCGCTTTGCCCCGGCCTTGCCTGGACCGCGCCACACTGCGGAACGGTCCCCGATGCCAAGTCCGACGGGAAGATCAAGATCGGGTTCTTCTCGGTCTTTCTGCACGAGCATTCGATCCGCTACATCGCCGAGGGGGTGATCCAGACCCTGGATCGCGATCTGTTCGAGGTCACGGTTTTCGGCACCCAGGCCGAAGCCGACATCTCGGTATTCGGCGACGCGTCGACAACCAGCCAATATGTGCGAATACCGAACCGTTTAGAGCCGGCGCGCGGCATCATCGCCGAGGCGGGCCTGGATATCCTGGTCTATTGCGATATCGGCATGGAGCCCTTGTCGTACTATCTCGGCTTCGCGCGGCTGGCCCCCGTGCAATGCGTCCTGCAGGGTCACCCGGTGACCACCGGTATCCCGAACATCGACTATTTCATCTCCAGCGCCTGGCAGGAGGCGGAAGATTACCGCGACCATTACACCGAGGCCTGCGTCCGGCTTTCGGATATCGCGTTCCATTATCTGCAAGAGCCGACGGCGATGCCTGGAATGCGCGCCGGGTTCACTTTGCCGGACGACAAGCGGCTGTATTTCTGCCCGCAGACCTTGTTCAAGTTTCACCCGGATTTCGATGCCATGCTCGCCGGCATCCTGCGCCGCGATCCGGACGGGCTCGTGCTGCTGCTGCGGGATCGCTCGGCGTATCGCACCCGGCAACTGCGAGATCGATTAATCGCGGCGCTCGGCGAGGATGCGAGACGGGTGGTCTGGCTGGACCGGATGCCGCGGGAGCGCTTCTATACCCTGATGACGCTATCCGACGTGATCCTCGACACGCCGTATTTCAGCGGCGGTAACACGACGATCCAATCCCTGGCGCTCGGCCTTCCGACGGTTACCTTCGCGAGCCCGCATGTCCGGGGGCGGATCACCATGGGCTGGATGCGGATACTCGAAACCATGGACCTGATCGCTGGCGATGCCGACGCCTATGCTGACATCGCGGTGTCGGTTGCCCGTGATAAGGCGTTTCGTGAGAGTGTCCTGACGCGGTTGCGGGTCAATGCGCCGAAGCTGTTTCGCCGCGACGGCGTGACGCGAGAGCATGAACGCTTTTTCATCGCCGCGCTCGCCGCCGCCGAGGCTGGACGCGCCAAACTCGACTGGGGGCCAAAAGGAAGCGCCGCATGACCGACCGACTTTCAAACGCCGATGCGCGGCGGCTTTTTCTCTGGCTGCATGGTCTGTCCGACCTCGGCGCCGCGCCGCTCAGGCGGGCGGATGTCGCGGGCCTGGTGGAGCGTATCGGCTTCGTGCAGATCGACAGCATCCGTACCGTTGAGAGGGCGCATCACCACATCCTGTTTTCCCGCGCCGGGGCGTACAAGCCGGCTTGGCTGGATCATCATGTTGAGCGCGAGCGGACCCTGTTCGAGAACTGGACCCATGACGCCTCGATTATCCCGGCGAAGTTCTTTCCCTATTGGAAGCCGCGTTTCGAAACCGCCCGCAAGCAGATCATGTCGCGGCGATGGTGGCGCGAGCGGGTTGGCGGCGACCCGGAAAAAACCTGCGCCCGGGTGCTGGACTACATCGCCGAGAATGGCCGAGTGATGGCGCGCGAGTTGAAGGCCGACAATCCCGAGCCGCCGACAGGGCTGGATCCGACCAACACGGCATGGTGGGGCTGGCATCCGTCGAAGGCGGCGCTGGTCTTCCTCTGGCGCACCGGACAACTTTCCGTCACCCGGCGCGAGGGATTTCAGAAGGTCTACGACCTGACGGAGCGCGTGGTCCCCGC
>Ga0055584_100006810_pt1 | contig 11207 bp, 11 predicted proteins | sample OSDHelmetaG_FD_58716 | JGI IMG/M metagenome (GOLD analysis project Ga0055584, IMG submission 58716) | Pelagic marine sediment microbial communities from the LTER site Helgoland, North Sea, for post-phytoplankton bloom and carbon turnover... | ecosystem: Environmental > Aquatic > Marine >...
AACCCGTTGAACTTCATCACCAACTTCTCAGCCCTCTCCGTCGGCTTGGTCGACGAACTCGAAGAGGAACTGAAACCCAGCCTGGAAAAACTCCCCGCGGATACCGGCGAAATCGTGGATGAAATCCTGACCGACCTGAAGTCCAACTGCACTAAAATCAACGATCACGGCAAACGTGCCGACTCCATCGTGCTGGGAATGGTTTCCGCCTCCCGTGGCAAAGTTGGCGAGAAGGAATCCGCCAATCTCAACACCCTCGTCGAAAATGCCGCCAACCTTGCCTACGAAGGCCTGCGCGCCAGCGATCCCACCTTCAACATCTCACTTGAGCGCGAATTCGACTCTACCTTGCCGGCCCTGAAAGTGGTCACTGCGGATTTGCGGCGAGTGCTGCTGAACATCGTGAACAACGCCGCCTACGCAGCCACCGACCACAAGGAAAAGAACCCCGACGCGGATTTCACTCCGACCGTCAAAGTCGGCACGAAGAAAGATGGCGATCACGCCGTGATTCAGATTCGCGACAACGGAACCGGCATCCCGGATGACGCGAAGGAAAAAATCTTCAACCCGTTCTTCACCACCAAGCCAACCGGCAAGGGCACGGGATTGGGGCTGTCAATCTGCTACGACATTGTGAAATCACACGGCGGCGAAATCAGCGTCGACAGTGAAGCCGGCGACTATACCGAATTTACGATCCGGCTGCCGATCTCCGCCGCCTGAATCTCTTCGTCCTGCGGCACGATCACATCAGTGAGTTCCCCTTCGGCCACGGCCGGCGTGGCCGTAAAACCCGCCTTTGGGTAATCCTCCAACAAGCCGGGCAGACGGCCAGCCTTCACCAGTTGCCAAGCGTGATGGGCATCGTGCTCGAATACGATGTGACGCATGTCCGCCCCCAGCACCACGCGAGAAACGAAATCGATCCAACTCGGTGGGCGAAGCGCAAACGAACCGTATTCACCAGAGCGCTGATGCAAAACGTGATGGAACAGGAAGTTCGATCCGCCAATGGCAATCCGCATGACCACGAGGTAGGCCAGAAACGCCCACGGAAAATTGACCGCAATCGCAACGAAACAGGTGGCCCGCACCACAATCCCAAACGCCAGTCTACGATCCAGTCCGTGTTCCTTGAGCCAATACGCGCAGGCGATTTCCGAAGACATCATCGCGTGGCAGAACGCGCGAAAATGCCCACCCTCGATCTGGAAAAATTCCGGGTCCTTTTCGGTACCAGCAAAGCGATGATGTCGCAGATGGATGTCTCGATATTCGCGATAGCCGACGCAGAAGGGCGATTCAAGGACCATCATGAGACGCTGAATCCAGAGCACCCGATCAGCCGGACGCACGTGCATCAATTCATGCACGGACAACGCGCATCGCACGTACAAGACAGGCAAGGTCAAAGCCATGGCCCACAATGGAATCAGCTCGACAAGCCACAGTGCCATCACTCCGTCAATGCCGAGCAGCAGTGAAAGACTCAGCCACTGGTACCAGGTTGCTTCGGCGTCAGAATTGTAATGCTCGCGAGGCGGGCGCGAGGCGGAATCTGGTTTGGCTGGGGCGGCGGCCATCAGTCATTCTCCTTCTACCTCGTCTTTGGGCAGCACCACTACAGCTGGCAGGCATAAGGTGAACGTGGATCCCACTCCAGACTCGCTCGTTGCGGACACATCCCCCCCCATCAACTGTGAAAGTCGCTTGGTGATCGAGAGCCCCAGACCAGTGCCTCCGTATTTCTGCGAAGTCTCTGCGGTGGCCTGCGTGAATTCCTGGAACAGTCGACTGACTTGCTCGTCCGTCATGCCGATACCGGTGTCGGAGACCGCAAAAACCAACGACTCGACGTCATTGATAACCTCACGTGTCACCTTGATGCTCACCCGGCCGTTCTCAGTAAACTTCAGCGCGTTTGACAACAGATTCAGCAGGCATTGCCTCACCCGGCCGACGTCGGCAATCAGATTCCCGGCGCGGTCCGAAATGTCGACATCCAGTTGGTTGTTGTTCTGGGTCAGCAGCGGTTGCACGGTTCCGGCAACCTCCTGCACCAACTCTTCGACCACGATGGCGGAGAGTGAAAGATCCAGCCGACCCGCCTCGATCTTGGAGAGATCCAACAGATCGTTGATCAACGCGAGCAGATGATCCGCCGCGCCCTTGATCCGGCCCAGTTCCATGGGCACCTCACGACCGTCATCCTCGGCTTCATCCATCATCAATTCCGCGAACCCCATGATGGCATTGAGCGGCGTACGCAAATCGTGACTGGTCGAGGAAAGGAATTGACTCTTGAACTGGCTCGAAGCCTCAGCGAGCTCCTTGGCACGCTTGTAGACTTCCGTCTGCCGACTGCGGCGCAGGTGGTGCGCGTAATTCAAGGTCTTGGAGATGGTCTTGCCGAGGTCCTCCAGATCAATCGGCTTGGTCTGGAAATCGAAGGCTCCGCGATTCATCGCCACTCGGATATTCGCGGTGTCACTGTAAGCGGAGACGATCACGGCCGGAGTATCCGGCGCGGATTCCTGCAGTTTCCCCAATAGCGTCAGCCCGTCCATCTCGGGCATGTTGATGTCGGTGAGAATCAAGTGCGGATCGAATCCGCCAGCCAGCAGATCGAGAGCCAACTGGCCGTTCTGCGTAAAGGTGAATTCCAGTTCCTTGGCCCGAATCTTCCGGCGAAACGCCTGCCTCAGCATCGGTTCCACGTCGGCCTCGTCCTCGACGACGAGAACTCGAGCCGGGTTGGCCAGTTGCGTGTCGCCTGCGTCCATACTGTCGTGACCAGTTCGATCCCCCATGGGTATAGCCAGCGGTCAAAAAATCTTGGTGATGACGAACATTCCCGTGCCACCCTGAAAGCGATCACGCACGGCAAATTCACGGTAGTAGCGCGCTGCGAAGTGCAACTTGTGCTTGGCCCAGAACCAGTCGATTTCAGGGCCGATCGACAGGACCTGATCCCGGATGGTCCGGGCACCTGAGTCCTCCGTAAGCTGCAGGCTTGTGTAACCGACCAGTCCGATGTCCAGACCGGGCCGCAATGTCTTGGTCAGAGCAATCTCGCTGTTCCAGTTGATGCCCGGCGTGATAGCTGTCTCTCGTTGCCGGGTGTGAAACTCGAAGCGATGCGCAGTGGAGAAGTTCAGGGTTTTCTCCTCGTTGAGGTAAACCGTGACTCCCAGTGGAATCATCGGTGTCCAGAATCCTTTGCCCGGGGAGGCTGGCTGGGTCGAAGAGTACTCTCTTCGGTCGGTACGAACAATCCAACTCCGGCGGCGAAATGATATTTCTCCCTGTGCCAACCGATCAGAAACTCGGGAAGAATATCACCGAGTCCGCTTTTTTCAAAGGTGGTGCCCGCCAACGTCACCTCGGTGTGAACAAACGGAACTGCCAGATCGAACCCGGCGTCGCCGCCCAACACCTTGATTCCCGGAAAGTAGAAAACGCGCGGGGCGTTTACATAGGCATTGACGCTGAAATCGCCCGCCACATCCGCACCTCCCGGAGAACGGAAACTGTCGGCGTGGTAGAATATGTTGTAGTCCTTGAAGAACAGACCCTTGAGGGGAAGGGTGGCGTTGTTAATGCCCTCCGCACCGTTGGGGTAGTGACCCGTGATCTGAGCATCTGCATTCTGCCGTGAAACAGCGAGGGCTATAATAGCCGCGGCGAAAACGCCGGACAAGCGATGGAAGTTGGTTGGTTCGTGTGTGTGCACGGTTTCAAGGGGGTTACAGTTGGGGTAGTGCATGGACCCACAAAAAATCCCTGAGATATGTTGCGGAGTGTGTCCAACGTTATAAGAGAGAAATATTCCCGGTCAAGTACCCTAAACACTCAACTATTAGTTTTACTCATACCTGCAACACGATGTTTGCTGAGTTACACCAACTAAGAACAGACACACATCCTTTACGATAACGCACCGGTACAGAATCCAAAGCTCACATACCACCGTAATTATGAGCACCAACACCCGCTGGACAGATGAACTCCTCAACAAAGCCTTGAAGATCGGCGACCCCTTGCTTGACGACAAATTGATGCCAGAGATCTTCGGCCGCAACGCCATGAAAGATTCCGGCGAGGACGCCGGAAAATGCCCCATTTCCCACAAGGAGCACGGCTACAAGACCAACCGTCTGGAATTCAACCTCCTCATGGACATTGCCTCCAAACTCCTGGAAGAACCGGAGCTTGCCTTCACCCGCGGCTCGGAGGTGAAAGCCCTGATGGAGGCAATGCCGGAAGATTTTGTGGATTTTTTCGAGCCGATCCCAGCACCGGACTGGGTAGATGAAGAGAAACTGGATATCGCAGCGCAACTTTGGGAGGACAACAGCTTTCCGATGCTGATGGCGCTCGGTCCAGCGAGTCTCGCGTATTGCTATATGATCAGCAACGCGATCCCGACCTTGTACGACACCAAGAAGCTCGCGGACAAAAAGTTCATGTATCAGCGCGTGTATGAGACCGGCATCTTCGCTGACTCCGTAATGCGCCACAACGGTCTCCGAGTGTTCGAAGACTTTGATGTCGCCGAAGACAAGTATTGGCTGGACGCCCTCCAGGCCACCGACCCCGACGGGGACTGGTGCATCGCCCACGGCCGTCTCCATCGCCAGGCAGGCAAACCGGATGGACATGAAGATCACGGACATGATGTGCCCAATCCGGACAAGGTACAGAAACTCGTCGCCGAATTCCGCGAACAGCACAAGAAGGGCCGCTACATCTGGGGCCCCGGTTTCGTCAACGCCCGCAAGGTTCGCTTCCTCCACGCGACCATGCGCTACATGTTGATGAACCCCGGTTCCATTCCCAAGCGCAAGCAGGAAGATCACGACAAACATCACTCACCAATGGACTCGCATCACCACGCTGCGGAACCATTCGACGTGGAAAAATATGGCGTTCCAATCTGCCAGGAAGACACCTCATATACGCTGATGACATTCTCACTCGTCCTCTACGAGTGTCTGGAATACCTCGGTCGCCGCGTCACCAATGAACAGAAGAAAGCCATCCTGCACCAATGGAAAGTGATCGGCTATATCATGGGGGTACAGGAGGAATACCTCACCGACGATCCGGTTGAAGGCAAGGAGCTCATGCGCCGCGTGCAGGAGCGCTGGGCCAAAAAGACCGACACCGGTTACCTTTTGACGGACGCCCTGCTGGACTGGGTAGGCACCCTGCTGCCTCCGATATTCGGCTATGAGAAACACTTTCCGACGCTGCTCTGCGAAATGTTCCTCGGCAAGAAGATGTCGGAATATGTCCTGCGCCCCGAACGCGCCCACCCCCCCGTTGGCAAGGGCGGCATTCAGATGATGTTCTGGCGGCCGGTCAGCAAGGTCATGATCACGTCAATCCGCTTTGCCTACTGGATCGCGGACAACTTCCTCGGCAACCTGAGGCACACTTCCGACCTCACCGACCAACTGCTGCATCGCACGGTCGCCGAATTGATTTCCAGTTTTCGCGGACCGTGGGCGCGCAAGCCCTTTTGGCTGCCGCTGAATGATACGACGTGGAAGCGCGTTCGTGGTGCCACGCCGGAATTTCAGCAAACGCTCGATCAGTGGCGTCGCCGTATTTTCACCACCATCCTCGCCGCGGTCGCCTGTCTCATGTTGACTGACTTCGCTGCCCTCGCCTGGTTGGTGACCGTGGTGTGGCAATGGGAGATCTTCAATGACTACTCCAACGTCGCCCTTGGTGTGGCAGCGGCATCCTTCGCCGGATACCTGTTGATCCTTTCGCAGCTGGTTCCACACGCGCTCGACAAACGCCCCAAACTTCCCGAAAGCCCACCGGCCAAGAAATAGACAAGACGATGCCGGGACGTGTCGCGAGCGGCGGAATAATTCATTGGATCGAACCTCGGAATTTTGTGCCCCGAAAGCAATGTCCAACCACTGAGCAGCGAATATCATCCAAAACGTCATCCCTGATTCCATGTTACAGATCGCATTTGGCGTGGTCCGCAACCTCGCTGTGCGGCGGACATTTTATTTTGTTTCAAGACGGGAGCCCGTTTAATCTCTCCTCTGCCCGATGATCACCAACGAAGCCACTGTCAGTTTCATCCGCCATGTCATGGCGGATGGCGTCGTGACCGAGGATGAAGTCGTCGCGCTCGGAACCTATCTCAACGAAAACCGCGATGCCCGGAAATCTTGGCCAGGCACAGCGATCTTCGAGGTGTTGAAGGACATCTTCGCCGACGGTCGCATCGCCCCCCACGAGGTGGCTGGTCTGACCAAGATCCTGCATGGTATCGAGGTTATCTGCGCCGGGGATGTGACTGGGGACACCAACCTGACGGTGGTTCCTGTGGCTGAGGATTCCGACACCCAGCAGTTCAAACTGCCTGTTTTGGACCAGACCGTCACCATCACGGCTACTAGTCAGTTCGATTCCACCCACACGGTGAACCTCAAGCGCCACGAATGCGACTGCAAGGATTGGAAGCAGATCCGCCACAAGCTGCCGGAATTCTGTCCCGGTCGCCTCTGCAAGCATCTGGTCAAGGGCTTCGAGCTCTCCGCCGCCGCACAACCTGATTTCGAGGCCGCCAGCGACGAGCTGTTTCTCGGGCTCATCAAGGTCTCCGCCGACACTGACCGCGGGCTTGAAGCGGTGGACCACTGGAAACTGCTGAAGAAGGACGGCGCGGAATTCCTGGTGGCATGGGGACTCAAGTCGGAATGGTGCAACGTGTACGCCCAGAGCGAAACCGGCCGCTTGGAGCGCTTCGGCTTTCACGTCGCCAACAAACGTTGGAGCTTCGGTTCCCGTCCGCCCAAAGCCGGCATGCTCAAGAAATTCTTCGAAAGCAATTTCTGATCTGGGCACAAAAAAAGGCGGCCAACAGGCCGCCTCTCTTCGAATTCTTTTCGGCTTCTTAGCCCTTGGCTTTCGCCGCGAGGGCATCTTGCGCCGACTTCACCAGTTGGCCAAAGGCGCTGGCGTCAGTCGCGGCGAGATCAGCGAGAACCTTGCGATTCAGATCGATCTTGGCGGCTTTCAATCCCTCAATGAAGCGGGAGTAGGTGAGACCGGCTTCGCGGGAAGCCGCGTTGATACGGGCCTGCCAAAGGGCGCGATACTGACGCTTCTTCATCTTGCGATGATGGAAGGCGTATTGCATGCCGTGAGTTACGGCGTCCTTCGCGTAGCGGAAAAGTTTGGAACGTTTGAGGCGATAGCCCTTCGCTGCTGCCAATGTGCGGCGGCGGCGGCGGCGTGACGCTGGTCCGTTGGTTACTCGCATATGCCTGAGTCAGTTAAAGTTATTATTTACGGTTGCTGAACGGGAGGTTCAGTTTGATTCGAGCCATGTCGCCATCTGCGACGAGTGTGGCGGTACCGAGACGACGACGACGCTTGGCGTTCTTCGAACTCAGCAAATGGCGCTTGCCGGGACGATTGCGCTTCACTTTGCCGGTGGCAGTGATCTTGAAGCGCTTGGCAATCGCTTTTCTCGTTTTGATACCTTTTGGACGACGCATAAAAACTGGCCTTTCTTGAAAAAGGGAGGCGGACAGTAGGAAACTGAACTTGGTCATGCAAGTGGTTTCTGGGGCTCAGAAGGAACTTTTTCCATTTGAGTCAAAAATCGACCGCCGAGAGCGATTTAGGAGGTTTGCCCGCCGATAATCAAGATTGGGACTTGGCGTTTTCCGGCGAATGCCCTTAATTCCGCCGCTTATGAGTAAGACAGCATTGCTTTTCGCCGGTCAGGGAGCCCAAGTCACGGGCATGGGTAAGGACCTGGCAGAGGCCTTTCCAACCGCCAAAAACCTTTTTGCCCAAGCCAACGATGTGTTGGGCTACGATCTGACCAAGATTTGCTTTGAAGGCCCGGAAGATGACCTGACCAAGACGGAGAATGCTCAACCGGGCATCTATCTGGTGAGTTGGGTGGCGATGCAATTGCTCAAGGAAAAGGCTCCCAACCTCAGTTTTGAAGCCACCGCGGGTCTTTCATTGGGCGAATTCACTGCTCTCTCCACGGCCGGAGCCATGAGTTTTGAGGATGGATTGAATATCGTCCGCCTTAGGGGCCGTTTCATGCAGGAAGCCTGCGACGCTACTAAGGGTGGAATGGCCGCGATTATCGGCTTGGACGCGGATGCCACCGCCGAAGTCTGCGCCGCGACCGGCACCAACATTGCCAATCTCAATTGCCCCGGCCAGATCGTGATCTCCGGCCCCGCCGACAAGATCGAAGCCGCCTGCGAGGCCGCCAAGGAAAAGGGAGCCAAGCGCGCCTTGCCCTTGCCCGTCGCCGGTGCCTACCACTCGCCGCTGATGGAATCGGCCCAATCCAAACTGGAAGTCGCACTGGGTGAAATCGATATCAAGTCACCCGACGTTCCCGTCATCGCGAACGTGAATGCCGAGCCACATGGTGAACCGGACGCGATCCGCAATCGTCTGGTGGAACAGGTCACCGGTTCCGTCCGTTGGGAAGAATCCATCCGCCATCTCATCAGCGACGGCTACACCAACTTCATCGAACTCGGCCCCGGCAATGCGTTGACCGGTTTCATGCGCCGCATCGATCGCGGCCTGAAAATCGTCAACGTGGCAGATTGCGTGAGCCTCGAAAAAGCTGCCGCCGAAGTTTCCGGTTGAGCGACCGAACTTCTGAACTACTTTACGCGATGCAAAACGAGGAGAATCCTCCCAGCAATCAACCGCCTTCTTCACCGGAGGAATTCCAGAAGAAGCTTGAGGAAATGCTCAAGCAGTTCCCAGGCATCTCGTCCGTGAACATGTCCGGCTTCACTCCGCCAGCCGCCACACCACCCACGCCGGAACCCGATGTGGAGGACAACGAACCAATCGATTTCGACTTCGACTACAAGCCGCGCGATGTGAAGGACCACCTCGACCGCTTCGTGATCCGACAGGACGAAGCCAAGAAGGTTCTCAGTGTCGCGTTGTGCGATCACTACAACCACGTCCGGCTCGCGCTCGAAGGCCGCGAGCAAGAGAACTACACCAAGCAGAACGTCATTCTCCTCGGGCCGACCGGCGTCGGAAAGACCTACCTCATTCGCAGCGTCGCGGAACTGATCGGCGTACCGTTCGTCAAGGCCGACGCCACCAAGTTTTCCGAGACCGGTTACGTCGGCAACGATGTAGAGGACATGGTCCGTGAACTCGTCCGCCGGGCCGACGGCGACGTTGAACGCGCCGAGTACGGAATCATCTACATCGATGAAATCGATAAGCTCGCCGGTTCGCCGGATAACAAGGGCGGTCGCGACGTAAGCGGACGAGGCGTGCAGACGAATCTCCTGAAATTGATGGAGGAGACCGAAGTTCCAGCCCGCTCTCCCAACGACATCGCCGGCCAGATGGCCGCCATGATGGAGCAGAGCCAAGGCCGCAGCGGCAGCCAGAACACCATCAACACCAAGCACATTCTCTTCGTCGTAAGTGGGGCGTTCGACGGTCTCGACAAACTCGTTGAAAAACGCATCCGCGAAGCAAATATCGGATTCGCAGCGACAACTACTGCCGCCGACGATGCCGAGGAAATCTTCGAGCACACCCAGACCCGTGACTTCATTGACTACGGTTTCGAGCCGGAGTTCATTGGCCGCCTGCCCGTTCGTGTCGTCTGCCACTCACTCGACAACGACGATCTGTTTCACATTCTGAAGAACTCGGAAGGCAGCATCATCCGCCAGTACGAAGAAGACTTCTCCTGCTATGGCATCGAGGTGTTGTTCAAGGATGAAGGGCTCCACGAAATCGCCGAACAGGCGAGTCTGGAAAAGACCGGTGCCCGCGGTCTCATGACGGTCTGCGAGCGCACGTTCCGCAATTTCAAATTCGAGCTGCCATCCACCGACGTGAAACGTTTCGTCGTGGACAACGCCCTCGTGGACAAGCCCAAGGATTCACTGGAACAACTCTTGTCCGAACACGAGAAGGAGGCCCGCCATGTCATGTATCAACTGGTCCGCGATTTCGGCCATCGGTTCATGGACAGCCACGGCTTCGAAATCGAATTCACCGACGAGGCGGCAGACAAGATCGTCAAGGAAGCCCTGGAGAAGAGCATGTCCGTCCGCGACCTGTGCGCCGAGAAATTCAAGGACTTCCATTTCGGTCTGAATCTCATCTCCCAGAACAAGGGTCAACGGAAATTCACCATCGAGGGCGACACGGTCGACCAGCCCGACAAGGTGCTCAGCGAATGGGTGGTGCAGAGCTATCGCAACTCCGGACAGGAGCCACCCGACACCGTATCCACGGGCGACCAGACGCCTGACACTACGGAAAGTTGAATCGCAAGTGGACAGCTGCCCAGTCCCCGCCCGTATGAACCTCGGTGACTTGTCCGTAGGAGGCGAACTCTGGGTTCGGATCATCCGGCACGCCGAATCCGATTATCCCGGAGAATGCTGTGGCGTTGCACTGGCCTGTCAGGTGCGGCAGGACGAGATTGTCGACTTGATTCCCTGCCGCAATGCCGAGGACGAATTTCACACGCGCGATCCCGAACACTTCCCCCGCACTTCCGCCAGCGCCTATTTCATCGACCCCAAGGATCTGCTCAAAATTGAGCAAATTTGTCGCGAGCAAAGAAAGTTGGTCCGACTCGTCTACCATTCGCATCCGGACGCGGAAGCTTACTTTTCAGACGAAGACGTGAGGCAATCCGTAATGGATGGCGAACCGCTGATGCCTGATGCTTGGCAGTTGGTTGTCTCTGTGAAAGACGGAACATTGGCGTCCCACAAAACCTTTCGATGGGATACCGCGGGTTGCTACGCTCTTGTCAATGCCTCAAACGGATGAACCGGCTGGCAACGGGGTGATACGCCGGGTGATGCTGCGAATCGTGGAACTGGTGTCCGCCTTTCAGTTCGCAGCCTTGTTCGTCCTGGCTGGCTTTTGGTTCTGGTCGATGCCGAAGGGTTTTCCAATTACTCACCCACGTTTCTGGATGAACTCCTTCTTGCCGATTGCGGGAATGCTCGCATCCGCGTGGGCGATCCGCGCGCTGTGGCGCGCACAACGCACCGAACACATACGAATGCAGTTCGGCGTCATGTCCTTTGTGACCGCTGCAACAGTCGCAACCTACTACCATTTTCCCCACAGTACCGAGGGACGACTTCTTGCGGTGTGCGTAAACACGGTCTGTGGCGTGACGACAT